>Ga0208828_1000667_pt1 | contig 14810 bp, 7 predicted proteins | sample Kivu_160m_FD_185487 | JGI IMG/M metagenome (GOLD analysis project Ga0208828, IMG submission 185487) | Freshwater microbial communities from Lake Kivu, Western Province, Rwanda to study Microbial Dark Matter (Phase II) - Kivu_160m (SPAdes)... | ecosystem: Environmental > Aquatic > Freshwater >... | reverse complement strand
GACCTGGTGCAGGCAGGATCCGGTACAAACGGGGAGGTTCTGGCTCCCAGCCACCTCTCTGTTTACCCAAATCCGGCAGCGGATCAGATCACCATTGATGTTGAGGGTATCACTTCCGGTGAGGCGGTTGTCGAGATCATCTCCGTCACCGGCCAGCAGAAATACCTGAAAACCGAACCGGTTACCGGTAACCGGCTAAACAGGACCATCAACCCGGATCTGCCTCAGGGACTCTATTTCCTGAGGGTATGGACCGGGAAGAATCATTTAACGACCAAATTCTTCATTAACAAATAGACAGGTAAGGCCTTTAGTTCTTTTTCAGGTCTTTAAGGATCAGAACGGCCTCTTCGAGATAGATGTCTTTGGAGAGGCCTTCGATCATGCGGTCGGAGATCTCTTTTTTCGCCGTATCGGTTTGCATCAGGGCCAGATCGGCATCCGGGGCCTTGATTTTCAGGCTTGTCGGATTTTTCATTACCTTTTCGTATTTCCTGGCTTCGGTTTCCTGGTTTTTCAGTTCTTTCAGATAGGCATCGAGGTTGAGGGTGAACAGGGATTTATCGGATTCCTTGCGGATGCGCGAGGCATTTTGCCGGATCAGCTGGAACTGTTCATTGGCAGCCACGCGCTTGTCACTGCCGGCCCTGACGGCATCCTTCGGCAACGGCTGGTTCCAGGGTGTGAACCGGACCGGGGCGATCTCATCCCATCCGAGAGCGTACTCTTCTTCTTTTTCGCCGATATCCATCATCTGGTAGGGATCGGGCAGGATGATGTCGGGCACCACCCCTTTGAGCTGTGTTGTTTTCCCGTTGATCCTGTAAAATTTCTGGATGGTGAGCGACAAGGCGCCCAGGGGTTTCACGTCGTTCATCCGGTTAGTCAGGAAATCATCAAGGTTGGTCACCCGTTGGACGGTTCCCTTGCCCCAGGTGGTCGGACTGCCGATGATCAGGCCCCGTCCGTAATCCTGCATGGCCGCAGCCAGGATTTCGGAGGCAGAGGCACTGCCGTAGTTGGTCATCACAACCAGGGGTCCGCCGTATTGTGTCCGGGAATCCTGATCTTCCAGGATCAACGGGCTACCTTCCCGCGTCTTGATCTGGACCACGGGGCCTTTCGGGAAAAACAAGCCGGCCACCCTTACCGCTTCCGGAAGGGAACCCCCGCCATTGTTGCGAAGGTCAAGGATCAGCCCTTCTATGTTTTCTTCCTGAAGTTTGGCTATTTCCCGGGCAATGTCGTCGCCGCACCTGCGGCCATCTTTATCCTGAAAATCCTGGTAAAACTGGGGAAGATAAATATAACCTGTTTTGGTCTTTCCGTCCGGACTTGCCAGAATGAGTGAGGAAGCATAGGATTCTTCCATGACGATCACATCCCGGATCAAAACCACCTCATTGACCGATCCGTCGCGCTTCCGGATGGTCAGCCGCACTTTGGTGCCCTTGGGTCCTTTGATCAGTTCGACAGCCGTTTCCTGTTTCATGTCGAGGATGTCAACAGCCGGTTCGTCTCCCTGGGCAACCCGCATGATAAGGTCATTGACCTCGACTTTCTTGCTGCGCCACGAAGGGCTTCCCGGAAACATATCGACCACCATCAGGTATCCGTCCTTCTGACGGAGGGTGGCCCCGATGCCCTCGTATTTGCCCGCCATGTTCACGTCGAAGCGTTCCTTGTCCCTGGGTGGCATGTACATGGAGTGGGGATCGTAGGCCGAGATCACGGAGTTGATGTAGATCGACCACCGATCGTCCTCGTCCATCTGCCGGATCCGGTCGTACCAGTCATTATAGTTGTCGAGTATTCCTTTCCGGGCCTCGGTTTCGAGCTGGGCGACCGTTTTAAGCTCTACCGTATCGGATTTTTTTTTGGCTTCTTCCTGACTGAGCAGGTTGGATGCTACGCGGGTCAACACCTGGAATTTCAACGCTTTGCGCCAGGCTTCCCGGAGCTCGGTCTCGTCTTTCGGAAAACGGACCTTATCGGGATCGGTTTCGATGACTTCGACGGTCTTCAGGTCAAACGGAGTGGTGAGAAATTCCGTGAAAAAGGCTTTGGTTTCCAGAAGCCGTTTCTGGATCAGATCGGAAGACAGCTGAAAGAAATCCAGCGATTTAGATCTCCACAGGTCATCCAGCTGGAACTTGTATTCGTTCAGCCTGTCAACATCCGATTGGAGAAAATAGCGCTTGTTCAGATCAAGGCGTTCGATATAGAGATTGAATACGCGGGTTGAGAAATCATCATCCACCCTGATCGGCTGGTAATGCCTCATCGATAGGAACAAGGATACGGCTTCATTCAGGACCAACTCTCTCTTGCTTGCGGGAACGAGGAATGCCGGGCAAAGCAGCACCAGCATCCCGAAGACCGGCATCCAGGAAGATTTTCTTTTCATCATTCTTTTGTAAATCGGCGGTAAAAATAACAGTTCATCCGGCCTTATGTTGCTCAGGATATAGGAATAAAGCCGTTTTTCTCAAGTTTGCCGATGACCATCTTGACCAGGTACTTGTTTTCCAGGTTGATGGCATATTTCCTCGCGTTTTCATCAATTCCGATGATCATCTCCTTGTCGCGCAGCCACTTGAGCATTTTTGAGATTTCGGTCGGGTGTTTCTGGGGGAACAGCAGGCGGATATCGGCCGCCTGAAAAACCTGCTTGTCCATGGCCACATCCAGGACCAGGCGGTCCTGGTCGGAGAACAACCTGTCAAAGATCGGATGCTTGAAGGAGGGCCGCAGGATCTCATCCCGGATGAGGTCATAGTCCAGGAGCTTATCCATCCGGTCCATGTCATTTCTCAGTCCCTCCAGGATGAACTCGATAAAGGCCAGGACATCTTTTTCCCTGTCCGAATCGGCCTTCCGGATCAACCTCAGATATTTTTCTATGTCCCAGCAGAAGCTCAGGGTCGGATTGATGATCCGGCCAGGCACCCCTCCGAAGCCCATCAGTTTAAGCATGGAATAGGAGAGTAAGCGGGCGGAGATCCCGTTTGCTTCACGGAAAGGATGGATCCAGGTGAAGCGCTGGTGAACGAAGGCGGCTTTGATGGCTTCGAATTTTGCCGTCTCTTTTTTATTGATGAAAAGGATCAGCTTGTCCATAAATGTTTCCACCAGATGAAAGGCCGGACTGGTATTCCCGGGGAGGTCGGGATGGGCAGGATTGGTCCGGTATCTGCCTGCGAATCTTGTACTTTCGTTGGTGATACCATCACGTAACATTTTATGCAGCTCGGTAAAGAACCCCTGAAAAATGACCAGATCGCTGATATTATCATCCACCAGCTTCATGGCTTCGGCAATTTTGTCAATCTCGACCGTTTTGCGGCCTTTGGTTTCAGGCTCGTCTTCCTTGGCTTCAAGGAATTTGCTGAGACCAGTCTTGTTACCGTCCACCCGGGCCGAGCTCATAGCATCGAGGTCCCGGAAAATGTTGCGCAACTGATTGTAAATAAACGGATCAACGGTTGGAACCGTTTCCTTTCTCCGGAGATACTCGATATCCATGACCAGGTCGGTTATCCGGCTGGAAAATGGAGGTTCCGGAATGCTGAATGACAATGGCTTGTTCATGTCAATGGCTAAGAATCAGGACACAGTAATAAAATCAAAAAACCGGATACCAGCTGCCAGTTGAGGGGAAGTGAATGTTCAAATGAAAGCCTTTTCAGGAATCCAACGCAAATGTAGGAAATTATTTCAAGGAATCAGATATTTGGGGATATGAAAAATGATAGCATGATTCTCTCCCGATCCGGGGTTACCTATCGGGTACGGCCCATCATGCCGGCGGATTCCCCGTTCATCCGCGACATCATTCTCGAGACCTTGGTGGAACACGGGGCGGTGGGAGGAGGCTTTGCGTCGGGTGACCGGGACACGCAGGAGATGTATGAGGCCTTTCAGCGTCCCGGGAGGAAATATTTTGTGGTGGCGAAACAGGCCGAAGGGTCCGGAAATCAGGAAGGCAAGCCCCTGGGCGGTGCAGGCTTTACACCGTTGCCGGGGGAGAAGGAAACCTGTGAACTGGTCAAGATGTATTTCCGCCCGGAGATTCGCGGGATAGGCATCGGGAAAAAGTTGTTGCTGCTGTGCATGAAAGAAGCGAAAAAGGAAGGGTACAGGAAGATGTACCTCGAAACCATAGGGCAGATGAAGGCTGCCCGCGGACTGTATGAGCACCTTGGTTTCAGCCAGATACCGCATTCGATGGGAAATACCGGGCATTACAGCTGCGATGTGTTTTATGCCAGGGAGCTGTGACGGGTGACGAGTGACGAGTGACTCGTGACGAGTGACTCGTGACTCGTGATTCGTGACTGGTGATTCGTGAATCGTAATTGGTGATGTGTGGCACACCCACACTCACACCGACACACACACCCGCTTCCCCCAGACTGAAGTCTGGGGTTAGTCATAAACTTTTTCCTTTTTCCTTTTTCCTTTTTCCTTTCCTTCTGCCTTCTGCCTTGTGCCTTGTGCCTTATTTACATCCTGTTGCTTGTTCCCCGAAAAAAAAGCATTACATTTGCCTTTCGATTTTTCACACCCACACTCACACCTGCCTCGGGGTGTAGCGCAGCCCGGTTAGCGCGCGTCGTTCGGGACGACGAGGTCGGTGGTTCGAATCCACTCACCCCGACAAAACCTTCACAAGCCGTTGTAAAATAGCAAGTTACAACGGCTTGTGCTTTTAGCCGGGAGAGATGTGGGAGAAGGCTCAGTTTTTCACCAGCTTGATCTGCCGGTATTCCTGGCCTAAGGTGAAACGCCCGATGTACAAACCAGGGGGTAGTGTATTGCCGTTTTGATCGCTGGCATTCCAGACCAGACGGTACGTTTCGGACGGCCGCGTTGCGAAACCGGCAAACCGGTAAACGACCTTTCCGGTCATGTCCAGGATTTCACCTATAACCTGCTGCGGCTGATCGGTCGTGATGGTAAAAACCGTCTGATCGGTAAAAGGATTCGGATTGATGCTCAGCTGATCCGTTGTACCGATGCCGGCTTCATCCATTCCGCTCGCAGTAAAGTTTTTGCCTTGTGCCCACAGGAAATTCCTTCCTGTTACCGTGTTGAGCATGGTAAAATCGGACGCGGTCAACCCAGAACCTTCATCCAGGCGCCAGTAGCCGATGAGACCGGCTTCCTGGCCGTTGAGACTGGAATTCATCCGGCCCTGGATATCCGCCTGGCTCAGGGCATGATCCCAGATGCGGATCTCCTCGAGCACCCCATCGAATGTGCGCGCCCTGATATCCGTGTTGCCGATGATGAACGGCTTGTTGCCGGCATTGTTCAACGCACCCACGGGTGCAACGGACACAGTCAGAAGCTTGTTGATGCCGTTGATGTAAACAGAAACAGTAGAGGTGGCCGCGTCATACCCTGCGTAAACATGCTGCCATTCGTTCAGCCTGATCGAACCGGCGGCAGTGCAGACCTTGCTGATCGTTCCGTTGTCGTGTGTCATGAATAGGGCCAGGCACTGGTTGTTGGGCACCAGGGCGCCGGTTTCATAAAGGAAAATCTTCACCTTGTCTTTTTGCAGCAGATGTCCGGCATCCGCCTCGCCATAGGAGAACGGCTTGATCCAGGCTTCAAACCCGAAGCCGCTGGACAGCGTCTGGGCACTTTTCGGCGTGGCTTCGAGGTAACTGTCCAATCCATTGAATTCCAGGGCGCTGTTACCGTCGAACACCCTGACCATGTTCTCCCTGACCATTGAGTTGCTGAGCACCCCGTTGCTGACGGTCAGGGTCACGGTATAATATCCAGGCTGCGAAAAGGAATGAACCGGATCGGACTCGTTTGAATCAATGATCCCGTCGCTGTCAAAGTCCCATGCCCATTGGCTGATGTCCGGCCTGCCCCTGGAATTGTCATGGAACTCAACGGTCACCTCATGATGCCCGCTCTGGTCCTCGTTCTCAATTCCGGCTGCCAGGAACTCGTTGACGTTCTCCCACCAGCGGACCTCATTGTCGCCGTAACAGGCACCTGCGATATCGAGATCGTTGTCGCCATCGAGGTCAACAATAGCAAGTTTCAGCATGTCATAGGCATCAGTACAAAACTGATATTCGCGGAATTCGCCGCCTCCCTCATTTTCCCACAAGGTGACGAAACTGCTGACCCATGCGATGGAAAGGATATCCAGATCGCCGTCATGGTCCAGGTCAACGATCTCGCACTGGCGCGAGCCGTCATAATTGCTTTTCAGGATGACCTTGTTGAAGCGATCATTTCCCTGGTTGATGAACCAGGCAATCTGATCACCGTTACCGCAGGAGGTGGCGGCCAGGTCGATGTCCCCGTCACCGTCCAGGTCCCCCGCGCTGACGGAACTGGGTGCCCCCCATCCGCTGCAGACCTCCGTCTCGGTAAACTCCTGCTGCCCGTTATTCTTGAAAATGATGATGTTGCCGGCCTTGGCGCAACCCACGAAGTCATTGTCACCATCCTTGTCCAGATCGGTAATGATGATACAGTTGGCTTTGGTCCATCCCGACTTGACCACATGAGACGTAAAGACGCCCTGGCCGTTATTCTCGAACCATCCGGCCTGGTTCATGTCGCAGGCGGCCATTGCCACGTCCATGTCACCGTCCCGGTCGATGTCGCCGGCGACTGCCCAGCTCGGACGGGTCCAGCCACCTTCAATGACATGCTCTGTAAAGTTGCCATGACCGTCATTCCCGAACCAGGACAGACGGTTAAGACCCGGAGCGGTTGCTACCAGGTCGGTGTCTCCGTCGAGATCCATGTCGATGCCAAAGAGGGACCTAGCCCCGGTGAAGGTGGCGGTGATGGAGTGCTGGGTGAACACCTGGCTGCCGTTGTTTTCCAGCCAGAGGAGCGCTCCGGCCGAGGAGGCCGTCAGGGCCAGGTCAATGTCCCCATCCAGGTCGTAATCGGCTGCAACAACAGAGCAGGCACCTCCCGACATCCTGACGGATTATATGCTGGTTTAGCAGAATATCAGCCTGCGTACTCACCGGGAACGGAAGAAAGACAAGCGGTAAGAGCAAGAGAACTGATTTTTTCATCGGATTGAGTTTTACGATATTTTCTGACAAACCTAGGTCAGATAAAACATTTGGAAGTCCGGTCTGATAAATCCGGACTCATTATTTTTTCGCCGGACCTATTTTTGAACCCGTTGAGTAACCGTATATTTAAACTTAAAGTCGCTCACCATGAAAGCCATGTTCCTGGTTGGTTTCTTCCTGGCGCTGTTTATAGCCCTGCTGCTTGTGCTAAAGCCGAAAAAAAACAGGCAGGATTTCTGGCTGATATCTTTTTTTGTGATTATCAGCATTCAATTGCTCCTGGTCTATCTGTACCTGATCGGCTTTGACAAGGGCAGGAATTATCTGGCCATCCTGGATGTCATTCACTGGACCCTGATCGGTCCCGTTCTGTTTCTGTATGTCCGGCAGGTGATCTATCCAAACCGGCGATTAAAAGTGACCGATCTGATCCACCTGTTGCCCATACTCCTGGTTTTCATCACCCATGGCGATTACTTCCTGCTGAGAATGAATGACATGGCTATAGATGAATACACCCGCGAGCACCGCGGCAGTCCCACCCTGTTCATCGGATCCGTCACCTGGGGTTTCTCGTGCGTGGTTTACTATATTCTGACCCTTTTCCTGATCCAACGGCACCGGAAACAGATACCGGTTTTCTTTTCCAATGCACGACGGGTGAACCTTCGCTGGCTGAATTACCTGACCTGCGGTTTTGGCCTGTTCCTCTTCCTGGAGGTTCTGCAGTTCTTCGGTGCCGGAAGGGGGATTCACCTGTTCGGTTTCAACCTGATGGTCAATTCCTGGATCTTCCTGATAATCTATGTCTTTGCCATGGGACTGATCGGTTTCAGGCAACAAGGCGTGTTTACCGATTTTGATCCCCTCGACCTGTCGGTCCGTTCGGTCAATGGGAACTCACCGGGCAGCCTGGTCACCATCAAATACAATTCCAGCCGGCTTCAGGACCCTGAAAAGGAAGCCATTCTGATGAAACTCAAAGCGTACATGGAGAAGGATCAGCCATGGCTCGACTGCGATCTCGATATCAAGACGGTCGCTGATCAGGTTGGAACCACCATCCATAAGCTATCGCAGGTGCTTAACCAGTGTTTGGGCAAGAATTTCTATGATTATATCAATGAACTGAGGATCGAGGATGTGAAAAAACAGTTGCTGCTGCCGAAAAACCAGAACTTAAAGATCATTGCTGTCGCTTACGGCTGCGGATTCAATTCAAAGTCAGCCTTTTACGAAGCTTTCAGGAAGTCGGTAGGCATCACTCCCCGGGAATTCCGGGATCATTCACAGGCAGGATAAAATCAATATCTTAGTATCCTGATAGCCGATCCGGGCTTTCCGGTTGCGCTTATCGGTCACTAACCATCCAAACGATGAAAAAGCCACTGTTTGTCATCCTGCTGCCGGCAATGATTCTGTTGATCTCTTGCGGCCAATCCCATGATTTGAGCGTTTCCTCTCCGGACGGCTCCCTGTCGGTGAAAGTCAGCCTGTCGGATACGTTCTGCTATTCTGTTGAATTCCAGGGCGCTGAATTCATTCGGAATGCCCCGCTGGGTTTTATCCTGGAGGATGGACCGGCCTTTACGAGAAACCTCAAATGCCGGGATCAGAATAAGAAAACCGTGAATGAAACCTTCCAACTGCCGTTCGGGAAAAGGAAGGTTATCAGGAATATCTATAACTCTTTAGAATTATTATTACAGGAGAAAAGTCCGTCACGCCGGAATATTCAACTGGAAATCAGGGCTTTCGATGACGCTGTTGCTTTCCGTTACCAATTCCCGGAACAGGAAGGCACTGATACCATCAAGATCATGGAAGAGAGCACCCATTTTCTCTTTCCGGCCAACCCGACGGCATGGTTCCTTTCGTGGCCAGATTATGCCAACAATTACGAAGGCCTGTTCAAACAAAGCACACTGATGGAAGCGCCTGCTTCGCTGATCAGTCTTCCTGTGCTGATGGAATTCTCAGACAGCGTCTGGATGGCGCTCACGGAGGCCAACCTGGAGAATTATGCGGGGATGTATCTCAACAAAGTACAGGGAAACCATCCGGGACTGGTTTCCTGTTTGCCGCCTTACCCGGGGAAAAATGGTATCAAGGTGGTTACCCAACCCGGTAGCTACACTCCCTGGAGGGTGATCATGCTGGGCGACAAACCCGGAACGCTCATGGAATCCGATGTTATCATCTGCCTGAGTGATCCTTCGCGGGTTGAGGATGTTTCCTGGATGAAGCCCGGAAAATCGACGTGGCACTGGTGGAACGGCACCGTGCTGGAAAAAGTCGGTTTCAAGCCCGGGATGAATTACGAAACCATGAAGCATTACATCGATTTCTGTGCCCGTAACGGGATCGAATATCATTCCCTGGTGGAGGCCGGTGGCCAGTTTTGGTATCAGAATCCCGACCAGTCCGGATGGAATCCGGGTGTTACGGCTGATGTGACAGCGCCGCTTCCGGAGTTGCAGATGGACAGGCTGACAACCTATGCCCGGGAAAAAGGTGTCGGGCTCAGGCTATGGGTGCACTGGAAAGCACTGAACCTGAAAATGGAGGAGGCATTTAAACAGTACCACGACTGGGGCATCAGCGGCCTGATGGTGGATTTCATGGACCGAGATGATCAGGAAATGGTTCAGTTCTATCACCGGTGTCTGGAGCTGGCGGCCCGGTACGAGCTGCATATCCAGTTCCACGGGGCCTGTAAACCTACCGGCCTGAACCGGACCTACCCCAACTTGTTTACCACGGAGGGTGTGTTGAATACCGAATGGTTTGGAACCTGCAATCCCGAACACAATGTGACTGTGCCGTTCACCCGTATGCTGGCCGGGCCGATGGACTATCACCTGGGAGGATTCCACTCCGTCAGGAAACAGGATCGCGCACGGGTGGGGCAAGTGTGGGGAACCCGCTGCCACAATATGGCCATGTACGTGGTCTATGAAGGATACCTGCAGCTTCTCTGTGATTACCCCGAGGCCTACGAGGGCCAGGCGGGCTTTGAATTCCTAAAGCAGGTTCCGACCACTTGGGATGACATGAAGGTGATCAACGGAAAACCGGGGGATTACGTCACGGTCGCCCGCAGGAGCGGTGAAGACTGGTATATCGGCAGCATGACCGACTGGACCGGGCGCGAATTAAAGATCCCGCTGGATTTTCTTCCCGATGGGGCTTTCCAGGCTGAGATCTATGAGGATGCAGAAGACTGTGATCAAAATCCCAATCACCTGATATATAAGGTTATAGAAATAACCAACAAGGACACCCTAACGGCCGGGCTGGCTTCCGGTGGCGGACAGGCAGTGTATATTAGAAGAAAGTGATTAAAGGAAATATATCTTTCTGATATACATTTGTTCACTGGTGGATCGCATGTATGGAGAATTCCCGGCGCAGGCTCACATTGAATGGTTATCAGCTGACTCTCGTGATTGCGGGATCGCTGTTGGTTATCCTGGGGCTGACCGGGCTGTTAAGTTTTATCGATGTAATTATGCCGTTGGCCCAGATCGGCCGGAATTACATTCCCATGGCCGCCGATACCGGTCTGATCTTCCTGATATTTGGGATGGGCTTTATATTCAACGAATCCATCATTCGCAGGAAGAGCATCAGAATGGCTTTCGTCGCCCTGGCCGGATTCCTTTCTTTTTATGCCCTTTTGACCTTGCTGGAATTCATCCTGCAGATGGACCTCACCTTCCAGGACTGGATGTTCCCCGGCTATAAAGAGAAGGAAATATACCCGAAAACAGGTATTTCGCCCGTTACCTCCTTCCTTTTTCTCCTGTCCGGATTGGCCCTGATCTTCCACCTCCTCGTCCGGTCGGGAAAGACGGACAGACACCTAGTGAATATTACCGGCACCCTGGTCATGATCATCGGATTGGTGGGCTTTCTGGGATACCTGTTCGGAACTCCGTTCCTGTATGCGGGGATCGTGATCCCGATGTCGGCTCCGACTACGGTGAGTTTTATGGTTCTGGGCAGGGGGCTGCAGTCCCTGACAGGGAAAGGAAGTTACTGGTTAACCCTGTTCAACAGGGCTACCACGCGGGGCAGACTGATGAGGGTGATCCTGCCGCTGGTCGTCTCTGCCATCCTGATCCAGGGCCTGATCCTTGTCAGGCTGGGTACAGCGGAACATATAAACCAGACTATCCTTTCCGTGCTGATGACCCTGCTGTTCAGCATCATAACTCCGGTCGCCATTTTCAGGGTTTCCAAGGTGATCTACCGTAAGATGGAAAAAGCCGAGTGCGAGAAACTGGAAACACAGGAACTTTTACATATTGAGCAGGATCGCCTCAGGATACTGATCGATAATCTTCCGGACCAGATCTATTTCAAGGATCGCGCAAGCCGTTTCATGATAGCCAACAAGGAGGTGGCTAAAGTGACCGGTGCTGCCTCACCCGGGGACGTGATCGGAAAAACCGATTTTGATTTTTTCCCTCAGGAATTATCCGCCCAGTATTTTGCGAAGGAACAGGAACTGATGAGTAGGGGTGAACCGCTGATCGACTTTGAAGAACCGATTGTCAAGGCCGATGGCAAGCCCGGATGGGTATTGACCAACAAAATACCGATTTGCAATCTTGATGGTGAAGTGATTGGCCTGGTGGGGATCGGGCTGGATGTGACCGAGGCCAAAAAGGCTCACGGGGAACTGGTGGCTGCCAAGGAAGCTGCCGAGCAGGCCAGCCGGCTTAAAGATTATTTCATTGCCAACCTGTCCCATGAAATTCGCACCCCGCTCAATGCGATCATCGGATTTACAGAGCTTTTAAAAGAGGAAGTTTCCGGGTACCTCCCGGATGCGGGTGAACAGTATTTCCCGGTCATCACTAGCGCCGGCTTGCGTTTGATGCGTACCATCGACCTGATCCTGAACCTGTCGAGATTGCAGTCGGGCATGTATTCCATCCGTCAGGAGGAAGTTGATCTTGACAGGATCATCCATAACCTCGTCAAGGAATGCAGCCTGGTTGCTTCGAAAAAGGGAGTGACCCTTGAATATCTTCGGGATACTGATTTGACACTGCTGGAAACCGATGAGTACTGCGTCACCCAATCCATCTCCAACCTGATTGATAATGCCCTCAAGTACACCGACAGGGGTCGGGTGAACATTCGCCTTTACCAGGAAAATAAAGGATCGGTTATCGTTGAGGTAAAGGATACCGGGATCGGTATCAGCGATGAATACCTTAAAAAAATCTTTGAACCCTTTACGCAGGAAGATAATTCCTTTACCAGGAGTTATGAGGGGATCGGGCTGGGACTGGCGATTTCCAAACAGCTGCTGGAAGCCGTGGGAGGCCGGATAGGCGTCACTTCGGTCAAAAACCAGGGATCCACCTTTACCATTGAATTTCCGCGGGGGCACCGGACCACCTGATGGAATATTCACGCGTACGAAAGTGACCATCTGCCGGCAGGACTCCAGAAAGATCAATGATTATCGTATATTGGCAGGTTCATGTAATCATTTAATTTATTTTTTATGTCAGGACGAAAATCACTTCGAAAAGCTTTACTCTTTCTTCTTTCCCTGTGGATAACCCAGTTTCAGTTGTTTGCCGGCGAGGTTACCCGGAGCCGGGCCCTGGCGGTCGCGGAAAAAGTGGTGGCTGAACGATTCATCCCGGGTTATTCCTGTTCGGGAACCGAATCGCCCGGTTTGCAGGAAAACCTCCCTTTTTATGTATTTATAGTTCAACCACAGGGCTTCGTTCTTGTTTCAAAGGACGACCACGTTCCTCCGGTCCTGGGTTTCTCGTGGGAATCCGGCTTCCCCCGGGTTGAGAGCCAGGCCATGGATCATTTCCTGCCCTGGTACAACAACCTGTTGGATCAGTGTAAGCGCTATGCCGCATTGCCCGAAGCCAGCCCTAAAGCAATGGCTGGCTGGAATGATTGGGAAAACAGTAGCTCGGCCAAGTCCCTGAAATCCGGGGTGATCCTGCCCTTGCTGAAAACCTCGTGGAATGTGGATGCCAGCTACTTCGACCTCTTTCCGGGCAGTTACCAGGCCGGAGGCTCCGTTCCGATAGCCATGGCCCAGGTGTACCGCTACTATGCCGACCCGCCGCACGGATCCGGGGAGATAGAATATGAATTGATTAATGTGTCAGATAAATACAAGGTTGAATTCAAGGATTATCTTTTCAACTTTGACCGGATGTCGAATAACGAAGGGAATCCTGCTGTGGATACGCTGGTCTACTGCATGTCGGTTGCCTGTTTCCTGCAACCCTTCGGAGCGGACCTCGGGGCTTACCAGACCACCTTGCCGGAGCATTTTTCCTATACTCCCGACATGAAAAGAGTGGATCTCTGGGAATATGACATTGTTACCCTTCTGCATCATCAACTGGCCATGAAGCAGCCCATTCCGGCCGATTGGCTCGACCAGGCCTTTGTGATTGACGGATATGCCGGGGAGGATCTCTTCCATTTCAACATGGGTATGGGAGGACAATTGAACGGTTATTATATCATAGATTTTCCGGTAGTTAACATCGGAGGCGAACATAACCTCCTTCACTTTTATGTGAATTACCACCCGCTCTATTTTATGCCGGTACCGGAAAATGTCTTATTGACGCGCATGGAAAGCGGCATTCAGATCAGTTGGAACCTAAACACGACGGATTCCATCAGGAACCTGGTGGAGCGGTACATTATCCTGAAAGATGGCCTGATCCCGGTGGCTGAAACGAATGATTTATCTATTCTTTTGAATTCCCAGGCTTTGGGTTCCGGCTGCCGGATATCCATTCTGGCGGATTACGGAGCCAGCGGTATATCAGAACTCAGCGATCCGGTTGTTTTCATTACCGATGAAACGGTAGCCAATATACCGAGTATTCCCCTGCGGCAACTCATCAACATCGAGCTTAAATATTTCGATAATGTGACCCGTCAACCTTTTGTGGGAGAACTGGAGCTGATCCGTGACCTGGAGATCAATTTCGCCGACCAGAGGGGTATCGAAAAATTGCCTGCCCTGCGGAACCTGAGGATGAATGCCGAGAGCATGACTGCCTTCCAGACGGGTAAATACCTGGGAAACCTGTACTACCTGAGGTTTTGGAATACCGGTAATTTTGATTTCACCTCCCTGAGTGAAACCCGTTCGCTGATACAAATCTACGGTCTCGATTTCCTCCCCTTTGACCTCTACGACTTCCGGAACAATTCGGATATCACGATGTTGTTTTTCAAAAGCACTCTGCCAAGCACCAACCGCCTGATGGATCTTTACAGAGCGGATAAATACTTCCCCAAGGTGGTTGAATTCTATTTATATGAATACACCCAGGGCATGTTGGGTCAACCGACGGACTGCTATATCAGCGTTGAATCCTGGAACGACGTGGTTCCGAACATCAGGGTGAACAGTGCCCTGCTTGCCAATACCAAGCCTTCTGTCTTTGCCCCCTGTTACCCGGTTCCGGCACGGGACGCCAACCTGACAACGGCCGGCCGGCTATCCTGGACTTCCAACCCGGGCGATACCCCGGATGTATATTATAATGTTTATGTGGGTACGTCAAGGAGCAGACAGGAAATTGTTGCCGTTTTCCAGACCGATAAATTCCTCGACTATGCCTTTGAACCCGATAAGGATTACTATTGGAGGGTGGAAGCGTTCCACTCGGATACAACCTATTATTCGGGACTTTATCATTTCTCAACATACGAACGCATCCCATT
>Ga0208828_1000665_pt1 | contig 14884 bp, 9 predicted proteins | sample Kivu_160m_FD_185487 | JGI IMG/M metagenome (GOLD analysis project Ga0208828, IMG submission 185487) | Freshwater microbial communities from Lake Kivu, Western Province, Rwanda to study Microbial Dark Matter (Phase II) - Kivu_160m (SPAdes)... | ecosystem: Environmental > Aquatic > Freshwater >... | reverse complement strand
GGGAGAAAAACTACAAAAGTCTTATTTAGGTATCCTGAAAGCAGAGGAGAAGTTAATTTAATTTTGATATTTCTTTAGATTTACATAGCAATTCAGACTTTTGTAGTCTGGATGTTTAAAAACTACAAAAGTCTTATTTACCTGTCCTGATGGTAGAGGATAAGTAAATTTAATTTTGATATTTCTTTATACTTACATAGCAATTCAGACTTTTGTAGTCTGGAGAGAAATGCGGAATGAAACTACAAAAGTCTTATTTGGGTGTTCTTATGGTAGAGGAGAAGTTAATTTAATTTTGATATTTCTTTAAATTTACATTGTAACTTAGACTTTTGTAGTCTGAATCAAGCGGGGAGAAAAACTACAAAAGTCTTATTTGGGTGTTCTTATGTTAGAGGAGAAGTAAATTTAATTTTGATATTTCTTTAGATTTACATTGTAACTTAGACTTTTGTAGTCTGGAGAAATTAGTCCTGTTTTAATTTTTAAATTTTGGTTAAAAAATTTACTGTTGCTTGTAAGTTATAATAGCTTTATTTTATTTTAAAAAAAATATGAAAAAACTTATTATACTCTTCGCTGCGATTTTACTGGTATCAGTAATTTCCGAATTCACTTATTCGCAGTGGATTTACGGCAATCAGCCGTTTTCGACCTCCGCTCCTTATCTTTCAACACAGGGAAGTGCGGTAAACAATAAAGTACCCACGACTTATATGTATGATTCGCTGCAATTCCCATACCCGACAAATGCATGGTTTGCAAATGCTATTATGAAACAGGGGACTTTCCCTTCTTTCAATTATAATCCGACAAGACAGGACGTCGGCTCCGAAAGAATTTATCCCTTTCCTTATATAGTAAGGGCAAGACTTGTAGGCGATGTTACAAATACAAAACTTTTCGGTTTCGGTTATGTTACTCCAGCAAACGAAACTTACAACTGGTCATGGAATGCAGGTGACTCTACTAACCTTATCACCTGGCTCTCTGATGTTTATTATTATTTCTCTACTCTCGACAGTGCAAACCTTACAAAAGGTACTCTCTACCGTTACGATGACCTCTCGGCAACATTCAGATGGTTCGGCAGCGGAACGAACTATATGGAATGTCCTGTAGTACGGGGAATGCCTTATTTTACTATGAAATATCAGGGACTAAAACCGATGTTTTATTCTCCCGCCAATGCTATGCTGTCGGTTAACGGAAATACAATAGCCGCAGGTACTCCCGTTGATGTAACGGATACAAAGTTTAAAATCTATTTTGCAGGATCAGGTCCTAATCAACAACTATTTGTACTGTATTCGTCTTCTGCGATTACACTTTCATTCTTACCGAACGGATTTACCTGTTCCACTCCGTTTAACGGTTACCTTAGAATAGCTTATATTACAACTCAAAATTCCGACCCGAACGCTTCCGATTCCACCGCAAGAATGCAATTACTCGATGCTTATTCGCCTTATGTTCCGTTAGGGGGAAGAGTAACTGCAAACGTTACTGCGGATACGACCAAGTTTAATTTTATGTTTAACTTCACTACAAACAGTTCGAGCGATTCATTGCTGATGGTAGCGTTGCCTCATCATCAGGATATGATGGGAAATACAATGACCGATATTATGAAATTCAAGTGTCTGAGAGGGGATATGAAGGAAGTTCACGGTAAAGTATGGTATATGAACGAATGGATGATTCCGAAATATTCCTGGAGTCCCGTTAATAATCTGTCGATGATTCCCGTAGGTCAGAAGTACTGGTATGATTCTTTATATCTGCATTTAAAAGCCGATTTCGATACAACCATAGGCGCCAGATATCAGATTCCGAACGGTACGAATCAGCCGACGACCTCTCCTTACGGATTCGGAAAAAACGTTTGCAGAATGGCAAGAGTAATTGTTATAGCAGATGAGTTGATTGACTTGTATCAGATAAATGACCCTGGAAACTGGAGGAAAGATACGTTGACATATCTTGCATCTCAGGCAAGGGATTCAGTATTTAACTGGGTAAAGAAATGGGTTGACGGTCAGAATTTAATCTGGAATCCGCCGCCTCCACCCTGGGCAGGCGGACAAAACAACAAGCTTATCTGGGATAACAAATACGGCGGAATTATATCTTATCTCGGCTGGGTTGCGATGGACAATCCCGACCCGAATGTCTATAATTTTGATTTCGGGAATGCAAGATACAACGACCATGCATTCCATTACGGTTATGTCATTTATGCGGCGGCAGTCATTGCAAAAAAGAAACCCGAGTTATTTTCAAACAATAGCAACGAATATTACAATAAGGTACTCGATTTATGCCGCGACATCGGAAGCCCGACTTCTCCGGCATCACCTCAAAATGACCCTTATTTCCCGATGCACAGACATAAAGACTGGTATGACGGGAATTCCTGGATGAACGGAATTCAGTCGCAGGGAGCGGGACGCGACCAGGAAAGTGTAAGCGAAGCCGCAAATGCCTGGTACGGAATGTATCTCTTCGGACTCGCTATGGGAAATGAAAATCTTAAAAACACAGGAAAACTTATGCTTGCCTCGGAAATGCGTACTTTCAGAAAATATTACCGCACATTCCAGAATACAAACCAGATGTTTCAGGGATATAACACAAAGCATATAATCGTCGGTAATCTCTGGCACAGTTTAATAATTAACAACACATACGGCAAAGCGGCGAGATTTATCTACGGCGTTCATATGCTTCCCAAAAATCCGTTCATCGAGCAGATGTGGGATACGCCTTTTTCTCAGGAAGTTTGGAATAAAATTTATACAAACAATCAGTCGTCCACGCTGTTTCAGGACCTTGAACTGTTTTCGACATATACGACAGGTATGTTTAACATATCGACATACAACATGCCCGTTCAGGCAGTCGCGTATCCGGACACCGCTTATAATTATTTCCAGAAATACAGAGGTTTTTCGGGAAATTTCGATGACGGCACCTGCAAATCGGATTGTTTTTACTGGATTATAACAAGAAAATTTGCCACTGTCGGAATAAATCAAATAGGAACCGAAATCCCCGAAAGATATCAATTGATGCAGAACTATCCGAATCCGTTTAATCCAATGACGAGCATTGAATTTTCAATTCCGAAGCAGGGATTTGTAAGGTTGAATATCTATGATATTACGGGAAGGTTAATTTCGACACTTTTAAACGAAAATAAATCAGAAGGCAGTTACAGGATTCAGTTCGATGCTTCGAAGTTATCGAGCGGAGTTTATTTCTACAAAATGGAATCCGGAAATTTTGTATCGGTAAAAAGAATGATATTGGTCAAATAAAAATGAAATATAAAAATGAAATCAAACTATAATAAAAACCCGCTTAATGCGGGTTTTTTTATATACCTCATAATTCGAAAGATTTAGTATACTTAGAATGTAATCTGACTTTAATTAAATTTTAATTTAAGATAAATTATAAAATTTGTTATTATAAAGTTTTACTATGAAAGAGTTTATCTTCAAGCCTTTCGAGGAGATGAAGGAAGATGACTATAAGTTTGTCGGTTTCAAATCAGGGCTTGAAATACATCAGCAGCTGCTTACCGAAAAAAAACTTTTCTGCCGGTGTCCGGCAGGAATATACAGCAAAAAATTCGACGCAGAAATACTCAGACATATGAGACCTACACTCTCCGAACTCGGTGAATATGACGGTACCGCCCTTATGGAATTCAAAACTAAGAAAGATATAATTTACCATATAAACAGGGATGTTGTTTGTACTTACGAAATGGATGATACACCTCCTTTCGAAATCGATGACGAAGCTCTCGATATCTCACTCGCTATCTCTATGCTGTATAAATGTGCTATGATTGACGAAATTCATATTGCCCGTAAACAATATCTCGACGGCAGTATTCCGACGGGATTTCAAAGAACAACAATTACAGGAGTAAACGGAAAGATACCTTATAAAAACAGATTTATTACAATATTACAAATATCGCTTGAAGAGGATTCCTGCCGTGAAGTGAGCGATATAGGGCATACAAGAACTTATATAGCGGACAGACTCGGAATGCCGTTAATCGAAAGTGTTACAGGTCCCGATATGAGAACACCTTTTGAAGTCGCCGAAGTAGCGGATATTTTGAGATATATGACAAGAAGTACAGGCAGAGTAAGAACAGGAGCCGGAGCAGCGAGAGAAGATGTTAACGTAAGTGTTGAAGGGGGTACAAGAGTTGAGATTAAAGGTGTTCCAAGCATTAAACGAATACCTTTGCTGACTTACAACGAGGCAATGAGACAATGGAATTTGCTCAGACTGCGTGAAGAACTAAAAAGAAGGGGAATTACGACCAATACATTCACAGCTTCAACAGACGTAGTTACCAAATTACTTAAGAAGACCAAATTTCAGCCAATCAAGACCGCACTCGAGCAGGGTATGGTTGTCAAAGCCGTTAACCTGGGAGGTTACAAGAGCTTACTAAGCTGGCAGACACAAACAGATACATATTTTTCGAAAGAAATTTCCGACAGGGTCAGAGTGGTTGCATGTTTGACAAATCTGCCTAATATAATTCATTCCGACAGCAAAGATTTCTTTATTTCATCATCCGAATGGCGCAATATTAAAAAACACATCGGAGCAGCGGAAGACGACACGGTAGTTCTTGTCTGGGGCAACGAAACCGACTCAGAAACAGGTGCAAAAGAAATAATTATCAGAGCAAAGGAAGCTACAATCGGTGTTCCTTCCGAAACCCGTCAGGCGTTAAGAGACGGCACGAACGGATTCGAAAGAATACTGCCCGGACCGGACAGAATGTATCCAGACACAGACCTTCCTCCCAAAAAAATAACACAGGAAAGACTTGAAAGAATAAGAATTACATTGCCCGAATATTACTGGGACAGGGAAAAATGGTATGCGGAGCTGGGAATACCTGCTGATTTAATAAGACCCCTTGCTATTTCGAAATATGCGGAATTGTTTAAGAAACTTGTGCGGGAATTGAAAATCAATCCGGTAATTGCAGCCGTCGCATTAATTCAGTACCCTAAAAGATTGAAGAGGAAAAAAATAAATACGGAAAATTTAAACGAAAAAATATTTACAGATATATTTACGGCATTCAAAGAAGGCAAATTTACAAGGGAGGGTATATTGATTGCAATGGAAAAATCGTTACAGGCAGGTGATTTCAATGAAGTAATGATGCCCGGAATTGCAGGAGAAGACGAAGTTAAACAACTGATTAAGGAATTCGAAAACGATATCGAACATATGAAAATTTACAATCCTGCAGATAAAAAAAATGTTTTCATCGGATTACTGATGTACCGGCTGAGAGGAAGAATAGAATATAATGAGTTAATAAAAATTATAAAAGAAAAATAATATTCCGGAAATGCAAAACGATTCGTATAAAGGATATAAAGGATTAGCACTGGATACTTTGAAAAACTTCAAAGCACTTGTCTGGAGCGATGTTGTTATCAAAACAGACAAAGCGGAATATCAGGGAATTATTCTTCCCCGTTCCGAAACAGCCGATGAATTTCACATTGTACTTAAACTTCGCTCCGGTTACAACATAGGTGTCGCAGCCAAAAGTGTAACCGATATTAAAATCGAAGGAAGAAAAGAAGCTCATTATAAAATTCCCGAAAAAGAATTTCCTGTTGACCCTATCAAGCCGAAAGTAAAGCTTCTCGGAACAGGCGGAACTATTGCAAGCCGGCTGGATTACAGAACAGGTGCGGTTATACCTGCATTTACTCCCGGCGAACTGTACGGCTCTGTGCCGGAACTTGCTGATATATGCAACCTCGAAACCGAAAAACTGTACGGTGTATTCAGTGAAAATATGGCACCCGAACAGTGGATAGGTACTGCAGAAGCAATCGGAAGGGAAATCGAAAAAGGCGTGCAGGGTATAGTTGTAGGACACGGAACCGATACAATGCACCATACAGCAGCCGCTCTGTCATTTATGGTTCAGAATTCACCGGTTCCGATTGTAATGGTCGGCTCACAAAGGTCAAGCGACAGACCGTCTTCCGACGCAGCATTAAATCTTATGCACAGCGTAAAAACCGCCGCCGAAAGCGACATTGCGGAAGTGCTTGTCTGTATGTTCGGTCCGACTTCCGATGAATACGGATTGCTGCACAGAGGTACACGTGTCAGAAAAATGCATTCCAGCTACCGCTCGACTTTCAGGACAATAGGCGATATTCCGATTGCTATGGTTGACAGGGAAAAAATTACTCCTCTGAGATATGATTATAAAAAAAGAAGAAACGACAATAACGTAATAATTAATACGGCATTCGAGGAAAAAGTCAGTATCGTTTATTATTATCCTAATATGAAACCCGATATAATAGATTCTCTCATAGATAATGATTACAAAGGAATTGTGATAGCAGGTACGGGTCTCGGACATGTTAATAAACCGATATATCCCGCATTGAAAAGAGCACAGGAAAAAAATATTGCAGTTTATATGACCGTTCAAACACTATGGGGGTATGTACAAATGTATGTTTATGATACAGGAAGAGATATGATGGAACTCGGAGTCGTTCCGTGCTCCAATATGCTTCCTGAAGTAGCGTATGTTAAACTTGGCTGGGCTCTCGGGCAAACGGATAACCTCGAGGAAATTAAGAAAATTATGCTGAATCCCGTTTCCGGTGAAATTACGGAAAGAGAACCAAGCAATGGTTATCTGATTTATCAGGGCGGAATTCCCGAAGTAGAAGAGTTTATCTCAAAATACCGGAAGTAATCAAAAGGGGTTGTAAATAGTTTCTGTTTGAAAAATTCATTTAATTGTAATGCACGAAAAGACTCATAAAAATAAAGGATGGCTTGTAACATTTGCCGGCGTGATGATTAGTCTCTCGCTCGGAATCTTGTATACCTGGAGCATCTTCAAATCCGAAATAGAAAAATCAGTCAAAAGCAATTTGCCCGATTCATTCGACTGGAATCTGTCATCTCTCAATGACCCTTACTCTGTTTCTATTCTTGCCTTTGCATTTACTATGATTCTGGCAGGAAGAATTCAGGATAAAATCGGTCCCAGAATTACATCTTTAATCGGCGGATTGCTTGTCAGTCTGGGAATTCTGATAATTTCTTTTTCTAAATTGTATATAATCTGGGTGCTTGGATTTGGGTTGCTGCTCGGAATGGGAGTAGCATTCTGTTATGCTTCGATTACTCCCGCGGCTATTAAATGGTTTCCGCCGCAGAAAACAGGTTTAATTGCAGGAATTGTGGTTGCAGGATTCGGGCTTGCCTCGGTGTATACTGCGCCGCTGTCGAGATTTTTAATCGACAATTTCGGATTGCATAATGCAATGCTCTGCTTCAGCGGATTGTTTTTTGTCGTTGTTACGGCTTTCTCTCTTTTGCTTATTAATCCGTCTAAAGAATATAAAGAAAATAATAAAATTGCATTACGGAATGCAGGGAAAGATAATAATTTTTCTCCGGTGCAAATGTTTAAGAATATCGATTTTTATATTCTCTGGTTTGTATATTTCATTGGTGCGGGTGCAGGACTTATGGTTATCGGATTCGTTAATGACCTTGTAAAAAAAGGACTTGCCGAAAAAGCGTTCTGGGGCGTTGTTATTCTTGCAATCGGAAATGCCGGTGGTCGTGTGATTGCAGGATTTTTATCGGATAAAATCGGAAGAAAAAATACACTCATAATAATGCTGTCGTTTCAAATGATTTTAATGTTCGTTTCCGTTTTTGTTTTGTCGGGAGGTCATACCGCAGCAGTTATTCTGTTATCCATTGCTACTATTATAGGATTTAATTACGGAACTAACCTGTCATTGTTTCCGTCATTCACAAAGGATTTATGGGGTCTGAAAAATTTCGGACTGAATTACGGGATTATGTTTACTGCGTGGGGGCTCGGAGGTTTTACTCTCAGCCGTGTATCGCAGATGATGTTTACAGCTTCGGGAAGCTATAATTCATCTTTCATTATGGCGGGAATACTGCTGCTGCTCGGTATTATATTAACTCTTTTTATTAAAGAAAGAAAAAAATTATGAGTCTGGAAAAATGGAAAAAAATCTCATCGGAGAAAAAATTCGAAAATTACTGGTGGACTTATATGCTCGATAAGTGCATTATTCCTAACAGAAGGGAATACGAATATCATTATGTACATACGGGCGGTTCTGCAATGATTATTCCGGTAACAAATGACGGGAAATTTATTATGGTAAAACAATACAGGTACCTTAACGATTTTTTCAGTATTGAATTTCCTGCCGGAGGCGTCAAAGACGGACAAAATCCCGATGAGATTGCAAGAAAAGAATTAATTGAAGAATCAGGATTTGACGGTACTTTGAAAAAAATAGGAATATTTAATCCGTTTAACGGTGTTACTGACGAGATATGCCATGTATACGTTGCAGAAAATTTAACGAAATCGGATAAAGAAAATAAAGACGAGTCGGAAGAATTCGAGATTTTATATAAGACTGCTTCAGAGATTAATCTGATGATAAAAAACAACGAAACAATAGACGGAATGTCAATGGCTGCCTGGGCAATGTATTCAACAAAATTCACAGACTGAAACAGTTTTCCGTCTGATTTTTAAGGGAATGTTAAAATTTATCGTCTAATTTATTAAACCTCGGTTTTACTTTTTTTGTCATATTATATTAGTATATTAGAATTTTATAGGTATTAATTTTGTTAAAAAATGATTCGATACTATATGAAAATATATAAGTTTATTATAATATTGATTTTTCTGATTACTGTAAGCTTATCGGCTGCTGATGCAGGAGATTTTAGTAATTTAAAACCCAGAGTTTACGGTATGGTGGTTGATAAATCCACAAATGCTCCGCTTGAAGGAGCCACACTGCAATTATTTAAATTATCGGACAGTACTCTTGCCGGAGGAACCGTTACAGGTCCAGACGGAAAATTTGAGATTCTCGATATTAGTCCGGGGGTTTATTTCTTAAAAGCGAGTTATATCGGATACAGTACCGGATATGTTAACAGGGTAGTTGTAGAAAGAAAAGGCGGAGATGTAGAGCTTGGAATATTAAAACTTGAACAGGGGTCGGAAGAAATTACCGAAATCGAAGTTACAGCCGAGCGAAGTTTTATGGAAAATAAAATTGATAAGAAAGTTTTCAATGTGGAGAAAAGTATTGTAACCGAAAGCGGCTCGGTAATAGACGTTCTTAAAACGATTCCTTCCGTGACTGTGGATAATGACAACAAAGTTTACTTAAGAGGCAATGCAAACATAAGGTTTCTGATTAACGGAAAACCTTCGGGAATGCTGGGAATTGACCCGTCAACTATGTTAGACCAGCTGCCTGCCGATATGGTGGAAAGTATCGAAATTATGAATAATCCCTCGGCAAAATACGATGCCGAAGGAATGGGCGGTATTATTAATGTTGTTCTTAAATCCGAAAAGAAAGAAGGTTATACGGGAACCGTAAATATTAACGCAGGAAACAAAAACAGATATAATCTCGGTGCAAATCTGACTCTCAAACGCGATAATTATTCTTTTTCCGGTAATTATAATTTCAGGTATTTTACAATGACTATGTCAGGTTACACAAACAGGGCAAGCGATTTTAATAATCTTATTTCGTATTTGAATCAAAATATTTCGATGAGTAACAGGATGAAAGGACATACAGGCGGAATATCTTTTGAATATGTATTTAATCCGAAAAACACATTGACTTTCAATTCGAATTTTAACTACAGAGACAGATTAAGAAACGGGACAACCGAGAGCATAACATCGGACATAAATAAGACGGCAACCGATATTTACAGAAATTACGGCAGGGACAGTGAAGACGGTTACGGAGCGGATTTTTCCTTGTATTATTATAAGAAATTTGACAAGAAAAAAGAAGAACTTACTGCCTCAGTTCAGTATACTCTGTCAAATGAAGACGAAACAGAATACAATGTTCAGCAGTTATATAATCCCGATTGGTCGATTACAAACATACCTGCGTTTTTAAAAAATAATTACCAGAAAGATAATAATTATAATTTCGTTCTGCAGGCAGATTACACTCATCCGTTCGATGAAAATTCAAAGTACGATATAGGATACAAAAGCACGGTAAGAAGGATCAAGTCCGACTACAATGCGGACAGTTTTAGTTATGCCATTTCAAACTGGGTACCGAATATAAGTCAGAGCAATAATTTTATTTATAATGAACAGGTGCATTCAGCTTACGGCACATATGAAAATAAATACAAAAATTTCGGATTTATGCTCGGACTTCGGCTCGAACAAACACTTACAAAATCCGAACAGATAACCCAGTCGCAGGACTTTAAAAATGATTACCTTAGTTTGTTCCCGAGTGTTTTCTTAACTCAGGGACTTGGTAAAGGAAACGAACTTCAGTTTAGTTATACAAGAAGGATAAACAGGCCGAATACACGAATATTAAATCCTTTTATAGATTATTCCGACCCGCAGAATCTCAGAGGAGGTAATCCGTATATAAAACCCGAATTTATAAATGCATTTGAAATTTCTTACGCAAAATACTTTACAACTGCATCAGTTACATCCTCACTTTTTTACCGAAGAGTTAATGATGTAATAAGCAGATATATGACTGTCAACGACAGCGGAATAGCTTTTCATACATTTAAGAATGTTTCACAAGCAGATATTTACGGAACTGAAGTTATTGCAACGGGTAATTTTGCAAAGTGGCTGAGTTTAAATGCAAGCTTCAGTTACTTCAGAACGGAATTAAAAGGCGATATCGATGCATCGAGTTTTGATAACAGCGGATACAGCTGGACATCAAAAATAATGACCAATCTCACATTCCCGAAAATCTTCGATGTACAGATTATGTTCAACTATCAGGGAAAAAATGTTACTCCTCAGGGAAATACCGAGCCGTTTTATTCATTGGATATGGCACTAAAAAGAGATTTCTTCGACAAACGTTTCAGCATAACATTACGGGTCAGTGACATATTCAATAACCAGAAATTCGCTTTCAATTCGAGCGGAATCGGATACACCCAAACATCCGAAAGGCGCAGAGATTCCCGTATGGCATTTCTCACTCTGACATACAAATTCGGTGACCTCGAAAGACAAAAACCGAAAAGAACCCAAACCCGCGAAAACAGAGAAAACCAAACCGACGACCTCGACTTCTAAGACTTAACTCTCACCTTTTCTTCTCACCTAATTATATATTATATTATATGTTATATGTTATATGCAATTTACTTTTTGCTTTTGTTCTATTGACTTTAATCTCTTTTCCTTTCTAAATATTTTGTACACAAAAAAAACAATATGAAAACTAAATCAAAAAAATTCTGGAGCGGATTAAGAGACTTTACCGGCATAACCATCGGCTGCATCATCTTCGGTATATCTTATTCCTGGTTTCTCATACCTTTTAAAGTCGCACCCGGCGGTATAGGCGGATTGGCAGGAGTTTTATATCATTTGTTCGGCTTTCCAGCCGGTACTTCGATGATTGTTATTAATATTCCTTTGTTTGTCGTTGCGTGGATTTTTCTCGGAAAACAGTTCGGATTACGCTCGTTTTTCGGGATGTTGGTCGGAGGTTTTTTTGTGGATTTACTCAGTCCGCATTTCTTGTATGAGAATACGAACTTCTTGAAACATATGATTAATACACAGTACTGGGCACTTACTGATAATATTCTGCTTGCATCGATTGCCGGCTCTGTACTGCTCGGATTCGGTCTGGGAATTATTTTCAGATTCAGAGGCTCGACCGGGGGTACAGATATTCCCGTTGCCATACTCAAGCAATATACAGGGATATCCATCGGAACCGGCTACTGGGTAATTGAGTCGCTGATAATTTTCTTCATAGGAATTGTGTTCAATGATTTGAATCTTATTATCTGGGGATACCTCAACCTGTTTATTACTACTCAAATCGTTGATTTAACTGCAGAAGGCGTGCCTTATGTAAAAGGTGCATATATAGTTTCTAAAAATGAAAATAAAATCAGAAACCGTATTATAGACGAACTCGACAGGGGAATAACAGTCTTGCATTCCGAAGGCGGCTATACCGGCAAACCGCAAAACGTATTGTTCTGTGTCGTCAGCAGAAGACAGGTTGCGTTGTTAAGGAAAATTGTAAAGGAAGAAGATAAATCTGCTTTTATGGTTTTAACGGATGTCAACGATGTTATGGGGGACGGATTCAAAACAAGAATGCTCGACCTTCAGGAAGTAAAATGATATTCTCTGTTTGTCACAAAATCAAATTTCGATTTTCCATAAAATCTTCCCGGTTTTTGAGTCTATACCTATGATTCCCTCGTTCTGCATTGTAAATAAAAACAAATCGTTGTATAAGTTCATTTTTAACTTGTGTTCCAGAAAAGTCATTTTGGAAAACGGGTCTTTCTCATCGTAACCGATATCATCAAAAAGTTCATTCTGTTCAATTTCCCATAATGGATTACCTTTACTGTCTGCGCATGTCAGCATTCTTTCCGCATTTTGCCCGAGCTGATTTTGATGCAGTATAACTGCATAATTGCTGTCTCCGTAAATCAGATAACCCTCGAGAAAAACCTGCTCAGTTAATAATCTCTTTGCCGTTGACTTTGTAAAAAAATATAAAGAAGATGTATCACCAAGCATTCTTTCCGAGCTTGAAGATTTAAATCTGAATTTCTCATTTTCCGGACAGTCTACCAGAAATAAAATTTTTCTTTGTTCGCTTCCCTTTTCCGTTCCTAAAGCCAGAAGTTTTATTCTTTTCTTTTCACTTATAAGGGCTTGCTCGTATTTTACAGCATCGTCCTTGTTAATCAATGCATCATCTTCCGGATAATATACAAATTCGCGCCCGTCTTTCGTTTTGATATCCAGTTTCGGAAACTTCTCATTTATGGTAATTTTCTGAAATCCGCTTTTTGTTTGCGGGTGATGTTCGTAAAATTCTTTGTTGTCTATTATGATTTCACCGCTCTCCGTTTCGTATGCGATAATTTCCGGCTCTATGTATTCTCTCAGGGAACTGCTTTCACTGCCCTCACTTATTTTCCAGATTTTATTTTCTGTAAGAAATAATTTCATTTTTGGTGATATATCGTCATAGGGAGTTTTTTCTTGGCTTATAATTCTTTTTTCCACAGGGTCATAGATGTATGTCCAGGTCTTGCAGAATATTCCCTTTGTCCCCGTCGAATAACTGCCCGGGGAGCTCTTCGTAAATCTAAACTTAAACGACCCGTCGGTTAAAATCATTAATTTACCTTCATTCACTCCGTAAGGTATATATACGGCATCTATAAAATCTCCTCTTATTGCATCCGGAGTCAAAGCGGGGATACCGTAAAACAGAATTAAAAACACCGCGACGATTAATGTAATCAAAATCAGGAAAAATTTTGAACATCCGCCCTTCGATTTCTTTCTTTTTGCTAAAAATTCTTTTCTTAGTTTTTCGATATCTTTCGAATTGTCTTTTAATCCGCTTGAGGAATCTTCGGTTGTGATTTTTGTATAATCGATTGTCATTTTATTTTCCTTTCTATTTTGAATAATTTATTTCCCATATTCTGACACCTTCCTTTACATTATAACCGTAGTTTCCGGAATAATTTAAACTGAAACTTAAAATATCATTCATTAAACTCCCCGTAATATTGTATTGCAAAAAAAAAGAGGATGTATACCTTCCTTTATATAAAAGTTCATCGGGAAGCAGTTTCTGTTCCAATGTCCATAAAATATTTCCTGTCCCGTCCACGCAGGATATTGCTCTCTCCTCGTTATCGTCTTTTATTTTTTTGTATATCACAACCGCCTTGTTTTCATCGTTCCATAATACTAAACCGTCCGGAAAATTGACAGATGTATTTATCTGATTTGTATTCTTGTCTTTCCCGGAAAAATAATGAAATCTTGTTTTTAATTCGGATTCTTTTTTCCTTGTCTTGTATAATTTTGATTTATCGACATAAAAATATGCGACGTTTTTCTGTCCGGATTTTTTTTCGATAAAATCATTGTATTCTTTTGTTGACCCGAACGTTTTATCGTATTCGGGAGAATAAATAACAATTTCTTCGTCAATAAATTCAAACTTTATGTAGTTTTGTATTGACGGGACGGATATGGATTTTATTTTATTTTTTTCCGGAAAGTATTTTTCTTTGAAACTGTCTAAGTTATATAATTCTTCAAGAGTATTCGGATCATATACAAATATATAAACATCTTTTGACTGTACACTGTATGTACACCAGATTTTGTTTGCTGCTTCGAACATAAAGAAATTGTGACTTAGAGTTTTTCCGAATTCTTTTACAATTTTACCCGATATTTTTTTACCAAAAGGGTCGTATTTGTAAAGTGTAATTTTGAAATTTTTTCCGTCCGGTACTATTGGAGTACCCTTAACATCTTTCTCCGTCAATATCGTAGTATTGGCGATAATGTATACATAACCTTCCGAATCAGTTTCCGAAAAATATATTGCGGACATTACATTTCCCGTGATTTCATTTTCATCTTTTTCTTTCTTGTCCGTTTTCCAGATATCTTTATCTTTTTTTATTGTGGTTTCTATTTCTTGTTCCGTTTCGTCTGTTTCCGGAACATACATAATCAGGAAGATTAGAGTGATGACTAATAATAGTGCCAGTAATGCTCCCGATACAGCAAATAAAACCATTTTATTAAAAGGTTTTTTTGGAGGTTTGGGTGTCCCGCTGCCGTATAATTTTGTGTAATCCATGCTATAAAATGTTTATTCAAATATTGTTATTTGAAATATTAATATCAAGCATTAAATAAAGGTTCTAAAAAATT
>Ga0208828_1000661_pt1 | contig 14956 bp, 10 predicted proteins | sample Kivu_160m_FD_185487 | JGI IMG/M metagenome (GOLD analysis project Ga0208828, IMG submission 185487) | Freshwater microbial communities from Lake Kivu, Western Province, Rwanda to study Microbial Dark Matter (Phase II) - Kivu_160m (SPAdes)... | ecosystem: Environmental > Aquatic > Freshwater >... | reverse complement strand
GCAGAAAGGGAAACGGAGACGGCCATGAGCAGGACCGCATAAGAACCAGTTATTGTCATAAAAGCTGTTTAGAGAATATACGAATATGTGAATGAAGAATAGGAATGAAAGTACAAATGAACAAAATTTTTGAATCCGGAATTTCCTTATTACTGGTGGCGGGGCATCCGGGCCGGGATCCGGTATTATTTCCCGGGCCGCAAGGCATTAAACAACAGTTCAAACCGGGTCCCCTCGTTGATTGTGCTGTAAACCCGCGAAACGACGCTGTGAAGCTCAAATATTTTTGCCGCCAGCGAAAGACCTATGCCGAATCCGCCAATGAACTTTACATTAGAAGCCCGGTTGAACGGCTGAAAAATATTTTTAAGCTCGTTTTGCGGAATACCGATCCCATGATCGATGATGTTAACCCTTACAAATTCTCGGATCAGGGAGATTTCGACGATAACATCATCCCGCGAGAATTTACAAGCGTTGTCGATAAGATTCCTGAATGCAATGACCAGCATCCCGTAATTGCCATCTATCAGCAACTCATTTTCATTTTCGGGATACTGGATTTTTGGAATTATTTTACGCCCGGGGTAGTTGGGCTTCACCAACCGGATGGCATTGAAAATGATTTCGTCTATCCGAACCCCTGATGATTGAATTACATGCCCCTTATTGATCTGCGCCATTTCCAGCAATGTGTTCAATTGCCTGTTCAGCTTTTTAAGGTCATCGACCATGCCAGAAATATGCCTGTTAACTTCCTCCGGGGAATGCTCGTGACTGAGCAGAAAATCGGCTTCACTGATCATAATGGTCAGGGGCGTGCGCAATTCATGCGAGGAATGTGCCACAAAATCCGCCTGGTTTTTAAATGCAATTTCAAGGTCGGTAATCATTTCATTGAAAGTAATAGCCAGTTGCGCAATTTCATCTTTTTTGTTGCCTTCGTTAAGCCGGGTATTCAGGTGAGAATAATTGATTTCTTTTACACGTCTGACTATTTCAGAAATAGGCTTTATGGCATTCCTTGAGAAAAGATAGGACAGGAGCACGGCAACCCATATACTGAAAATAGTGCTCCAGATAAGTATTCCCTTAAGATCTTTCAGATTTTCATTTCTTGTATTGTCATAAGCCATGACAAGCACATGAAATGTCTGGTTATGAAAAGTGTGTTTATAGGATACTCCATCCTTTTCATCTATTTTAAAGTGATTCAGACTATCCTTTGACGATTTTTCTCTTATCACCTCATCGGTCAGATAGCGACTGTTGATTTCGTAAATCAAACGAAAGGTCGAATCTGTTATCGCAATTTCTTCTTTTTGCCAATAAAAGGTTGATTGTTGAATTTTTGTTAACAGCGTGGAATCCACTTCAGCAACGTCAAGCAATAAAATCGCAGTATTTTTTGCCCTGTTGGTCAGGTTTTCCCTAAACTTGTCGAGTTGGGTCGAATATGAGAAATAATATACAAGAGTTGAAAACAGGAGAAGAATTCCCGCAATAATCAAGGTAAACCGAAATGCTAACCTGGTCTTTATATTCATGGTTCAGATTTCATTTTCATTGCAGTAAAAACCGAAACCGAACTTCGTATGGATCAGCTTCGGGGAGAAATCCCTGTCGATCTTTTTACGCAGGTAATTGACATAAACATCAATGACGTTTGTTCCGGGATCGAAATCGATGCCCCAGACCTTTTCGATGATGAATTCCCGGGACAGGATTTGGCCTTTGTGACGGAGGAATGTCTTCAATAACGCATATTCTTTGGCTGTAAGGTCGATCCTTTTTCCCGCCCGGGTAACCGTCATGGCCTTCAAGTCCATCTGCAGATCAGCCAAAGTCATCATCTCTGAACCTGCCGACCTGTCGGAACGCCTGAGAAATACATTAACCCGTGCCAGCAATTCACGGAAATCGAATGGTTTTAAAACATAATCATCTGCCCCGGCATCGAACCCCGCGACTTTGTTGTCGGTGGTACTCAACGCCGTCAGCATGATTATTGGAATGTCCTTATTCGAGTTCCTGATTTCTTTACACAGGTCATAACCATTGATAAGCGGAATATTGATATCTAAAATGATGAGATGATAGGTATTCGCATCAATCATTTTTTTCCCCAGGTATCCGTCACAGGCAATTTCGACCATAAAGTCCTCACGTTCAAACTGCTTTTTCAGGACACCTGCTAAACGTTGTTCGTCCTCAACTATTAAAATCTTAGTCTGGTCCATATTTGTGTTAACTAACACAAAGTTAACGACATTAATTAACAATATGTCAGCTTACGAATTTCTAATCAACTTCTAATGATTTCCTAATCAGGAGCGAGGGATACCTGTACTAACTTGCCGGGTGATCGAAGGTAAAAGACCTGAAGCAATGAAAAAACCAAAATATTTTAAAGAATTTATGTTCATCCTTTTCTGGGTAATAACTGTCGTACTGCTCATCCTGGTTAAGATCCTGCTTTTTTGACATTGCATCATTCAAACTCAAAAACCATGAAAAAAACAATCTTTACACTCGTCAGTCTCTTTTGGCTATCAGCAAACATGTATGCACAGGATGCCTGGTTCGAATGGGCCAGAAGTTTTGGCTCCTCTTCTGATGATATCGGATATTCCATCGCGCATGATCCAACCGGTAACGTTTATATGACCGGTAATTTCCAGGGAACTGTAGATTTTGACCCGGGACCCGCGGAGTTCTTTCTCACTTCAAATGGCGGAAAGGATATATTTATTTCCAAATTTGATGCATCCGGAAATTTCATCTGGGCAAGAAGTTTTGGAGTCAATGGCACATATACCGATGAAGGACGATCCATAACTGTTGATGCTGACGGAAATGCATGTACTACAGGAACTTTTGAAGGAACTATTGATTTTGACCCCGGAAGTGAAGTCTATAATCTGACTTCGAATGGATATAATGATGTCTTTATTCTGAAATTAAATGGTCAGGGAAATTTTATCTGGGCAAAAAATTTAGGCGGAGACTCTGAATATGGTGATTATGGATACGCTATCGCACTTGATGCTGAGGGAAATGTTTATACTACAGGTATGTTTGGCATAACTGCTGATTTTGACCCGGGCAGTTCTGTATATAACCTTGTTTCGAATGGATTTTATGATGTTTTTATTTCCAAGTTAGATCCCTCCGGAAATTTTATCTGGGCAAAAAACCTGGGCGGAACATCTAATGATATTGGAAATTCCATAATTATTGATGCCGTCGGAAATGTATATACAACCGGTTATTTTCAGGGCACTGCCGATTTTGATCCGGGAAGTGGAGTTTTCAATCTTGTCTCAAAAGGGTCGGCGGATGTTTTTATTTCCAAACTGGATCCCTCCGGAAATTTTATCTGGGCAAAAAGTTTTGGTGCAGGTAACAGTGACATTGGCAAATCCATTGCACTTGATGCAAACGGAAATGTTTATACAACGGGGGAATTCCGGTCTACTGTGGATTTTGACCCCGGAAGCGGAGTTTATAATATTGTAAGTAAGGGAGGAACAGATATTTTTGTTTCCAAATTGGATGCCTCCGGAAATTTTATCTGGGCAAAAAACATGGGTGGAACATCTAATGATTTTGGAAATTCCATAATTATTGATGCTGCCGGAAATGTATATACAACAGGCTGGTTTTATGGAACTGCCGATTTTGATCCCGGAAGCGGCACCTTTAATCTTACTTCGAATGGACTAACTGATGCATTTATCTCCAAATTAGATGTTTCCGGAAATTTTATCATGGCAAAAAATTTTGGCGGGAATACTACAGGAGGAAATTCCCTAATTGTTGATGCCAGCAAAAATATCTATTCAGCAGGCTATTTTACGGGTACTGCCGATTTTAACCCGGGACCCGGGGTCAGTAATCTTACTTCAAACGGGGGATATGATATTTTTATTTCAAAGCTTTCGCAACCACCGGTCATCACCGCTGCCCTTACGGCCATTACTGAAATCACGGCATCCGGCGGCGGATATATTTTGGATGACGGAGGTACGCCTGTTTCCGCACGTGGTGTGTGCTGGAGCACGGATGCCAACCCGACAACGTCAAATCATCACACCACCGATGGCAGCGGATTTGGAACCTTTACAAGCAGCATCACGGGGTTGACTGCTTCATTTACTTACTATGTCAGGGCTTATGCCACAAACGGACTCGGGACAATTTATGGTAACGAGGTAAGTTTTACCACGCCAGATCGGGTAGGTGATTCGATTAATATCATCCGTGGCGGGCCGGCAGCGACCATTCCCCTGGCTGTACCGGTGCAGATAACCGGTGTGAGCGCCAATCCTTACAACAGTAACCTGACCCAATGGACCGGAGTGTATCAGGCGCCTCAATCTGTATATGACCAGGGAACCTATGTCAATGATCCTGATAATTGGTCTAACATCGAAGGCAGTGCAACCACAGGAAGCAGATGGGTTAATTCCAATCCCGGTATCGGATACGGCATACTTGTAGTGGATCTTCTGCAGGTAAGATCAATAGAGAATATCAGTGTGTTTGGGGGAAATTCCACTTTAACCCATATAGCTCTGGCCGGCCATACGGAAACCGGCAGCACGCCACCCGGGGCCTTTGATGCCGGATGGGCCGAATTTCTCACAAAATCATCCGTTGGGCCCGTTACAAACAATGGCACTTATATATCGGACCCGACCAAGTTTTCGGTCAATGGATCAACACGGTATGTCAAGATCATGGCTTACAACGATGGCAGCTATGGGGGTACGTCTTACATTGAGTTAAAGGGGATCAAGATGTACATAGGCGCCTACGAGGCCCAGGTCATGCTGGATGAATTGACTATCGGTGCCAGCACAGAACATTGCTTCGGCGCCACCCAGACCATTACCACGAACGATTTTACCGTGCAAAACGGGGGCAGCGCCACACTGGGAGCCGGGGAAAACATCCTGCTCCAGGCCAGTACCCTGGTGGAAATCGGGGGTTACCTGCATGCCTGGATCGATCCGGCAGGCAACTACTGCGACCAATCCAAATCCATTCTTGCAGGGAACAAGGAAATTTCTTCCGGTGCAGCTCAATTTCAGTCAGTTCCCGGCGAAGAGTTATCCTTTAAAGTTTTCCCCAACCCCACTGACGGCACTTTCACGGTTGAGTTTAACAAAACTGCAGCAGAAACCCCCGGGACAATAGAAATTTGGAGCATGATGGGCGAGAGGTTGACCCGGGTCGAATTAAAAGGTGATCATTCATACACCTTCGATCTGACGGATGAACCATCCGGAATTTATCTTGTCCGTGCAGTGCAAAACGATAAGGCCCGGATGCAGAAAGTAATTAAATTTTTATAAAATGACTTCGACAGTAGAATCAAATCATTCAGCCAGTAATCAAAATCCGGTCGCAGTTATTGGCGCAGGTCACGGTGGGTTGGCCATGGCCGGCCATCTGGCTATCATGGGTTATAAGGTCCGTTTGTTTAACCGGGGTGAAGAACGGCTGTGGGGGGTAAAGTCAACCGGAGGGGTTGAAGTACAAGGAGAGGTGTCCGGTTTTGGACGTATCTCTGTTATTACGAATTCAATGGAAGAGGCGATTGATGGTGCGGAGATGCTTATGGTTGTAGTACCAGCGCTTGCGCATCGATGGATCGCCGAGCAGATGGCGCCGTTTTTTCAGGATGGTCAAATTGTGGTCCTCCACCCTGGCCGGACTTTAGGAGCACTGGAATTCAAGCATGTATTGATGGAAAAAAACGTTACGGCCGATGTGATCATTTCGGAGGCGCAGTCTTTTATTTATGCCTCCCGGATTGTCGGGCCTGGCCAGGCGCATATTTTCGGGATTAAACAATCTATCCCCGTGGCTTCTGTTCGTGCACACCTTATCCCGCGTGTGATTTCAAAGTTGCGGCAGTTCTATCCGCAGTTTGTGCCGGGTGATAACATTTTCAAAACGAGCTTCGACAATATCGGAAGCGTATTTCACCCTGCAATCTGTATCCTCAATTCTGGTTGGATTGAGGACGATGTGGATTTCAAATTTTATCGTGAAGGCGCTACTGAATCGGTGTGCAGGGTACTCGAAGGTGTTGATAAGGAAAGGATCGCTGTAGCTGAAGCTCTTGGAATCCGTGCCATCAGCGCACGCCAGTGGTTTTACATGGCTTACAGTACTGCAGGTGATACGCTTTTTGAAGCGATGCGGAAGAATCCCGGCTATCGGGAAATCATAGCGCCAAAAACACTGAAGATGAGATACCTCGAAGAGGACGTTCCCTTTAGCCTGGTCCCGATTTCCTCAGTGGGGAATATGTTCCATGTGCCTACTCCTACCATTGATTCGCTTATCCATCTTGCCTCCATATTGAACCATCGTGACTACATGGGTACAGGAAGAACAGTCGAGCGCCTGGGCATATCGGGCATGACGCTCCGGGAGTTAAGGCTCCTCGCAATCGGAGAAAAAAATCAGACATAACAAAAATGAAAAAAATCCTTGGAGCAGCCATCGGAACCTGTGTGCATATTGGCGGGCTCCATCACTTTTTGGACCTTGCTGAAGCCGAAAGTTATTATTCAATATCACTTGGGCCTGCTGTTTCGATTGATCGCATTCTGGATGCCATAATTCGGGAAAAACCAGAAATAACGGCTTTAAGTTACCGGCTAACGCCTGAAGTTGCAAGTACTTTGTTTGAGGAACTTGCAAAAGCGCTGAAGTTAAATAATCTGTCAAAGTTAAGGTTGGTTTTTGGCGGAACTCCTCCGGTTGCAGTTATAGCCAGGAATAGTGGTCTTTTCGAAGTATCTTTTGACGGATCGGAATCGATGGTCGAAATTAAATCTTACTTGAGAGGGACTTTGGCCGATGCCGAAAAAACAAGTTATGCCAACGATTTAATAAGCAGGATCAGGGAAAATTACCCTTATCCGATCCTGCGGCATCATTTCGGGAGGCCGACGATGGAAGAAACCCTTAAAGGGATCAGGGAAATTGCCCTTTCCGGGGTTTTGGATGTCATTTCCATCGGTCCGGATCAGAATGCCCAGGAACATTTTTTCAGGCCCAATGAGATGTCCCCGTCCCAAACTGGCGCCGGTGGGGTTCCTGTTCGGAAGCGTGAAGACCTGGCTGCGCTTTTTAAAGCTTCCAGGTGCGGAAATTATCCTCTTATGCGCTGCTATGCCGGAACACGTGATCTGTTGAAATGGGCAGAAATGAGCGTAAAAACGATAAATAATGCCTGGGGCGCTATACCCCTTTGCTGGTATAGCGTCCTGGATGGCCGTTCAAACCGCACACTAAAAGATGCCATTTCCGAAAATCAACGTGTCATGAAATGGTATGCGGCAAATCACATTCCTGTTGAGGTGAATGAATCACATCAGTGGAGTCTCCGTGACGCGCATGATTCACTGGCGGTGGCAATGGCCTACCTTGCTGCTTATAACGCAAAAAAGATGGGGGTAAAGAATTATATTGCCCAGTTCATGTTTAATACACCTCCAGGTACCAATCCCGCAAAGGATCTTGCGAAAATGGCTGCAAAACTTGAGTTGATCAGTGAACTGGAAGACGACTCATTTACCGTTTTTCGTGAAGTGCGGGCCGGGATCGCCCACTTTTCACCTGTACCATTTATTGCCAAAGGACAACTGGCTGCATCAGCGATGATAAGTCTGTCAATGAAGCCCCATATTCTTCATGTAGTCGGATACAGTGAAGGAGACCATGCCACATTTCCCGGAGAACTGATCGAAAGCTGCCAGATCGCTCACGGTGTTGTTCGGAATAGCCTGAATGGTTTGCCTGATGTATGGTCTGACAATAATATTCTTTCCAGAAAAGCTGAACTTGTTTATGAAGCAAAAGTTTTACTTGAATCATTGGATTATCTGGGAGCGGACTGTGATGATCCCAGGGCTGAACCTTATGTTATTGCTTCAGCAATCAAGGAAGGGATTCTTGATACCCCGCATTTTAAAGGAAATCTCCTTCTCTGTGGTAAAATCATCACCGGGTTGATAAACGGGGCCTGGTATGCGATCGATCCGGCAACCGGAGAACCGATAGATGAAGCATCAAGGGTCAGGAGCATTATTAATCAAAGAAAAATATAACAAAAGCAAAAACCATTTGAAATGTCAGGAATTTCGGGAATTTTAAACGAAGGGCAACATGTTTTGGTCGCCAATATGCTTGAACTTCTTTCACATCGGGGCGCCCATGGTAAAGCTGTTTTTGATTGTGAAAATGCAACCATTGGCATGGTTTGGGCAGAGGATGAGGAAGACAGGGTCCTCGCGGACCAACAAAAAGGAATATTCAGTGATGGTCCCGGATTTGGTCACAAAGTGGAAATTACCAATCCCAATCGCCATTGGCAGATAAGCCGCGATGATTTAGGGGTAGTCCCGATGTACTACGCATATACAAATAAGGGCATTCTTTGTTTCGCCTCCGAGGTTAAAGCGCTCATGCATATTTCTTCAGAAGTTTTTGAACTGCCCCCGGGTTGTATTATGACAGATAAAATAAAAGATGTCCATTTCAACCTTAAAAAGAGGCCCTCAACGCAAAACGAGCCTGAAACTATTGCTACCGACGTTCTCAACCTGCTGACTAAAACCATAACGCGCAGAATAACTTCGGATACAATGGGCGCCTGGCTGTCTGGGGGCCTGGATTCAAGCACAATTGCCACCCTGGCCAGGCCGTGGATTAAGGATTTTCACACATTTGCAGGGGGACTTCGGAATGCCCCCGACCTGGAATTCGCAAAAGAAGTTGCCAAACATATTGGTTCTGACCACCATGAAGTACTCATTGATTTCAAAGACATGCTGAGGGTACTTCCTCAGGTGATATACCATCTGGAATCGTTTGATGCATTGCTGGTCCGATCAGGTATTATCAATTACCTGGTTGCAGATCGTGCTGCCGGATATGTCGGGGAAGCATTTTCAGGTGAAGTGGGTGATGAATTATTCGCCGGCTATCAGTACCTTAAATCGATAAAGATGGAGGATATTGATCAGGAACTGCTTGATATCACCGGCCGTTTACACAACACCGCATTGCAACGTGTCGACCGTTGCGCTGCAGCACATGGATTAACGGCCCATGTTGTATTCGCTGATCCGGTTTTTGTCGATTTCGCACTCAGAATTCCGGCCACACTTAAATTAAAAAACGGTATTGAAAAATGGATTCTTCGAAAAGCGCTGGAAGGCATTATACCCGATAGCATTTTATGGCGGCCCAAGGCCAAATTCTGGGAAGGAGCCGGCGTGGATACCCTGTTCGCCGATTATGCCAATAAAAAAATCACTGATACGGATTTTCAAAAAGAACGGCTCCTTTTTAATGGATGGACGCTGACTACAAAAGAGGAATTGTTCTATTACCGGATCTTTAATGATCTTTTTGGTAAACTGGAAAACCTTGATTGGATGGGACGGACAAAAGTAGTTTCAGAGCCATTGTGAAATGGATAAACCAACCCGGGACAGTAGCAGAACCCTCAGAGACTAAGCACTAAAAGCTGTTTTGGAAAATAAAATTCGTCTTTAACGTTCGTCCCTATGAAAACTTCAGCATGTTTTATTGCATTACTGCTTGCTTCGGGATTGAGTGGTCTTGCCCAGGTAAGCATTAACAACGACAACAGTTCGGCAGATCCTTCCACGATGCTGGACGTAAAATCAACAGACAAGGGGTTTCTTCCGCCCCGCATGACCCAGGTCCAGCGTAACGCCATCTCATCTCCGGCCGAGGGACTGATGGTGATCTGCACCGATTGCGGCAATCAGGACCCGGTCGCATTATCCATGTTCCTGAACGGCGCCTGGCGGCTGATGACCGGATTATGTCTCGAACCTTTGGCGCCTGCCTCGCTTCAGGCGGTCCCGTCCATCACGTCGATCACCTGGAACTGGAACCAGGTGCCCGGCGCAACCGGGTACAGATGGAACACCACCGACGACTTTGGGACTGCCACTGACATGGATACTGCGACGACCAATACCGAAACCGGGTTGACCTGCAATACCCCTTATACCCGTTATGCCTGGGCTTATAACGACTGCGGCCATTCCCCGGCACTCACCATGATCCAGTCAACCTCCGCCTGCCCGTTTATCTGCGGATCCGGCATTACGATCCACCATGTAACAGGAGACGTTGCCCCGGTCGATAAAACAGTTACCTATGGAACCGTTACGAACATCCCCGGCGAACCTTCAAAATGCTGGATCACCAGCAATCTTGGCGCAGATCACCAGGCTGCTGCCGTGAATGATGCCACCGAACCATCAGCCGGCTGGTACTGGCAGTTCAACCGGAAGCAAGGGTATAAACATGACGGCGCCACCCGCACCCCGAATACAACCTGGATAAACAGTATCAATGAAGACTCAGATTGGCTTCCTGATAACGATCCTTGTGCCATTGAACTCGGAACCGGGTGGCGTCTTCCGAGTTATTCCGAATATGATAATATCGATAATGCGGGCAACTGGACCGAATGGAATGGCCCCTGGAACTCTGCTTTAAAAATGCATGCAGCCGGATACCTGGAAGTTTATGATGGCCAGCTGAATTACCAGGGTGCGGCGGGGTTTTACAGGACTAACCTTCAGCATTTAACGACCCATGGATTCAGTTTGCGAATTACCGGTTTCGAATGCTATTTAGAATCAAACGCAAAAGCATATGGGTTTTCTGTCCGGTGTCTGAAAGAGTAAACCCTGTTATGATGAGGGGGGTTACTCTTTTATCATTTCCTCCAACATGCCTTTGGCACCGAAATAGGTGTTCATGCCGGCCAAATTAACTTTAGCTTTGCAACTCCGAACTCGTTTTGACGTATAAAGTTCAAATGGGGAAGATGAGCGACGGAGACAAAGACCTTAAACTGATCGAACGGTTCCTGAAAGGAGCGCTTAGCAGGGCCGAGCTGTCGGATTTTCAGGACCGGCTCGATTCCGATCACGAGTTCGCCCGGAAGCTGCGACTCCGGCAGTCGTTCCCTTCCCTGTTCCAAGCAGACGGCCCCGACCTGATCGAAACCAGGAATAACGCGCTGAAGGAACCGGAACCGGCGAAAAGTTCCCGGAAAGCATGGAAACGGATCGCCGATACCGGAACGATCATTTTTATCATCGCGGTGATTGCAGTCATACTCATTTACCTGACGCGGGTGGGACCGGGTATGCCGGAGGCGAACACCGCCACAGTCAATCCGCCTCCTGAGGATGCCAAACCGGCTGTTAAAGAACTGGTCAACCGCGCCAAACTGACCATCAAATCCGCTGATACATTACTGCAAGAAGAGATAACCGATGAACCCGTTTTGCTTGAGGTGCCATCCGACAGCATCACGCTTTCCGGGAGCGAGGCGATCCTGTTCCGATGGACGATGGAAACCGACACTTTCACCAAATTTTACATCCATGCCGTGCCTTCCGGCCGGCTGATCATGTGGCGCGGCATCCGGCCGGGAATGAGGGAGATCACCGTTCCGGCTGGAAAACTGTGGAACGGAACCTATTTCTGGTATGTCGGAGACAGGAAATACGGGCATACGCTGGTAATTCGGGATTGATCCTGAAAGCTTCAAATAGGTAGGGATCTTGGAGCGATCAATCATTTTTCACCACAATAGGCTCAATAGAACACAATACAGGACTCAATAGTTTTTTCTCAAAATGAACAATTCCATGCATGGCGGTCTATTGTGATTTCTATTGTGCCCTGTTGTGCCTATTGTGGTTCCTTCTTCTTTGCGCTCTTTGCATAAACCAATAATGCTTAATCGTCCAAAAACGAAAAGGTGAACCTTTTTTTTTCGAAAATGTTCAGATGAAATTTCAGGACCAGAAATGCTCCCTGAAATTACTTTACGGCAACTAGTCTTTGATCAATTTTGCAGTCCAAATCCTGCCTTCGCTGATCAGCTTTACGATGTAAATGCCCCTGGCAAGACTTCCGATGTCGATCACGGTTTGTGATCCGGTGATGGTTCGTTCCAGCAGATTCCTCCCGGAAATCATCCTCCGTTACCAGTTTTCAGGATCGCCCCGTTCGCTCCGGCTGAATGAGCAGATCTGCAGTTCAAATATAAGCAATTGGACGGGGTAAGGCAAGGAAAAGTTTAGGAATGATGAATATGCGAATATGGGGATATGTGAATGAAATGACAAATGACTAGTAACGAATGATAAATTCCTCATTTTATGGATTCGGAATTCCCCGATTTCATTCGCATATCCTTCATTCGCATATTTTACATTCGGGTAGCAACCGCGTCCCAATCCACCAGCTTCCAGAAATCAGCGATATAATCGGGACGAAGGTTTTGTTTGTCAAGGTAGTACGCGTGTTCCCACACGTCGCAGGTAAGCAGGGGCACGTCGCCGTTGCGCATCGGGTTGCCGGCATTGCTTTCCTGCACGATGGCCAGGCTGCCGTCGTCCTTTTTGACCAGCCAGGCCCAGCCGCTGCCGAACAGGGTAGCCGCCGCAGCGGAGAACTTTTCCTTGAATTCGGCAAAGGAGCCGAAGTTCTTCAGAATGGCCTCTGCCAGTTTTCCGGCCGGTTCGCCTCCGCCCTGCGGCTTCATGCAATTCCAGTAAAAGGTGTGGTTCCAAACCTGGGCGCCGTTGTTGAAGATGCCGCCGGTTGATTTGCGGACGATCTCCTCCAGCGTGGCGTTCTCGAACTCCGTGCCGGAGATCAGCTTGTTCAGGTTGTTAACATAGGCCTGGTGGTGCTTGCCATAATGGAATTCGATCGTTTTCTTTGAAATATAGGGTTCCAGTGCGTCGTGCGCGTAAGGAAGCTTGGGAAGTTCGTGGATCATAATGGATAAATTTAATGGTTAGTGTGTTGATTGACAAATTCAAAGTTCAAAGTTCAAAGTTCAAAGTTCAAAAAGCAAAATTACAAAAAATTAAAGCTCGGGCTGGCCGGATTTCAGCGTTTCAACGGCTTTTTGGAACGCCGGGTCGACCGTGTTGAGGACCGGGAAATAGGCCTTGTTGTCGAAGAGGTTACGGCCGATATGGGCTTTGAGCATGGTGCGGGTGCGCAGGTCGGCGGCAGCCAGGTCCCTGCCTTCGTGCTTAAGTCCTTTCTCCCCTGCAAAGCGGATGAACTCGTCATAAACCGGCCCTGTCACGGTGAATCCGCTGATGAACTGATCCGGGGTTTTATAGCGCGACAGCGCGGGGCGGTTGCGGTCGGCGTAATCGAAGGCGAATTGGAACACCAGCCCTTTGTTCATGGCCATACCGTAAAACCACAGGGCCGAGTCCTTTTCGATCGGGATGAAGACATCGGGCATGATGCCTCCGCCGCCATAGACCGTCCGGCCTTTCGGGGTTCTATACTTGAGGGAATCCGGGAATTTGATGGAATCGGGGTGCTCCATCTCACCGTTCAGGTAGCGGTGTACGTAGTCGTTGTTATAGGTTTCGATCCCGTCCTGATAAGGCTTCTGTATGCACCGCCCCGTGGGAGTATAGTACCGGGCGACGGTGAGCCGGAGGGCGCTGCCGTCCCGGAAATCCATTTGCTCCTGCACCAGTCCTTTGCCGAAAGTGCGACGGCCGAGGATCATTCCGCGGTCATGGTCCTGGATCGCCCCGGAAACGATCTCGGCGGCCGAGGCGGTGCCTTCGTCCACCAGCACGACCAGTTCTCCTTTTTCAAACAGTCCTTCGGCGGTGGCATTGTAGATCTCCTTTTTATGATGCATCCCCTCCGTGTAAACGATGAGCTTGCCGCCGGAGAGGAACTCGTCGGCCATCTCGGTGGCGGCCTTGAGATATCCGCCGCCATTTCCGCGGAGATCGAGGATGAGTTGCTTCATCCCCTGCCGCTTCAGGTTTGCGATGGCGTTATGGGTCTCCTCGTGGGTGGTGGCGGAGAAGTTGTTCAGGCGGATGAAGCCGATCCCCGGAAGGGGCAGGTAGGCAATGTCAACGCTGTAAGTGGGAATGACGCCGCGGGTAATGTCGAAGTCGAGCAGTCCGGCAACGCCCCGGCGGAAGATGGAGACTTTCACCCGGGTTCCCTTCGGGCCTTTGAGTTTGCGCATCACGTCGTTCGTGGTGATTTTGATCCCGGCGATGTTCTTCCCGTCCACCTCCACGATGCGGTCGCCGGCGCGGATGCCGAGCTTTTCCGATGGCCCGCCGGCGACGGGGGTGATCACGATAACGGTGTCGCTCTCGATGCGGAACTGCACCCCGATCCCCTCAAAGCTGCCAAGCAGCGGGTCGTTGGCCTCATGGAACTCCTCGGCAGAAATATACACCGAGTGAGGGTCCAGTTGCTCCAGCAATCCATTTATCGCCCTGACCTCCAATGTTTTCCGGCTGATGGTATCGACGTAATTGCCTTCGACATAGCGGATCACCTGATTTACCTTGTCCCTGTCGGGAGAGACCAGCGTGAAGAGCCCGGAACGAGTGCCCAGGAGGAGTCCCAGCCCGATCCCCGCGATGAGGATCAGCGCGAACCACACCGGCATATAAGGGTTATACCTTTTTTCCATGCGGCAAAGATACCACTATTCGTATTGGAAAATTTCCGACTTTTGCGGCAAATTCAAGCCCGTGCGCGCCGCCTTACTCGTTCTCCTTTTCGTCCTTCCCTGTTTGCTATCCGCTTCCTGGCCGCAGCACGACATTCCTGCGAAGCCATACACGAATAGTTTTTTCGCCACGGTCGATTCTATCCGCATCCATTATCGGGTCTGGAACGGGGAGATGCAACATCCGAAAGGAAAGGTGCTGCTCATCCACGGATTCTGCGGTTCGACTTTCTGCTGGCGCAACAACTTCGACGCCCTGGCAGCGGCCGGGTACCTCGTCGTGGCTGTTGACCTGCCGGGATTCGGCTACAGCGGGCGGTCGTCCACCCTGAACCAGTCCCAGAG
>Ga0208828_1000660_pt1 | contig 14975 bp, 11 predicted proteins | sample Kivu_160m_FD_185487 | JGI IMG/M metagenome (GOLD analysis project Ga0208828, IMG submission 185487) | Freshwater microbial communities from Lake Kivu, Western Province, Rwanda to study Microbial Dark Matter (Phase II) - Kivu_160m (SPAdes)... | ecosystem: Environmental > Aquatic > Freshwater >... | reverse complement strand
GAGGATCAGGGCGCCGAGGATCGCAGCGGCCAGGATTTTCGCTCCCGGAGATCTCCTCCGGCTCAGGATGCCCATCGCCCCCCAGCCGGCAAGCACCGAGAGTCCAACCATCATCAGGGCGGCGAAACGGCTCGGGACCCTGACGTTTTTGAAGCCCGGGATCCGGTCGAAGAGCAGCCCGTACGGACCGGCGATGATTTCCCGGCCTAAAAATCGGATGACCGGCCCGAACGACAACAGCCATGCCAGGACGACCATGAACAGATAATATTTTTCGGCGGGCGAAGAGGCCCGGAAAAAGCGCCTCATGCCCTCCCGGATTCTCCGGTCCAAGACCCCCCGCAGAAAAAGCGAGACGAGAAGTAAGAGTACGGGATTGTCCAAGCTGTGCGCCGAGACTTTGAGCGGGCCCGCGTCAAGATCGAAGCCGCCCGTGACACCGACGATCAGGACGAAAGCAAAAAGGGCCGCGTTCAAAACGTCCCAGGCGATGAACGACCGGTTCCTCGGCCGGATAAACCGGACGTCGGAAGCGGCTTCCCATCCCGCGCGGCGCTTCGCCAGCGCCCAGGCCAGCGTCAAGCCGATCGCGACGAGCCCGGGAAAGAGCTGCCATTCCTGCGCTCCGAGCTTCCCTGTCAGCCAGCCCCAGACGGCATTGATCGTCGGCACGGCGACGTAGTGCTGGAGCTCCGCCGAATAGAACTCGACCTCCCATTGGGCCCGGACAAACAGCATCTTATCGTGGACTCGGACGAACGCCAGGAAATACGGCAGCAGGACGGCTCCGGTCAGGGCCAGCGGGAGGAGCATGTCCCGCCAAAGCCTGAGGCTCCGCCACTGGCCCGAGCTCAAGGCCAGATAGACGGCCATCAAACCCGCAAAGACGGTCAGGTATTGGCCGTAGTAAGCGCAGCTAAAGACTTGGAGGATATAAAAGAGCGCGGCCGCCAGAAGATGCCCGAGCTTGGGGTCCTCGAAATAGCGATGGATGAAGAGGAAGCAGAACGGGATCCAGCCGAGATAGAGGATTTCCAGATGGCTGAGGTGGGCGAAGTGGTAGGGGAAAAAGGCAAAGATGAGGGCTGCCAGAAAAGCGGCGTTCCGCGAAGCCGTCAGATGCTTGACTAAAAGGTACATGCCCAGGCCGGCGATAAAAAAGGAGAGGAGGAAGAGGACGTTGTAGGCCAAGACCGGGTTCCCGGAAAGGAGAAAGACCGGGGCTCCTAGGAGAGCCAGGGCCGGCAGGACGTCTCCGTAATAGAGGACGCCCCGATGCGGATAGAAGATGTTCGCGTCGGCGAAATGGGCGAATCCGGCGCCCGCGGCCCGAACGTCCCAGGACATCAGCCACATCGAATAGAGGGGGTCCCGGAGGTCGGAAGCCACCCGGTCGTTCATATGGAAGACGAGGGGGAAGGTCATGGCCAGGGACAGGAGGAGCAAAGCCAGGATCGCCGGAAGATCGACTCGCAACGAGAAGCCGCGGCTCATTGTGGTCATCTGCGGCTCACTCCAACCCCGCCCGCCGCTTGAGCTCGCGGACCTCTTCTTTCTTGAGAAAGCGCCATTTGCCCTTGGGCAGATTTTCCAGCCGGAGCCCGGCGAAGCTGACGCGCACCAGCCGGACCACCTCGTGCCCGACGGATTCGCACATCTGCCGGACCTCGCGCTTGCGGCCCTCGTGGATCTCGACATGGAGAAGGCTGGAGGCCGGCCGGGCGTCGAGGAGCTTGACCTTGGCCGGGGCCGTCCGGCCGCCTTCGATCGACACGCCCTTTTCGAGCCTGTCTTTCTCTTCGAGGGTAACCCGGCCTTCGACGCGGACGAGATAGACCTTCGGGATCTCGTAGCGGGGATGGGTCAGGCGATAGGCCAACTCGCCGTCGTTGGTCAGGAGCAGAAGCCCTTCGCTGTTCTTGTCCAGCCGGCCGACCGGGTTCATGCCGTCCGGCAGGTTCGGAATAAGGTTTCGGATCGTGGCCCGGCCCAGCGGGTCGGAGAGCGAGACGAGAAAGCCTTTGGGCTTGTTCAGCATCAGATAGGCGAGGTCCCGGCCCACCTTGACCTTGCGGCCGTCGACGCTGACATGGTCGCGCGCGTCGTCGATCTTGTGCCCGAGGTCCTGGACGACCCGGCCGTTGACCGCGACGCGGCCTTCTTGGATCAAGCGGTCCGCGTCCCGCCGGGAGGCCACTCCCCTCTGGCCGAGGTATTTATTGAGCCGGATCTCCATCAAAAATAGAAGTTGATCCCGCCGCAGATCGTGAAGTTGCCCAAGCCGAGGTTGATCTTCTGGATATCGACCGTGACGTGGTGGTATTTCCCCTCGGCCAGGATCGAGAACCTTTTCCCCAGGGAGATCTCGAGGCCCGCCCCGACGTTGATCCCTCCTTCCCTGTCCTTGTCGATGTCCTCGATATCGGCGGTGTAATACCCGTAGCCGACCGTCAGATACGGATGGAGGATGGCGATGGAGAAGATGTACCTGAGGTTGAGCCCGATATAGCCGTAGTCGTTGATTTTCCCGTCCCAGTTGAGCGTCACGAAATCGGCCAGGGCGATGTTGTGCATCGCCCGGAACCAGCTCACCTCGAGAGCCAGCATCATGAACCGGATTCCGCCGCGGACGCCGTAGAGGAAGGTCGTATCGGTCGTGAACTGGACGTCCTCGAAGCTCGGCTTTTGGGCCGAATAGCCGGCGAGGCCGCCGACGTAGACGCCGATCTGGGCGTGGGCTTGGATCGAAGCCAAGGCCAGCATGAGGACCAGGATCGGAACAATCGCTCGTCTCATCGTATCCTCCCTGGGATCATCCCCCGCGCGGCTTGGCCAGGACCTCGAGGACGCGGAGGTCGAAGAAGGCCTGGGCGTTGGACGGCCGGAGCAGAAGGACGGTGTCCGCGCCATCGTTCGTTCCCCCGATCGAAAGACACGGCCGGTCGACGGGGACCAGGCCGGCGTCGGCGGCCATCAGGGCGATTTCGACGGCGACCTTGGCGCCCTGGCCAAAGACGCGCAGAGTGAAGGCCATGATCTCCTCGAGCTCGTAGGTTCCGAGCTTCTTGCGGACGGCCCGGCCCACGCCGCCGAAAGCGTGCTGGCAGGTCAGGATGCGGGCCCCGGCGGCCTCGATTCTCTTGCGGTAGAAGGGCATGAGCTCCTGGAGTCCCGGGCCGCCGAATCCCGTTGAATGGGTCACGACAACTACGTCCCTCCCCTGGAACATCTCGGCCGCGAGCGCGCCCGTCCGGCCCAGCGTCGAAGCGACGAGGACGTGGCGGATCTCCAGCTCATCGGCCCTCGCTCCGGCGATCTCCAGGGCCCGCCGCGTGTTGCGCGGCCCCGGCTCGCTGAAGTAGACGGCCGGAACGATCAGGTCGGCCGCCGGGCCGGCAGATGATTTCGCTTTTCCCGAGCCCTTCTTCGGAGGATTCATTTTTCCCATTGTCGCGACTTGAGCCCCCCTTGTCAAGCGGGGTCGCGTCTCCACTTTCCACTTTTTATGGAGCAATCTGTTTAGTAGATCATCTTTATTAAAAAGAGGAGACACCCCCGCCCTTGTAGTCTTCTTAGGATAATGGGCGAGCGAAGAAGCGGACGAACGTTCAACTCGGCCTAAGATAAATGAGGAGACGGCAGGATTGGCCCTAAGGAGGAAGGGGGTCCCCTAGGCGAAGCCCTCTTCATACACAAGCGAGCGAAGAAGCGAGCAGACGCATTAATGAGCGGGTGACGCCGAGCGGGGCACCCCGCCGCGCGCAGCGGAAGGGCCCCACCGGATACCATTGGAGGGGGACCCTTTCAAGGGTCCCACCTCCAACGGACGGCGGGAAGACCCGCCCGTCCTGCCTCCCCTCCAATGAGCCTAACGCCGCGAATTCGTGATACTATGCTCATTGGAAGGGCGGCAGTGAGCGAAGCGAGCGTTGGAGGGAAACCCTCTAAAAGGGTTTCCCTCCAAGAGTGTCCGGCAGGACCCGCCGACTATCGATGCGTCTGCTTGCTTCGAGCGAGCCGGCTAAAACCATTTCTTCGCATTTTCGTATGAATTCAGGTAAAATAAGCGGCTCGAACCATGTCCAAGATCAATCTCGGCGAATCGTTCGGAATGGCTATGGGATCTCTCTGGTCCAACAAGATGCGGACCTTTCTGACCCTCTTGGGGATCATCATCGGCGTCCTGACCATCATCACCGTCGTCTCGGTCATCCAGGGCCTGAACAACTACGTCTACACGAAGATGTCCTTCTACGGCGCCAACGACTTTTCCGTGTCCAAGTTCTCGATGATCGGGATGAGCCTCAAGGACTTCAAGGAGCAGCTGAAACGCAAGGACATCACCCTCGACCTGATGTACCTCCTCCGCGAGAAATGCACGACCTGCGAGCTCATCGGCGCCAGCGCGGGCACGCGCCGCACCGCGAAGTACGGCAGCGAGGAGATCAAGAACGTCGAGGTCCGCGGCGTGACCTATGTCGACCACCTCATCGGCTCCGTGATCGAGCTCGAGAGCGGCCGTCACATCCAGAAGGAGGACGAGGACCGCTCTCGGGACGTGTGCGTCATCGGCGCCGACATTGCCGAGAAGCTCTTCCCCTACCTCGATCCGCTCGGCCGCCGGGTCAAGGTCGGCAGCGCTCATTACCTCATCGTCGGTGTGGGCAAGAAGAAAGGCAAGATCCTGGGCTTCAGCCAGGACAATTACGTCCGGATCCCGATCACGACGTTCGACAAGGTCTACGGCTCGCGGCGCAGTTACGAGATCAACATCCACACCGCCGGCCAGGCCGAGATGGCCGCCGCCCAGGAGGAGGTCCGAACGATCCTCCGCTCCGCCCGGAAGCTGACGTTCAACAAGCCCGACGACTTCGCCTTCCGGACCTCGGACACCTTCATCCAGTTCTACAAGACGGCCACCTCCGGCATCTATTTCGCCATGATCGGCATCGCCTCGATCGCCCTCCTCGTCGGCGGCATCGTCGTCATGAACATCATGCTCGTCTCGGTGACCGAGCGGACCAAGGAGATCGGCGTCCGGATGGCCATCGGCGCCCGGCGCAAGGACATCCTCTACCAGTTTCTGATCGAATCCTCGACGATCTCCGGCGTCGGCGGCCTCATCGGGATCATCCTCGGCTTCATCCTGGCCAAGGTCGTGACGGCTGCGACGTCGATGCCGTCGCGGGTCGAGCCCATGTCCGTCCTCATCGCCCTGGCCATGTCGACCTCCCTCGGCCTCTTTTTCGGCATATATCCGGCCAATAAAGCGGCCAAGCTCGACCCCGTCGAAGCCCTGAGGTCGGAGCTATGAGCGTCCGGCACGGGATCTTCAAGGAAATCCTGGGCATGGCCTTCGATTCCTTGAGGACGCACAAGCTCCGCTCGTTCCTGACCCTGCTCGGGATCATGATCGGGGTCATGACCGTCATCGGCATGGTTTCGATCATCCAGGGGCTGAACAAATCGTTCCTCCGCGAGCTCGAGTCCGCCGGGTCGGACCTGATCATGGTCCAGAAGTTCGACCCGGTCCAGATGCGCGAGCCGACCGAAGAGGAGCGGATGCGGAAGGACTTGACCTACGAGGACGCCAAGGCCGTCGAGGAGGAGGCCGGCATGGTCAAGGCCGTCACGGTCCTCATCAACACCAGCCCTTTCGACGACAACACGGTCAAGTACCAGAACGCCAAGAGCGAAGCGGCGTTCATCATCGGCATCGACCAGAGCTACCCCTCCGTCTTCTCCCTCTATCTGCCCCGGGAGGGCCGGTTCATCCAGGAAGCCGACGTGACCCATTCCAGCCGGGTGGCGATGCTCGGCTCCGATACGGCCGAGACCCTCTTCCCCCACGGCAACCCCCTGGGGAAGGAGATCACCGTCGGCCGGCAGAAATTCACGGTCATCGGCGTCCTGGCCAAGCGCGGAGCGATGTTCGGCCAGAGCCGCGACGATTTCGTCGGCATCCCGGTGACGACTCTGGCCAAGTATTTCACCTACGACAAGACCAGCGTCCAGATCGGGGCCGTGCCGAAGGAGCACGGGACGATCCAGGAGACGATCGACCAGATCAGGAGCGTGCTCCGGGTCCGGCGGAAGGTTCCCTTCGGCAAGCCCGACGATTTCGCCGTGTTCACCACAGACGCCATGCTCGACCTGTACAACCAGATCACGGGCGCAGCCTACATGGTCATGATCGTCATCTCCTCGATCGGCCTGCTCGTCGGCGGCATCGGGGTCATGAACATCATGCTCGTCTCGGCCAAGGAGAGGACGCGGGAGATCGGCATCCGCAAGGCGCTCGGCGCCAAATCGGCCGACATCCTCAAACAGTTCCTGATCGAGGCCATGGTCCTCACCGGCGCCGGAGGAATCCTGGGCACGCTCCTCGGGTTCGCCATCGCCCTCCTCGTCCGCGCGGCCACTCCCCTCCCGGCCGCGGTCACGCCCTGGTCCGTATTGCTGGGCCTCCTGGTCTCATTCTCCGTCGGCCTCTTCTTCGGGATCTTCCCGGCGCAGAAAGCGTCCAAGGTCGACCCGATCGTTTCTCTCCGCTACGAATAAAAGTCGGGGTCGCGTCTCTGCTATTTCGCGATATAGCCGGCCCGGTGCGTGATCCGGTAATCTCCGCCCTTGACGTTGACCTTCAGCTCCCGGAAACCGCCGTCGGCCTTGTAGTCTTTGGGCTTGTAATAGATCAGGTAATAATTCTCCGACGCGCCGAGCGCCCGCTCGAACGAAGCCGCAGCGTTGGCCGAACTGTCCGAGATCCCGCCCGTCGCCCCGGCGATCTCCCTGAAGGCCGAGTAGACATCCTCGGATTGTTCGGCCATTTCGAGATTCGTCCGGTTCGGGCTGGTGATGGCGATATCGGTGGCCGGCGTCTTGGTCACGTACAGGAAATGGATGGTGATGGACGAGTCGGAGTAGGCGCGCTTGATGGCGTCGATGTCGAAGCGCACTTCGCGGGTGAAGAACTGGAAATTCTCCATGAGCTTGAGGACCAGGGCCATGTCGCTCTGGTTCTCCGTCATCGTCCGCTCCAGGAGCTTGGAATTGAGCTTAGGAATGAATTCCTTCTGATAGAAGAGGTAGACGGTCTTCTGGCCGGGGGTCGTCTTGAGATACTCGCCGAACTGGAGGAGGCTGGCCTCGTCGACCCGCCTCAGGCTCTCGAGCTTCGTGAGATACGTCGAATAGAGGTCGAGCCTCTCGAGCAGCGTCACGGCGTCGTTGGCCATGGCCGTCTCGAGATCGCGGATGGCGCCCAGGTATTCCGTGTTGCCGGCGAGGATGTCCTGCCGCAGTTTCGCCCGCAGCTGGTCCTTGAGCTTCGCTCGTGAGACGGACAAGGCGTCCGGCCTCATGGTGTAGCGGGCCCGGGGGGTGACGACGATCAGAGAATCGCCGGGGAGGAAGACCCTTTCGAAGAACAGGTCCAAGGCCCGGTCCAGCTCGGGCATGTATTCCGACATCTCGAAGAACAGGACGAACTGCCGGCTGACCTGGGGAGGGGCTCCTTTCTTGCCGTCTTCCCTCATGATCTCCGCCTTTTTGACGAGGTAGAGGGACTCGATCGTCTGGGGCACCCCGTTCTCCAGGACCTCGAAGTCCCGGAGCGTCAGATGGTCGACGAACAGGTCGCCCTTGAACACGCGGACGGGGATCTCGATGTTCACGACCGATACGACGTGCTGCAGATCCTGGGCGAACGGCCCGGCGGCGGCGCACAAGCCCGCCGCGATGACGAGAAGCGTCCATTTCTTTATCATGATGTCAACCTCGAAGGCGGCGGATATTGTACCCGTTCGCCGCGGAGAAAGCCACTCCCCCGCCCCGCGGAACGCGTCAAGGGAGTTCTTTCTTGACCGTTTCGGCCGCGCGGTCCACGGCTGCGGCCAGGTCGGCGTCCCGATCGCCGGCGATCTCCACGAGCGACGGCCCGCCGCCGCCGCGGCCGTTGACGAGCGGCGCGACGATCGGGACAAGCCGCCGCATATCCAGCTTGAGCGTTTCGGAACAGGCGCACACGAGGTGGCTCCGGCTTTCGGACCGGGTCCCGAACAGGACGACGCGGTCGCTCTCGCGGATGATATGCAGGGCAAGAAACTTCGCCCCTTCGGGCGACCGGTCGGAGAAAACCTGGCGAACGACCCGGCCCTCGGCTTTTTGGACGAGATCCCGGGCTTCGTATACGGCCAGCTGTTCCTCGCCTTTTTTCGCCTGTTTCTTGGCCGCCTTGAGCTCTTCGGACAGCTTCGCGACCGAGGCCGCGACGTCGGCCTCCTTGACGTTGAACTGGCCGGCCAGCCGGCGGAGGACCCGGTTTTTCGAGTCATAGTCCCGGAGCGCCCGGCCGCCGCAGACGAATTCGAAGCGGATCTGGCCGCGGATCCTCTCCCATCGCGTGATCTTGATCAGCCCGATCTCGCCCGTTCTCCGGCAATGCGTCCCTCCGCAGGCCGAATAGTCGAATCCGTCCGCCTCGACGACGCGGATCGTCCCCGTCACCTTGGGCGGCCTCCGGAGCGGGACGCTTCCGATCTTTTCCTCAGGGACGAAATACGTCTTGATCTCCCGATCCTCGAACACGATCTCGTTCGCCCGCCGTTCGACCCGTTCGACAGCCTCGTCACCGGCTTCGGCGATCCCGATCTCCAGAGTCGAGACGTCCGGCCCGAGATGAAAAGATTTCGTCTCCCCCCTCAGCCGCTCGAAAAAGGCTTGGGACAGGATGTGCTGGCCGGAATGCTGCTGCATATGGTCGAACCGGCGGGCCCAGTCGATTGCGCCTTCGACCCGGGAGGCCGGGACCTCGGCGGCCAGTACGTGGACGATCCGGTCGCCGTCTTCGACGACCTTGAGGACCTCGACGCCGTTGATCGAACCTGTGTCCCACGGCTGGCCGCCGGATTCCGGATAGAAGCAGGTCCGGTCGAGGACGAGGGCGGGCCTCCCCTCGACGACGGGGCGGTCGAGGACCTCGGCCTCGAATTCCGTCCGATAGGCGTCTTCGAAATAGAGACGCTGGGTTCCAAGCTTATCGTGAGTCATCATCGCCTCGCTAAATTGGGTACACAGACGGTGTGTGTACCTAAATTCGGTACACACACCGTCTATGTACCCGCTCTTCTATAGTGGGTGACCTCCATTATAAAATGCGAAGGACGACCAGCGCCAGCAGAGCCGCCGAAAAAATGACGGCCACCGGCCCGATCAGGATCTTGTAGACGTCATGGAGGTCGGCCTTGAAGTAATCCGCCGTCAAAGCCAGGCAGAGATGAGCGGGCGAAAGCAGGATCCCGCAGAAGCCGCTGACGTAAGCGAACATCAGGAGGACGAGATCCGGCTGCCCCTTGCCGACGATCGGCAGGAGCAGGGGAAACGTTATGGCCACGAAGGCCTGGTTGACGCCGGTGAGCACGGCTACGAAAAAAGGAGCGGCGAAGAGGAGGACGTAGGCCGTCACCCCCTGCGGCGGAAAGACGCGCACGACCGAATCCAGGGCGCCCGAGACCTCGAGGATGCGCTTGAAGACCATCAGCGCCGCCGTGAGCAGGGCGATCTTGAGATACGAGCTGCGGGCGATAAGCTCCCAGCGCTCCTTGAGGGACAGCCTGGAAAAGACCTGAGTCAGGGCGCTGGAGACGGCCAGGGCGACCAGCATGCTCAGCTTGAAGGCGAAGATCAGGATGATCGTCAGGAAGATCGGCCAGATGCTCCAGACGACCGCGCCGGCGTCTTTCCAGCTCCAGCCGTTGCTTTTTTCCGGAGGAAGGTAGTGCACGTTGCGGAAGAGGACGAACAAGCCCGTTCCCGCGGCCAGGACTGTGAAAGGGAATTGGACGAGGCAAATGCTCTTGATAGGGACCTGGAAGATCGCCGCGGCCAGGATGAGGTTCATGTACAGGGGCCAGCTGTATTCCCAGATGTGGCGGAACCAGTAGTTGAAGAATGTCATCCAGCTCGGCTTCAGGTTCCAGCGCCGGCCCGCCTCCTCGACGATGGGCGCCCCCATCATCGCCCCGGCCATCATCGGCAGGAGCCCGATGAACGCGGAGGGGATGGCCAGGATCAAACGGGGGTCATGGACGAGGTTCTTCAGGGCATCAACCATGCGCCGGAAGTTGCCTCCTGCCTGGAGGACGTTCCCCAGGTACAGGACGAGGAGGATGATGCCGATCAGGTCCAGCGTCTCGCGGTCGATCAAGGCCTGTCCGAAGTTGCGGGCGAATGCCGCGGCGGGGAGGCCGAACAGGACCGCCGTCAGGGCCGAATCGAGAATGAGGACCAGGCCGAGGTCCCACTTTTTCCGGATGAGAAAGAGGAGGAGGATGATGACGGCGGCGATCTTGAGGAGAACGACCATATCTTCAGACGGCCTTCAGCACCCGGTCCGTGATCTTGAAGTGCTTTTTCACGGTCTTGTCGAGGACGGCGAGGCCGTGGGCCCTGACCAGCGCCGCGGCCGCCTCTTCAACCTGAGGGCCCGCGCCCTTGGGCAGGTCCAATCCCCAGTCCTTGCCCAGGAAGTGGAGCCGTTTCAGGAATTCGGCCCGGGCCAGGATCGAGGCGGCGGCTACGGCCGGGTCGGCCTCGCCCTTCGTCCGCTGGACGAGCTCGATCGTCCGGCCCTTCTTCATCAGGGCTTCGAGGACGAACCGTTCGCTCCCGAATTGGTCAGTGACGGCTTTGGCGCAGGGCACGGTGGAGAGGATGTTCTCCAGCGCCCGGGCATGGCCCCAGGCTAGAAGCTTGTTGAGGTTGCGCATCCGGGCGTAGAGCTCGTTGTATTTTTCCGGGCCGACGACGACGACGGCGTGGACATATCCGGCCCTCAGGATTTCGGCGATCTCCCGGCAGCGGTTGTCGGACAGGGTCTTGCTGTCCCGAACGCCGAGCTCTTTCAGGTCGCTCTCCTGCTCGTCGGGCAGGTAGAAGCCGGCGACGACGAGCGGGCCGAAATAATCGCCCTTGCCGGATTCGTCCGTTCCGATATGGCCCGGAGGCGGCGGAAAGAGCTCGGATTGGCCCATCGAACGATCTCCGGCCGGTTGCCCGCGCCCGCCTACGCGCGCGGCTTGGCCCTCAGGTACTTGTCGATTTCGGCCGCCGCGACCCGGCCGTCGCCCATGGCCAGGATGACCGTGGCGCCGCCGCGGATGATGTCGCCGCCGGCATAGACGCCTTCGAGGTTCGTGGCCATGGTCTTCCAGTCGACATCGATGTTGCCCCACTTGCCCATCTTGAGGCCGGAGGTCGTCTGGGGGATGAGCGGATTGGGGCTCTGGCCTATGGCGACCACGACCAGGTCGACCTCGGTCGTGAACTCCGAGCCGGGAACCGGAACGGGCCGGCGCCGGCCCGACGCGTCGGGCTCGCCGAGCTCCATGCGCAGGCACTCCATGGCCCGGAGATGCCCCTTGTCGTCGCCGATGTAGCGGATGGGGGTCGTCAGGAAGTGGAACTCGATCCCTTCCTCCTCGGCGTGATGGATCTCCTCGATCCGGGCCGGCATCTCGTGCCGCGAGCGGCGGTAGATGATGATCGAGCGGTCCGCGCCGAGGCGCTTGGACGTGCGCACCGAATCCATCGCTACGTTGCCGCCGCCGATGACGGCCGCGCACTTGGCCGGAAAGACGGGCGTGTCATAGTTCGGGAAATCGTACGCCTTCATCAGGTTGACCCGGGTCAGGTACTCGTTGGCCGAATAGACGCCGACGAGGTTCTCGCCGGGAATCTTCATGAAATTGGGCAGGCCGGCCCCCGAGCCGATGAAGAACGCCTCGTAGCCCTCCTGCCGCAGGTCGTCGATCGTCGCCGTCTTGCCGACGACGAAGCTCGTCCGGATCTCGACGCCGAGCTTACGCAGATAGTTGACCTCGGCCTTGAGAATGGCCTTGGGCAGGCGGAATTCCGGGATGCCGTAGACCAGCACGCCGCCGGAGATGTGGAGAGCTTCGAAGATCGTGACCGAATGGCCTTGCTTGGCCAGGTCGCCCGCGACCGTCAGTCCGGCCGGACCGGCCCCGATGATCGCCACTTTGCGGCCCGTTGCCGGAGGGAGCGGGGGGATGACGATGTTCCCGGCGCCGCGCTCGAAGTCGGCGGCAAACCGCTCGAGGTTGCCGATGGCCACGGGGACTCCCGTCGACTTCTTGACGTTGCAGAGCTCCTCGCACTGCGTCTCCTGGGGGCAGACGCGGCCGCAGATGGCGGGCAGGGAGTTCGTTTCCTTAAGCTTCCAGGCAGCTTCGAGAAATTTGCCCTGCTCGATGAGCTTGACGAAGGACGGGATGTCGATGCCCACGGGGCACCCCGTCACGCACTGCGGATTGACGCAGTCCCAGCAACGGCGGGCCTCGGCCACGGCCGCTTCGGCGTCGAGGCCCTGGTTGACTTCGAGGAAATCGCGGTTGCGGACCTCGGGCGGCCGCTCCGGCATCTTCTGCCGGCCGAACTTCATCCGCTCCTTGAGCGGGAGCGCTTTGCGGAGCTCTTTCCGCCAGTCCTTGTCGAACTCGGCCTTGAGCACCGCTTTCTGCTCGGGGCTGATCTCTTTCTTCTCTTCGGCCATGATCCGTCCGTCTCTCTATCTCACGGCAAGCTCGTCCGCTCCCAGAAGCAGAGCGAGCGGATCTCATCGTCGAAATAGGATTTGCGCCGCTGGAACAGCTCGCCCCAGTCGAGCTGGTGGCCGTCGAAGTCCGGCCCGTCCACACAGGCGAACTTCGTCTGGCCGCCGGAGGTGCAGCGGCAGGCGCCGCACATGCCGGTGCCGTCGACCATGATCGGATTGAGGCTGACGATGGTCTTGATGCCGAGCGGCCTGGTCGCCTCGGAACAGCGGAACATGAGGTATGTGCAGCCGATGGCCACCACCCGGTCGATCTTCGGCTCGCTTTTGGCGATTTCCTCGATCTTCGCCGGGACATAATCCGTCGAATCCAGGGCGAAATCGCGGGCGGAGACGAACACCTGGTCGCTCACCGCCCTCAATTTATCTTCCCAATAGAGGAGGTAGTTCGCTTTGACGTCGATGATCGTCAGAACCCGGTTTCCGGCCTTCTTCAGAGCCCGAGCCAGAGGATAGATGGCCCCGATGCCGAAGCATCCGCCGGCCAGAAGGACGGTGCCGAAGTTCTCGATTTCGGACGGCCGCCCGAGGGGGCCGACATAGACGGGGATCTCGTCGCCGGGCTCGAGCAGGGAAAGCTTGTGCGTCGATGTCCCGACGAGGAGGAAGACCGACGTCACGGACCCCTTCTTGGGATTCCAGTCGGCGATCGAGAGGGGGATGCGCTCGCCGCGCTCGTCGGCCATCAGGATGACGAACTGGCCGGGCCGGCATTTCTTCGCCACTTCGGGGGCGTGGACCTCGATCAGATGGAGGTTGGGCACGAGGCGCCGCCGGTCGAGGATTTTGGCCATTATTTCCTGCCTCGGATGATGTGCAAGCTCTTGACCTCCCGGCTCATGGCCAGGCCCTTGTAGCGGTCGGGGTCATGTTCGTAGAGCGCCGCGGCGTCCGGCTCGGCCGAAACGGAGAGGACGGCGTAGGCCAGCCCGTCCCGGACAGGCTCGCGGACGAACGCTTCCGCCGTAACGTCCGGTTCGGCGCCGTCGGCGAAAGCCGGGACGGCCTTCAACAGGGCGGCACGAACGTCCGCCGCGGACCCGAATTCGAAACCGCCGATCCCCATGGCCGCGGCCAGGTCGCGAACGATCCTCCAGCCGGGCCTCGCGTCGCCGAGCGGCGCGACGGCGGGTCCGAATGTTTGCAACCGCCCTTCCATGTTGACGAACGTTCCCTCGCTCTCGGCGAAAGTCGTCTCCGGCAGGACCACGTCGGCGAACTCGCAGAGGTCGTCGAGGTAGCTGTCCTGGACGACGAGGAATTCGGCCGGGGACTTATCCATTTGGGGCAAGGGACCGGCGGCATAGAGCGCTTTGTAAGCGCCGGCCAGGATCGAGCGTCCGACCTCGCGGGCCGGGAGCTTTCCGGCCCGGAAATGGACGTCGAGCTCGAGGGCTCCGCGCGTGTTGCTCTCGTTGCCGAGGGGTACGAACATGCCCTGATTTTGAAGGGCCAGGTTCCACAGGGCGACGATGTTGGCCTTGCCGGACGCGCCGGCGGTGAAGGCGGAATTGAAGAGGAACGCCGCCGGCCGCCGTTTTTCCATCAGCTGCGCTAGACGGTGGAGCTTCTCCTCGGGGAGGCCCGACGAGGCGATCGCCTGGGCGAGCTTGAATTCCTGGAGATGTTTCTTGAATTCGGCCTCGCCCTTGAGTCCCCCGCCGTTTTGCGGGTGGCCGTTCCCGGCCAGGATCTTGGCCAGTCCGGTCAGGAGGTCGGATTCTTTTCCCTCCGGGATCTTGAGCCAAGCCGAGGCGCGGCGGACGGCGGGCGACTCCTTCCCGCCGACGGCGATGAGCTTGGCGCCGTTCTTGATCGCCTGATGGATCTCGAGGCCGACCATCGGCGGGCAGTTGCCGAAAAGCAGGATGACGCGGGATTTGGCGATGTCGGAGAAACGCCCGTTCAACCGCGGCGCGAAACCCTGCTCGGCGGCTGTCTCGAGCAGGCGCGCCTGGGCCGAATACGCCTCGCCGCCCGCGGCGTTGACCGTCTTCAATCCGTCCCGGGCGAACGCCCGAAGAAGGAAGAGGTCTTCGCAAGGCTCCTGGGCGGAGCTGAACACGGCGATGTCCGCCGCGGGGTAGGAGGCCAGCTTTTTGGCGGTGAAGGCCAAGGCCTCGTCCCAGGAAGCTTCCTCCAGCCGGCCGTTCTTGCGGACCAGGGGCTTGAGGACGCGGCGGGGATGATAGACCGCTTCGCGGACAAGGAAGCGGCCCCGGACGCAGGCTTGGCCGTGGTTGGCCGCGCCGTCGTCGGCGGGAACCGAAGACTGGATCCTGTGTTGATGCGTGTGCAGGGTCAACCGGCAGCCTTGGCTGCAAAAGCCGCAGATCGTCGT
>Ga0208828_1000659_pt1 | contig 15011 bp, 10 predicted proteins | sample Kivu_160m_FD_185487 | JGI IMG/M metagenome (GOLD analysis project Ga0208828, IMG submission 185487) | Freshwater microbial communities from Lake Kivu, Western Province, Rwanda to study Microbial Dark Matter (Phase II) - Kivu_160m (SPAdes)... | ecosystem: Environmental > Aquatic > Freshwater >... | reverse complement strand
GTTCAAATACCTGCTCATCGGCCTGGTGTCCCTGACGGCGGTTCTCTATATCCGGATTGCCGGCATCATCCTGGTTCTGTCGCTCCTGACGATCCCCCAGAACAGCGCCCTTCTTTTCTCCAATAATCTCAGGAAAATCATCTTCCTGTCAATCATTTTCGGATTCACAGGCTCGGTTTCCGGATTGATATTCTCCTATACGCTGAACATACCCTCGGGAGCCTCCATTATCTTTTCATTGATTATCCTCTATCTCCTGGCCTCCATCTTTCGCACCTTGTCAGCCTCCAGAAGGAAGAACCTGGCTGACCGGCATTAAACCAAAGGTCTGCCGCGAAGTCTTAAAAAATGTGAAAAAACCCGGAATAGCCGGAACCGGATTTGTTTTTCACCCGGAGTGTAGTATTTTTACGCGGCTTTTTGGACCCCCCCAACCAATTAAGTCGGATTTAGTCATTGTTTCATAAGTTGTGATGGTTGAAGTTTTCAACGTAAGAAAGTTAGGCTGTATTGGTTTGTTGGTGGTCCTCTTCTTCGCAGGATTGCAATCATGCAGTACCGAGTTTGATGTGACTGCCGATAACCTTGACGTACCGATTGTTTATTGCCTTTTGAACACTTCGGATTCGGTCCAGTACGTCAGGCTGCAGAAGACCTACCTGATTGAAGAGGCGGCACTGGAATATCCTCCGGAACCCGACAGCATGGTTTTCCCCGGTGAAATCCAGATCACCATGGAGCGGCTGCAGAACGGTATCGTGATGGAGACTTACCGTTTCCAGCCTGACAGCAATATTCCCAAGGACTCCGGCTTCTTCCCGACCGAAAAGCATATTGTTTACAAGACGAACGCAAAGGTTGAGGCTAATTCGATTTATCGCCTTTATATCTATTTGGGAAGCAAGGAAAAGGTTGTGTATGCGCAGACCACCTCACTGGGAAAGTTGACCGTTGTGGATCCTATGCAGCTTCCGCTGAGGAAAATCAGCCTGTATGAAGGCAATAATTATACCTGCCGCTGGCTGCCTGTGGAAGATGCGGGTTTGTACCAGGTGGTCATCCGTTTCCATTATAGCGAAACCCGGGATGGCATCACCACCTCACACTATATCGACTGGCCTCAGGGATTCTCGACTCCCGGATCTTCCAGGGATTACCTGAGTAAAGACATCAGCGGTATCCGGTTCATGAATGTCCTGAAAGAAAATCTCGCCGTTGATCCGAGGGTCACCCGGACAGTTGACGGGATTGATTTTCATGTTCTAAGTGGAGCTATTGAACTTAAATACTATATCGAGTCGACCTCACCGACGGAAGGCGCCCTCATGGAAAAGCCGGTTTATACCAACGTTACCAACGGAATGGGCATTTTCAGCACGATATCGCAGGTAGATGTGACTGGATTGTTCCTGTCGGCCGTCACGGTTGACAGCATTGCTTACAGCCGGTTCACCAGGAATCTGGGTTTTCTGGACCATACCGGGGACCGGGACAGCACGAACGAGCTGGCTGATTTTTAAAGCATGAAGGTTAGTTAAAGGAAATAATCAAGACAAAATGTTCAGGTTCTTCAGTAAATGGATTCAGTATGCCCTGGTCAGCGGATTGATCATGGTGGCCGGATGTACCGAACCGGTTGATCCGGGTGATGATCCGATTGATGTAGTAACACCGGTAACCGGCACGCTGGAGATCGAATTCAGGGTACCCGGTTCCTGGCTGCCGCCCAGCCGGGTGGTCAGGGCCGACCTCAGCATTGCCACCAGTGCGGAAAATCTGTATAAAGGACATTTCTATCAGGTTGCCAACGTCTATAACAGCAAACTGGTTTATCAGTTTGATATCCCGCCGGGTAACTATTATTACCAGGCAGGCATCGTCTGCCTGGCCGAAGGGGATTCCTGTTCAGCCGCCAATTATCCCGGAGGGCGATACGGGATGAAATGGGCTATCGGAACCGCGACCGTGCTGGAAGACCAGACCATACACGTTGTACCTCAGTTCACCAATTAAAGAATGAAAATAAGCGTTCATCGTCTGGCTCCTCTGGTTTTCGTACTTTCCTTCCTGGCAGGATGTGAAGAGGACCCGGTTCCTCAAACCCCGCCCGAGGCCAGTTTCAAGGTATCCCCTGCGAATGGCCTGACCACAACCATTTTTCAGTTTGATGCCACCGCGACCCAAGCAACCATGGAGGATGACACGCTTCTTTTCCTGCGCTGGGATTGGAACAATGACAGCATTTGGGATACGGGATTCTCAAGATCCCGGAAATTCACCCACCGGTATTATGCTCCGGGCACTTATGCACCTCGCCTGGAAGTCAGGAACGAAGCGGGATTAAGTGACACGATCCAGTTGAGCATTCAGGTGGACCGGGGGAACAGTGCGCCACAGCCTTTCTTCACCATTTCGCCGGCAAGTGGCAACCTGCGTACCGAATTCATCGTGGATGCCTCCAGGACCAAGGATGACGAGGACAGCCTGAATACGCTCAGATTTGCATGGGACTGGAACGGTGACGGTATTTATGAAACCGAAACCATGAATGAAACCCTTTTCACCCGCACCTACGACCTTCCCGGTATTCATTATATCGGTCTAAAAGTAATTGATCCTCAAGATGTTTCAGCAACTTTACGAAAACCGGTTTCTGTCTACCTCCTGAACGAGAAGCTGGTTCCCGTGATCAGCTGGTCACCAGCGGAACCTACCACCTCAGATACGGTTACTGTGAGCGGAACCGGCAGTTACGATCCCGAAAACCCGGATAATCATTTCCAGTACCACTGGAACTTTGGTGACGACGATGAGTTCGATACCGATTACCTCGACAGCCCCACCTTCGACCATCAGTTCCTGGTTGAGGGCACCAATTACATAACCCTGGAGATCCGGGACCAATGGGGATTGATCAACCAGAAAGACACCACGATCTGGATCGGCCATTCCAACCTGAAACCGGATGCCGCCTTCTTTGTCGGCTATGAATACGGCAACCTGACAACATCCTTTTATTTCGATGCTGACCAGGTCACCGACGAGGAGGATTATATCGATCAACTTAGAGTCCGGTGGGATTTTGAAAGTGACGGACAGTGGGATACCGAGTACGCCAAAGAGAAAACCGCCACGCACCAGTACGCTCAGCCCGGGAATTTCAGGGTCAGGATACAGGTCATTGACAGCGGCGGCCTCACCGATACGACCAGCCTGATGGTTAATGTCAGTGCAGGAACGAACCCGACGGGCCTGATCCTCGACAAGAAGAACAATATCTACTACGGCACGATCCTGGTCGGGAACCAGTGGTGGATGTCGGAAAACCTGAACGAACCCGGATCATCCAAATACTGCTATGGCAACAAGCCTGCCAATTGCGTGAAATATGGCGGCCTCTACACCTGGACCAATGCCATGAACTATTATACGGAAGAGAAGGCTCAGGGGCTCTGCCCGAGTGGTTGGCACATACCCACCCAGGAAGAATGGGAACAGCTTTTCAATTACCTGGTGGCCGATTCGGCAAAGACGCGTCTGGAATGGGGAGGAGACACCGAATTCCGGATGCTCTATGCCGGTCAGCGATCCCTGAACGGCCGGTATGAGTTCGCTGAAACCGTCACATCCTTCTGGACTTCCACCAAGGCCTCCGGGGAGAACGCGTGGGTGTATTCCTTCCAGAAAGCGAATACGTCCGTGTTCAAGCTTAACCTCGCCCGTAATTACGGCCTGAGCGTCAGATGCGTGAAGAACTAGACTATTCGGGTTTTTTGGTTTTCTTCGGCTGGAAACGCAATTCGTTGAAGTAAGCCAGGTAAACCAACACCACGATCACTATCAGGATTATGTAAATCCCGAGGGGCATCGATGGAGCACTTCCTCCGGCATAAGAATGCATGCCTCCCAGGAAGTAATTGACACCGAAATAGGTCATCAGGACCGATCCAAAACCCATGACCGATCCAAAATTAAAGGCGAACTCCGTTTCAAATCCCTTGATGTGATGCATATGGACCACGAAGCTGTAAACCAGGATCGTGATCAGGCACCAGGTTTCCTTCGGATCCCATCCCCAATAGCGTCCCCAGGACTGGTTGGCCCAGATGGCCCCAAGAAAACACCCGATCGTTATCAGGTATAATCCCGCAATGAGAACGATCTGGTTCAACCGGGTCAGCTGCCGGATGTGGCCGTTGACCTGATCCTGGTTGCCTTTTGTTTTACTGACATAGAGGATCATGGATATCAGGCCGATCAGGGCCCCAAGCCCCAGGAAAGAGTAGCTCGTCATGATGACCGCCACATGAATGGTCAGCCACACCGACTTCAGTACGGGTACCAGCGGAGTGATCTGAGGATTCATCCAGCTCATGTGCGCAACCAGCAGGGACAGGGCCGCCAGCACAGCTGTGAGAGCCAGCGGCAGCCGGGAGCGCCTGATGACCAGAAAACCGGCCAACAGGGTGCCCCAGGCAACAAACAGCATCGATTCGTATCCGTTGCTCAATGGGGCATGGCCTGAGAGATACCATCGCAGTCCCAATCCGAAAGTGTGCATGAGCCATGCCAGTAAAAGAAGGAGCGTAAATACCGAGCCGGTAGCCCGGTGCCATTTTTCGGGTTTGAACAAAGACCAGATCTGGATCGCCAGGAACAGTATCCCTATCAGGGCATAAAAGATCGCCAGGCGTTCAAATATTAGCGCCCTGTTGTACAATGATTCCAGACTTGCTTTGGATTTGGCCGGGAGAATTGCTGCCGCATACTTCTCCTGATAACCGGTTATTCCCGCACGGAATGTCCGGGCTTCATTGAGGTTCCCTGCCCTGAGAGCACTAAGATAGGATGAAAGCCCGCCCTGAATCATTAGTGAATCCTGCCGGCTTATGCCTGCAGGAGCCTTTCCCGGTTCCAACCACTGAGCCCCGGGATCCCCTGGATCCGGAAATATCCTGAGCAATTCACCTGAAAAGCTCAGGTAAAGGATATTCAGGTTTTCATCCAGCTTGATGATGGCCTTATCCAGACCGTTTCTCTGGCTGGGCTTTTTCATGTAAGCCTCGTTCACAAGGTCCCCCATCAGGTATTCATCATCCTTGAAAAAATCATTGAATGAGGCCTTGTTGCCTTCGATCCGGAAAGTGGAGGCGATCTCTTTGTTCTTCACTTCAATCATGGACGTATTGGCCCATTGGTCGGGATCCATCAACATCGAAAGCCAGAGCTGCTCCGGCGACATGCCGGCATAGCGGTTTTCTCCGAAAACCTTCCGAATCATTTCCTGGGTCAATGTGCTGACGGGCTTGACACGTCCTTCGCTGCCCAACACCCAGATCTTTCCGAATGCCGCCGCTTCCTGGGCATCCGGCTTGACACCGTTGCCCTGAGCCTGCAAGGCCAGGCCCGGTATAAGGAAAAATGTCAAAAATCCAGCCACCGCCGTGGCTTTTTTGCTCTCCTTCAGCAGTTTGCGAAACCGGCTCCCCGGGGCGAAGAAAGCCAGAATGATAAAGGCAAACATCAGAAAATAACCGGTATAAGTCACGGTCGTACCCAACCCATCATGGTTTACCGACAGAACAGTCCCTTTTTCGTCTGTATCATAGGATGACTGGTAAAACCGGTATCCCCTGTGATTCAATATGTTGTTCATGAAAATCCGGAAAGGCCTTTCCACCTTTTTTGCTTCGTCAACCAAGACCACATCGCTGGCGAAGGAGGATGGGCTGTTAGATCCCGGATAGCGGTCAAGTTGGAAATCGCTTAAAGTCAGCTTAAAAGGCAACTCCATAGGTTTGGAGCCGAAAGAAAAAATGAACCGGATCCCGCTGATCTCCTTTTCATTCGGGATAAAAGCCTCCTTTTGCTTACCCCTTATCAATACCTCTTCCGAGCCATTGTTGACGGTCACCCTGATTTGCGCAACGTCAGCATGCACCCGGTCCCCCATCAGCAATCCCATCTGGTCCCCCATTCTCATCTGCTCACCTGTCATGTATTCATTGCTCCTGATCCTGATATGATCCTCACCCAGGCGGAAGCTCAGGTTGACCTGTTTCTTGCTGGCCGGCGACAACCAGACTTTCCTGTAATGCTCGACCTGGCCGGACCGGTTCCCGGCCTGTACATAAAAGTATGTGTCCGCACTGAGGTAATCCGATCGTGTCTCCCCTTCCCTTATATGCATGATACCCTCCGTACCTGTAAAACGGGTCAGGGCAGCTCCCAGGATGATCAGCAGAAAAGCCAGGTGGAACAGGAACAGGGGCAGTTTTTTAAGGTTAAATAATTTTAGCCTGATGATGTTTGCCAGGATGTTGACGAAAACCAGGGCAATGGCCAGTTCAAACCACCAGGCCTGATACACCCATGCCTGGGCAGCCGTTGTGCCGCTCCTGTTTTCGATAAAAGTAGCCACAGCCATGACCAGTCCAAGAAACAGCACTATTATTCCCATAAAGGTCATGGAGAAGAGAAACCGGATGATTCGATTGATCGTCTTCATAGCATCATAGCAGGATAAATTCGCGCCAATATACAATTATCCGTCCATATCATCCCGGATCACAGGGTCCCCTTGTATTCATAACCCAATTCGTTGATCCGGTTTTCAACCTGGCTCAGATCGAAGCCGGCACCGGTGATCTTCACCACTCCCGACTGGACATCTGCGCTTGCTTCATCCACCCCGGGGAGTGAGGACAGGTTGTTCTCGACCGTGGCCTTGCAATGATTGCAGGTCATACCCGCAACCTGAATCAGCGTATATGAGGGATGTTCCATTGTTTTGACTTTGACAGTTGAAAGGATTGACCGGCGTTTTCTCCATTTGTTGAGGAAGGCCAACAATAACAATGACCCGAGGATCGCTGCACTCAGAAGGTTGACCCAGGAACCGCCGGTTGAGTGTTCGTGCTGGTGTGCATGCCCGACAAGGAACCATCCGGGCGGCAACCATTCATTGACCAAAAAACCGAAAAGAAGGGCTCCCGCGATGATCGTTCCCAGATAAACGAGGAAGGATCTTTTTCCCATGGTCTTGCTGATAACCAGCATTGTGGCAATATTGGTTGCCGGTCCAGCCATGAGCAGGACCAGGGCGGCGCCAGGCGACAGTCCTTTCATGAGCAAAACCGCAGCCAGCGGGATTGATCCCGTTGCACAGATATAGAGAGGCACTGATGCTGCCAGCACGATCAACATTTCAATCCATGGATTGCCTATGTATTGGGTAAAAAAGGCATCGGGGATCAGAAGAGAAAGCAAAGCGGCAACCAATAAGCCTATTACCAGCCATTTGACAATATCTTCTATCAATTCACCGAATCCGTAGGTAAAGATCTGCCTGAATCTTTCAATCATCCTGGGCCTGGCTTCCTGCTTGCCGGAATGGTCAACCGGGATCCCGTTCTGGCGCCTGTCCACAAGTGAACTGATCGCTCCCCCTGCAATCCCTGTGACCAAGGCCACCAACGGCCGGATGACGGCAAATGGCAACCCGAGCATCGCATAGGTTGCGAGTATGGAATCGACCCCGGTCTGAGGGGTTGAAATAAGAAAAGAGGTTGTAGAGGCCTTGGACGCCCCGTTTCTGAAAAATGATATGGCTGTGGGCAATACACCGCATGAACAAAGAGGTAGTGGCACGCCAAGGAGAGCCGCATTGGTGACCGAGCGCAGATTGTTCCCGCCCATGAACCGCACGATCCCTTCGGCTGGAATGAATGCTTTCAGGATACCGGCAAAAAGGAAACCCAGCAAAAGGTAAGGAGCCATTTCACTGATAAGCCCGTAAAACTCATGCAGAAAAGATGTAAGCCAGGTCATACAGAATCGTTGTGTACTTGAACAAACAAGATGCCGATTTGTTCCCGTCCTGAACCGAAACAAAAAGTGATCAAGCCTTTGAGCCGGGTTCTATCTCCTCGAAATCGACATATTCCCCTTCATCTTTCGGTATCAATTTCGAAGATTGCTGAGAATCAGCGGCGGGATTGTCCTGCCTCGTCTGATTCCGGAAGGAACGGGTTGCATGGGAAATGAACAGCAAGCCCCGGACCAGGCGATACAAGAGCCAAACCAATATCAGGACAAGTAATGCCTTAAACATGGTTTCCTATTTCAATGCGTAATTGAATAAAAAATTGTCATCGCTGCCGACAACCAGGTTCCTGTATCCTTCCTTATTTGACTGGCTGATCGCAAATCCCGATGAACCCCTGACCGGAAAGCCTTCTCCGACCGAACCATCCGGGTTCAGCAAAAGAATCTGCCCCTTGTCGGACAAAGTAATCCCGATTCTTTTCACCTGCCCGTCCACCTGGTAAATGGCCGGTGCCCCAGACGAGGTCCCATCCAGTTTTTTGGAAACAATTTTCTCTCCGGCCAGGCTGTAAATATCCAACCGGTTCCGATCGAGAAACAGATACTCACCGGATCCATCGCGGTTGATGTCATCAAAAACAAAGAAATGCCCGGGACCGTATTTGTCAAGCCGGGTTGTGACCTCGATGTTGCCGTCCGGACCGATGGCGCAGAGGTTGCCTTCCACATCTGTAACCAGGAACCTGAATCCATTCCCGGATCCCTGTGGATCGTATTGCGCAGGATTGTTCGCTGACAGCGGGATGTCCCTCTGCATAGGGATCTTCAGCGCTCCTTTTCGGTCAAAGAAATAGATCCTGAAGTCATCGGAACAAACGAGGTAGTCCTGGTTTTGAATTTTGAAATGCCTGACCGGTTGCGTGATCATTCCTTCTGTCTCGATTGGTTTCCAGCTTTTTACAGGGTTTCCTTTCTTATCCAGGCAGAGGATCTTTTTGTCACTGCAGGCAATGAATAGCCTGTAATCACGGGTGTTATCGAAATCTACCAGGGAGACCCCGCTGGTTGCAGGTGACGCCAATACCAGGGGAAAGCCGGGCAAAGAGTTACCGTTTCGGTCGAGCAGGTAAATGGCGGAAGGAGTGGAGAAAAGGAATTGCAGATGTCCGTTTTTCATCATGTCCACCTGATAGATCTGCGAATTGACCGGTTCACCAATCTTTTTCCTCCATAAAATCCTGCCTGACGAATTCAGCAGGTAAAAATTATGCATGTCATCCCGGACGGCTATTTCCTGGTCACCGGTCAGATGATTGATCACCCAGGCAGGAGTTCCGATAACCCGGGATTCGAGCCGCGATTCCCAGATCGCTTGAGGCTGGCCGTAACCGGGGCTGGTGAACCGCACGAACATATTATGAAGAAGCATCCCGTTACGGGAATGGAATTGCAGGCAGACCGCCCCCGTCTGCCGCATAAATTCTTTGTCCGGAGCAAGCGTGGACATGGACTTTTGGCTCAGGATCCTGCCCAGCAGAGGGCGGATCTTGTGCGGAACTGCATAAAAGGTGACATTTGAACGGGTTGAGACCAGGTCAGAAATAGAACGATAGAAAGGATCATTGGCCAGAACCCTGCCATCAGCATAAAAATTCAGAAAATCCTGGATGGTCTGCAGGTCATCGGCAAGGACCAGGGCATTGCCAGCAAAAGAAAAACAGGTCCCCCGGACAGCAGAGAAAAAGTCTCCCCCCAGTATCTCCGGGAAATGATCGAAGGGTACTGGATAAACGTCAAATTCACTTCCGTCAGCAGAGGTGAACCTTTGAAGCGGTTGTCGTCCCTTGCCGGACTTCTTACCGGATACCGCGTCCAGCCAGGATAACAATTTCTCCCGTGTCTGGCCGGGATTACGCGTGAAACACAGCGTAACTGCACTCACGCTTTCATCGGCAGCGCCTGCCAGAAAGCCGATGGTCAGCTCTGACAATCCCAGATCCCCCCAGGTTTTTAGCACATCTTCCCTTGACTGTTGGACTGCCTGGTCCAACGCCCGCTGCCTGTGCCGGCCGGTCTCACCACCCCCGACAAAATCAGACAGGTCCCTGAAATACGCAGCCGGTTTATCGATCCCGACAGAATAATAAGCGGCCGTATTGGACGGAAGGAACTGTTCTGCCAGAAGCTTCTTAGGTTCCTGATCTTTGAAAATGCCGAGATAGGAGCTGAGGGTGTCTCCTTCAAGGGCAAAACCCGTCAGCCATAGCGCATCATTCTTTACCCGGATGTCGAGCAATGCCCAATCCCCGTAACAGCCAAAACCATTCATCTTTTTCTGGACATCCTGGTTCATCATCGATCCCAACCACCCGGGAAGCATCTTAAGGTTGACAAGCAGATGAGCCAAAGCTCCTTCTTCCCGAGTAGACCACAATTTCCTGAAGCTGCGGCTTCCTGAAAGTCCGCTGTGCAGATCATGTTGCCTCACGGTATTTTCAAGCAGGATGGGTGAAGGGCTAATAACCAGGTAATCACTGAATTCTGCCAGGGACATGCCGGGAAACAGGGCTTCAGCCCCAAAACTGATTCTTCGGATTCTCTGCCCGTTGTAATTCCGCTCCGACCATTGACCGGTCCGCTCCCCCAACTCAGTCAACAACTCTTCAGGCCGGTAAGCCGGCAAGCCGCCGGTTGTCTTGATGACCAGCAGGAATTGGAACATGTTCCTGCCCGTTTGATGAAGGGACAGCGTCACGGGGCACGCGGAAAAGACTCCCTTGAGCCTCCCGTTGTGCAGGACCAGGCTGTCTATTCTTTTCAGGGCCAACAGGTAAGGTTGGGAACCTCCGAACATCTGAAGGGCCGGAAAGAGAGGATCGGATTGCGACAATGCGGCCAAAAGATCGGGAACACCGGCCGATTCAAGAACCCAGAACGCATCCTCGGGAACCAGGTCGATAGGACCGCTCTCATAAATCCCGCTTTCCTTTTCCTTTTGCGGCAACAGGATAATGATAACCGGAACAGCAACCACAATCAGGATTATGAAAGGCAGCAACTTCTTGATCATCGGCTTATCCGTTCGAACCGACAAATTTAAGTTTTTTACCTATCTTTGAGCCCCGGATCCACTAAACTGCTGGGTATGCGTGTCATGAAATTCGGGGGGACTTCTATAGGCGATCCCTCCAGAATCCGGGAAGTAGGAAGGCTTATATCCGATCCAATCCCAAAAATTGTCGTTCTCTCAGCCATGTCGGGCACCACCAACGACCTGGTTACCTATACTGAATATTTATACAGTAGGGATGAAAGAAACGCAAAATTATTCCTGGCCAATCTGAAGGACAAGTATCTCAGGGTCGTTGAACAGCTTTTTGCGACTGCCGAATACCGGCAAACCGGCCGGCGGTTGATCGATACGCATTTCGGTTACCTGATGGAATTCAACCAGGACCTGTTTACCCTTTACGAAGAAAAAGCTGTCCTGGCGCAGGGCGAGTTGATCTCCACGGCTCTGGTCCATTATCACCTGCTGGAATCGGGTCGCCAAAATGTGCTCCTTCCTGCCTTGAACTTCATGCGAATAGACAAGGATCAGGAGCCCGATAATTTCTATATAAGGGAAAACCTGATGCGTGAGCTGGGCCAGCACAAGGATTGCAGCCTGTTTATTACGCAGGGGTTCATTTGCCGGAATGCCTACGGCGAGATCGATAACCTGAAACGGGGAGGTTCAGATTATTCGGCATCCATCATCGGGGCTGCGGTTGAGGCTGATGAAATACAGATCTGGACCGACATTGACGGTTTTCACAACAACGATCCCCGTTACGTGAATGACACCACCCGGATCGACCGCCTGTCATTCAGTGAAGCAGCTGAACTGGCCTACTTCGGGGCCAAGATCCTTCATCCGACCAGCATCCGGCCGGCACAGGACAAAAAGATACCCGTCAGGCTGAAAAACACGATGAATCCCGGATCACCCGGAACACTCATTTCAGGGGAGATGACCGGGTCAGGGCTTAAGGCGGTTGCTGCCAAGGACGGCATAACAGCGATCCGGATCCATTCAGACCGGATGCTACTGGCTTTCGGATTTCTCCGGAAGGTATTCGAAATTTTCGAGAGCCACCGGACTCCGATAGACATGATCGCCACTTCCGAGGTTTCCGTATCCATGACCATCGATCAGAATGCCAATCTGAAGGAGATAGTGCGTGACCTGAAAGCCTATGGCACGGTGGAAGTGGTCCCCGGCCAGACCATCATCTGCGTGGTTGGCGACATGATAGCCGACAACAAGGGAATTGCCGTCCAGGTATTTGAAGCCCTCCGGGAGATCCCCATCAGGATGATCTCCTACGGATCGAGCAATAATAACATCTCCGTGCTCGTGAGTACCTCCGATAAGAAAAACGCCTTGAATGCATTAAGTGATCACCTGTTCAGAAATTTATGAAAACGGTTTTTCCAATACGTCAATTTCAGAACCTGGAAACCCCGTTCTACTACTACGACGTGGTAAGGCTGGAAGAAACCGTTCACAGGGTCGGAGCCCTCGCAGCGCAATCAGGCTATCACATCCATTACGCTCTGAAGGCCAATTCCAATGACCGGATCCTCCGTCTGATCAGTTCGGCCGGTTTCGGCGCCGATTGTGTCAGTGGCCATGAAATCCTGAAAGCCATCGAGACCGGTTTCGATCCTTCTGCGATTTTATTTGCCGGAGTGGGAAAATCGGATTGGGAGATCAACCTGGGCCTCGACAGCAGGATAGGGTCCTTCAACTGCGAGTCGGTCCAGGAATTGCGGCTGATCAAAGAGCTTGCAGGCAGGAAACAATTGACCGCCCCGGTATCACTCCGGATCAATCCGAATGTCAACGCCAATACGCATCAATACATAACAACGGGCATTGCCGAAAACAAATTTGGGATCAATCCATGGGATTGGGAACCGATCACAGACATCCTACTGAACTCGGATAATCTCGATTTTACCGGGTTGCATTTTCATATAGGCTCCCAGATCACCGACCTGGAGATCTTTCACGGATTGTGCTCGAGGATCAATGAGATCAGCACCTGGTTTGCCAACCACCGGCTGTACCCCAGGATGATCAATGCGGGAGGGGGACTGGGAGTGGATTATTCCCGGCCGGATGGCCCTATGCCTGATTTCGAATCCTACTTCATGCTCTTCAGGGACCATCTCGACCTGAAGCCGGGACAGGAGCTTCACTTCGAACCCGGCAGAGCCCTGGTTGCGCATTCGGGCACCCTGATATCAAGAGTCCTTTTCATCAAGGAAGGCATCAACACCCGCTTCGCTATCCTTGACGCAGGAATGACAGAGCTCATCCGGCCGGCGCTTTACCAGGCCTTCCATCCCATCGAAAACCTGACCTCCTCCGGAACGGTCAGGTCCTATGACGTGGTGGGGCCGATCTGCGAATCATCGGATTGTTTCGGCAAAGCGGTACATTTACCCGATACCCGGAGGGGTGACCTGATCGCCATACGCATGGCCGGCGCTTACGGGGAAACCATGAGCTCTTCCTATAACCTGAGAAAAAAAGTGAAAATTTGGTATTCCGACGAAATAGTTACAGATGACGCAGAATCACATACTTCACCCGGCGAGCAGGCCGGCTAAGCTGGTCCTCGGGGACGGAACGGAATTCAGCGGCTGGTCCTTCGGCGCCGACAAGCCGGTTGCAGGAGAGGTGGTTTTCAACACGGCCATGGCCGGGTACCCCGAGAGTATTACCGATCCTTCCTATTGCGGACAGATACTCGTCCTGACCTACCCCCTCATCGGAAATTACGGCGTACCGGGAAAACAGCGTGAAAACGGAATATTGAAATACTTCGAGTCGGATGATATCCATATCAGCGGCCTGGTCATTTCCGATTATTCGTTCAACTTCAGCCACTGGAATGCTGACCAAAGTCTTTCGGAATGGTTACGGGAATGCAATGTGCCGGGTATCTATGGAATTGACACCCGGACCCTGACCCAGCACCTCAGGGAAAAAGGAGCCATGCTGGGCAAGATCCTGTTTGACGGGGAAGACATTCCTTTCTATGATCCCAATCAGGTCAACCTTGTGGATGAAGTCAGCACAAAGGAAGTGGTCCGTTACGGAAAGGGGCGACACAGGATCCTTCTGATTGATTGCGGGGTCAAGAACAACATCATCCGCTGCCTCACCCGGAGGGATACCGAAGTGATCCGCGTGCCCTGGAATTACGATATCAAATCCATCGGGTACGACGGACTTTTCATCTCCAACGGACCGGGAGATCCAAAGCAGTGCCAGGTTACGATCGGAAACATTCGGAGGGCTTTATCGGAAGAAATTCCGATTTTCGGTATTTGCCTGGGAAACCAGCTAATGGGACTTGCAGCCGGGGGTGACACCTATAAGTTGAAATACGGACACCGGAGCCATAACCAGCCCGTCCTGCAGGAAGGAACCGACAAGGCTTACATAACCTCCCAGAACCACGGATTTGCCCTGGACGGACATACCCTGCCAGACGACTGGGAACCGTTGTTCACCAACCTGAATGACGGGACGAACGAAGGGATCCGACACAAGAGCAAACCCTATTTTTCCTCCCAGTTCCATCCAGAAGCCAGCAGCGGGCCCACCGATACGGAGTTTCTGTTCGACGAGTTCATCAGTAAAATTGTGGCTTTCAGAAGTTAAGGAATCATGCCAAAATCATTAAAAAATATCAGCAAGGTCCTGGTCCTGGGTTCCGGTGCGCTGAAGATCGGGGAAGCGGGTGAGTTTGACTATTCTGGATCCCAGGCACTGAAGGCCCTGCGAGAGGAGGGCATCGAAACGGTCCTGGTCAATCCGAACATTGCCACCGTTCAAACCTCGGAAGGCATTGCCGACCAGATCTATTTCCTGCCGGTAACCCCCTATTTCGTGGAGAAGGTGATACGGAAAGAGAGGCCCGAAGGGATACTCCTGGCCTTTGGCGGCCAGACAGCCCTGAATTGCGGGATAGCTCTTCACCGCTCCGGCATTCTGGAACAGTATGGGATTGAAGTGCTTGGGACACCGATAAGTGCCATAATCGATACGGAAGACCGCGACCTGTTTGTCAAACGGTTAAGCGAGATCGGGATCAAGACCATCCAGAGCCAGGCTGTCAATACGC
>Ga0208828_1000658_pt1 | contig 15012 bp, 16 predicted proteins | sample Kivu_160m_FD_185487 | JGI IMG/M metagenome (GOLD analysis project Ga0208828, IMG submission 185487) | Freshwater microbial communities from Lake Kivu, Western Province, Rwanda to study Microbial Dark Matter (Phase II) - Kivu_160m (SPAdes)... | ecosystem: Environmental > Aquatic > Freshwater >... | reverse complement strand
GGGTTAGAGGTTCGAACTACTTTAAACAACTCATTTGAACTGATTTTGTACTTGCCCCTGTCTTAAAGAGTTAATGCCTATTTGTACCTTGGTGAGTATTTCAGGACACAGAACGTCATTTTGTGACGCTTCAGGTTACAGCAGGCTCTTGGGATTTTTATATAGCATGCACGAAGCACACACAGCTCAATTCTTTTTTACATATTCAATAGATATAGAGCTATCATACAATAGCCCGATTGGCTTCACAATATATACCGTTTTGACCTTGAAAGGACTATAATGGTACTAGAACAGATTTCAGGATTAATTATATATGCCAGCAACTAGGTTATCAGTACCCATTGTATCAGCAATGACGTGCGCCATCTTTTTGTTGAGTTTTGCAGGGTGCACTTCGGACATTAATAAGGTCAAAGAGGATGCCTACAAACAGGGATACGAGCAAGGCTTAAAAGATAAATCCAAAACACAGGCTCCAAGCACGAGCTACTGGGATAATTATATGAAGCAGTGGTCACTTGAAAGCAAGAGGCTACACCAAGAGTATTTACAGAACCAAGCCGAAGAAGCTGAACAACTGATGCAATGGCGAAAGCAACGTGAGATTGAGCAACAACTACAACAATTGGAAGAAGAGATACGGCAATTAGAAAGCGATCTTGATTTTGAACGCTCCAAGCACGACTCTTCAACACGTGATAGCGAGTTGTGGGAATATGAGTACTACAAGAAGCACTAGCAGCGATAACGTCAGGATGTCCCCGCTGGCAAAGATGCGTTAGGCTAGTCAATGTGTTGGAGCTAACCTTAGAGCCGTATGATAAGCAAGCAAACCGGCAATGTTTTCCACAATTGTTAAGGGAGACACTCCAGTGCCACTAAGATTCCTTTATTTCACCTTGGCTCATCAAGTCGATAAAGGCTCGTCCCAAGTCTCCAAGGTCTGCAGATGTGATATAGCGCTTCGTGCTCATCTGCTTTAGCCACAACTCACGAGAGCGTGGTGTATTGCATCGGCGCAGGTCGATTTCGTAGGTATGACCCCTCATTATTGGAAAATCTAGGGTAGGGTAAGGTGGCCGTTTGTTGAGGTGCCATTTGCCCCATATTCTGTGCCGCTTTGGTTGATAGTCTGTCCGTATTTCTACCAATTTAGTCGGGCGTCCACGTTTAGTATTCTGTCGTTCTGTCTGCCAATAGGGAGAGTGGCAGTTAGGACACTGCCGTGGCGGTCTAGCTTGGCGTGGCACCCATCTGTGGTGACATCTCAGACACTCTCGAACTGAAATATCTGATCCAGTATATGTAAACATAGCATTATTATATGTCTATGGACATACTATGTCAATACTCATTTGTGTGGAATATGTACAAATTGCTTAAGGGCTTATATTGAACGATACATCGTGTTGTTACTTCATTGTGCGTTAAGCTAGCACATCCAAAGACACAGTAGTCCACTAGAATTCATAGATGCCACTTTACTTTGATTTTTTGCCAGTCCTTTGCATCAACTTTCGGTTCTTCTATAGCCAGTTCATCCGGATTTGAAGCTAGCACCTTTATTCCCCAGTTACCACCTGTTGCATGTCGGCTTCTGGTTGTTTGTCGCACTGAGGTAAGTAGCGGCAATAGCTCTTCCTTCGCTACTTCTGTCCAGCGACCAGAATCTTTCTGGAGAAAACGGATTCCTCCAGCCAGAGCTATTCTCTCTTTTCGTTCTGGTGTGATATCCCACCAATAAATGAATGGGTCATAACGCTGCGAGTTACTAGTTAGAAAATTACCTTTCACTTTGTCTCCCAATCTGGCGGATCAATCGTCAACCTGGCACATCTGGGCATGTAATCCCTCTTTAATATCTCGACCTTATATACCCCAGCATTCGTCGCCTTAAAGTTAAAGTCATGCCGCAGGTTCGTTCCACTCCATGTGTAAACTGATTCTCCTGATGGGGCATGCACATTTAGACTCCACTCATAAACTATTATTTGGTCCTTTCCTGCTGCTTTTGGCCATTCCACTGACCCGGTGACTAATTCATTGCTTAGAAGCTGGCGGGTAAACTCCACATAGGCTCCTTCTGTAGCAGGCCACATGCTGTGTCCAACCTCAAATTCGTATGTGCTAAGAGGCAGAGAAAGCATTCCCTGGATATAATTTTGATCGTTAAAGCAATTGCGTTCTTCGAATACAAGATCAGTGTAGAGGTCGCTATTAAAGAGTAAAATAGTGGTGCAGAGTTCTGCTTGCGGCTCTATTACTCTCCAAATGCCTTTATAGTAATGCTCGAACAAGTAGGCATGGCAACTACCGGAATTATTACATCCAAGTGCCACATAAACCTGGTCAGGTGGTATTCCATATGCACGGAGTAAAGTGCAAAGCAGAATGGCGTAGTCCTCACAATCTCCCGTGCCAAGTTCCAGAGTTTCTGCTGGTAATTGCCAGTATTCAGATACACCGTGTATCTCACTATCAGACCTGTAACGAACATGTGCCCATACCCATTGGCGCAATGCTTCAAAATCATCGTAAGCCCATCTCCATGGTCCCGACAAGATATCCTGAACTGCTGCTTTTATCTTTGGATCGTTGGGCGTTATGTATAGCTTCATAACTTCTGGGGGCCACGATGGGTTTCTCGGCACAGTGATTAATGCGGGTGGTGACGGTACCCAGCTCGCTGGTGGCAAGGCCTCTCCATCCACGATAGTATATTTTAGGTAATGTGAACCGTTTGGGTCGTGATTCTGTGCTAGCAGCCTGTAGTCACTAGGGACGTTTATGTTGACCGCGCTGAGCACTATTTGCGTTGCTTTACCCTCATTGAAAAAGGCAACCTTTTTAGCCTCGACAGCATGTGAATCTATCTCGTCAGGTGTTATTATTTGAGCAAAGACGACCAATATCTCTGATTTGGGATTCGTAGAATGTGAATCATACCAATTTATAGCGCAATCTGATTCAATTGTAAGGGTTATGGTTTGGTTCAAGGTTAGCAGAATACCTGAACTTGCATGAGCACAGCCACTGGTAATAGCCGAGTGTTCCGGAATCTGGAACTCTTGTTTTTCATTATATGGGCTCAGATTTATATTCGCCGATATCGGTAGTTGTGGTGCCCCACTGATAGTCAAAAGAAAGCCACCAGACCACTCCGAGATGATATCTTGGTATCTCGTTTGTGCTTTAACTGTATACTCGCCAGAGCTTGACCAAGAATGTGATGCGCTTGATGAAGCTGCCCAGCTGGAAGAGGTTCCGTCACCCCAATCGAACCGATATTCTAAACTTCCTGCTACATTGGTATCAGCGCTAGTAGAGAATGTGAGGGATTGATTTGTTTTACCTGTTGATGGCCCAACTGGAGTACTTGCGATAACAATGGGTAGTTCGGTAACTGGTGTTGGTACAGGCTGCGCAGCTAGTGGCATCAGGTCAACGGTGTATTTGAGAGAGTGAGAAGCATCAGTATCAAGATTGATTGCTAGCAGCTTGTATAGCCCCTTGCCAGGCGGTTCGAATCCACATCCTGCAATCCTAGCAGGACAAAGCATTATATCTAAGCGCCTGCCTCCATCATAAGACGAAATGTTTTTCACTTCCTTCGCCCTACTACTTATTGAAATCCAGCCGCCATCTTCTGAGAAACTTCGCATCTCAGCAAAAACAACTCCAATTCCAGGCTGGAGATTATTGTGGGATTCGAAGTCATCCCAGTTTATGGGACAGTCTGATTCAAGAGTTAACTTTAGATTCTGACCTTCCGCAACGTCAAAAGCAGTGCTTACATGGAGACAACCTTGGGTAGTGGACGAATATTTTGGGTTGTAGAAAGAATCTATTGTGCTGTGTACGGATAAGGTCACTTTCTCGGATACAGGCAGTGATGCCGGGCTATCCTGACTAAAGGGTGCCGATTTTGCTGCCGTTGGTGAAGAACTAGCAGAGGGTTGAGGAACAGATTGCGGTGGCGCGCTAGTTGTAATACAACCGGTTTGCCCTAGCACTGAAGTCAATATGAGTGACAGCATAACGATAATTGTTTTGTTAGCCATGCCTCACCCCCTTATTCCTCAACTACCTTTTACCCTAATTGAATTGACTTCGGTTCCACTGATGGCTTGCGACTCAGAGTCGGCCTAGCGAGAACCAGTATAGGCTTTCCTCAACGTAAATGTCAACTACTAGTTGTATTATTGCTCACCCTATCTTCTTATTGCTACGCTTTACGATAGAGTGATTCCAGATAGCCACAGCAATCACGGGGAGAAGAATTAGATGAGCCTTGGGCAGCGAATCAGAAAGCGAAGGCAAGCTTTGGAACTTACCCAACAGCAGGTAGCCAAGTCACTAGGGCTAACTCCGCAACATCTTTCAGCGGTAGAGCAGGATAAGAGAGCTCTGTCTTTGAATACACTGGCTAAACTGGCCGAAGAACTTGGCGCAAGCATTGATTATCTCGTAACAGGGAAAGAGGGAATTATCACAGATGCCATACCGGCAATCAAAGCCGATAAACAGTTAAATATTGAGGTGAAGAAGGCGCTAATAACTTTGGTAAAGGCTCTGCGCCATGATGAAAGTTGACCACCGGGCTCCTTAAAAGAAACCGTCCTAGCTCATAGCCGTTGAGCGTCAACTCCTCGTGAACAAATGACCAGATTAGTGCAGTTCAGCCGACAAGCTATAGCTGACTCCTCCTAATATATAGCACCCTTCCTGGCATAGAATGACAGCTGTCGACCCTTGTCTATAGTGCAGCAGGCATATTACGATTCACATTCGGTAAAAACCTGTGGGCTGGAAAAGTGGTCAGACTGAATCTCTAGGAAAGGGGGCTCCTCCCCCCTCTCTATAGAGGACGGGGATAGGTAACTCACATCTGCCTGCATATTTGGAGGATACAGGAAACCGCATAGGTAGCTGCATATCTGGAGATATGCAGTGAAGAGCCGGATCTATTGACAAAGGGATGCCTTTCTGTTATCATATGGTTATCACATAAGGATGCAATAATCATGGGGAGAAATCCATTCATCGCGATTCGGGTACCGCCCGACGTTATTCAGTCGTTAGATGAGGTGGCTGTGCAGAGTGGTAAATCCAGGTCAAAAGTAATACGCGACCTTCTGGAAAATTGCCACTCATTGTACCGTTTCTTAGAAGCTGAAAAGAAAAGGCAGCAAACCGAGAAAATTGTGCTTGATGGGAATATTACTGAGTGGGTTGTTAGTAATATTCCGCATGAGGTGACTCCTGACCTACTGCATTTTCTTGGGCAGGTTATGCACCATGCAGCTGATAAAATCAGTCAGCCTGAGGGAATAGGGAAGACAGTTTAATGATTTCGGACCAAACAGGTAGTCGTGCCTGGAGTACTTAGCGAGCAACGGACAAGAGGGTATTCCTCAATTAATTTTATAAACTGCTAGGGGAGGCCAACAATGGAAATGGAACAATGGCTAGAAGATGCGATGGTGATAGTGAATAAGTGGTTCAGCTTAATGCCTTCAAGAGTTCTCAAGCAATGCATTGACTTATGCCATGAAGCTGGATGGTCACTGGTATCTCTAGCGAGAGCCGGAAGTGAACTCGGGCTTGCCAGCGAAGCAAAATTGCTGGAGCTTAAAGAGAGGATGCCGGAACCATTGACGATTCGGCCGAGTCGAGAGGACCATATGGCTGTGAAAGAAACGCACAAAGCTGGCCTCGAATCTGCACGCTTTTTGGTGAACTACTCTATTGGTGCAAGCAGAGAGATGCCCGTCACCGTAAACTTTAGCAAGTTTGACGAACGATGTGATCGAGATTTTCATCGGGTTTTGCGCGCGCTGACAGGGCAAGCTGCCAGTAGTGATAGGCAAGGAGAATAGAAGGGGAACTTCATATGGAAACAGCAGTAATAATCGTCCGCGAAAGTGATGCGAATCTACTAGAGGGATACGGTGCTGATATTCAGGAAGCCGAGGCCAGGTCATGGGCGGAAAAGAGAGGGATAAAGGTCGTTGGTGTAGAGCGTGTGGTTGAAACAGGGAGGCAACGGAACCGGGAAAGATTCGATGCAGTGATAGCGAAGTGTATCCAGCGCTACCACATCGAGGCGGTGAAATGGCTAATTTTCCCAAGGGTAGACCGCGACGCACGAAATCAAATTATTTTTGGTTACTATCTGGGGTTACTTTGCAAGGAAGGCATGGAGGTGGCTTTTGCCAGGGAGAATATTACGACTCAGGATTCCCCGGAGGAATTGCTCATACTTTCTATTCATGCCTACAAAGCTGAAGCTGATGGTGATACGATTGTAAATAACCTTCGTCAGGGCAAAATACGACGGGCTATGGATGATGGCCGCTTTCCCTCTTGGGATGGTGGTTTGTGGCCATACGAATACATCCCCAGCCGAAAAAAGAAGGGTGGTGCTTTCAGACAGATTATCCCTGAGAGAGCTCAATGGTGCCAGCAATGGTACGAGTGGCTGAAGCAAGGAATGAAGGGGAACGAGATAGCAAAGTTAATGAATCAGTCTGGGATACCTCCTGCTAGGGGTAAGCGTTGGACAAGGCAGGTCATATTCGGAATCCTCAAAAACAAGGGGCTTAGAGGGAAGGCAAGCTGGGCCGGAATTACACTGCGGCCCGAAGCCAGCCCGGCTATCTTCACCGAGGAAGAGGGTGATGAGATCGACAGGCTTATTGCTATTAACAAGGAAAAAGCACGGCGCAACGCACATGAGCAATACGAATTATCGGGACACATTGACTGTGAATGTGGGGCTAGAGTATGGGGAAGGAGGAATATTGTAGGAGACCATCTATATCTACGATATAAGTGTTATCGCTGCGGTCGCCACGTGGAGAAGGTTTACTTGGAGTCCTTGGTCAAGACGAAGATTCTGCCGCTATTTACCGATTCGGCTTGGCTAAGAACTTACTTGGACAAGCATAGGCCAGATGATACTGTGGAAGTTAAGAGTCGCTTGGCTTTCTTGGGGGCGCAAATCGATCGCAAGAAGACCTATCTTAAAAATCTCAAGCGGCAACATGCCTGGGGCGACTGGACAGATGAAGACTATCAGAAAGAGCGAGATGGAGTCAAGTCCGAGCTGGAGAAACTACGGTTGGAGAAAGCAGAAGCAGAGAAAGCCTATAGCACCTGTGTCGAGGGTGTAAAAGACATGGAAGCTATTGAGCGAATTGCCGACCAGATTCATGAGCGCCTTGTCATTGGTGACGGCGATGCCCTTCGCCGGGTCTATGATGCTCTTAAGCTTGAGATTACACTCACCAACGAAGGCGTCTCCATCGGTGCTCTGGTGCCCTTAGAAGATTTGGATGTTGCGGCAATAGCTTCACCATGTTACCGCCTGCCAGAGCCTTAAGGTAGCTCAAAAAGCCTTTCCTGCCTATGTTGGTTTCGCTATCGAATAGCATCACCCTTTCGGCAGTTGCTCTAGAGAGAGCACTTACAAGCCTTTCCTTATGGCAAACAAAGCCATCACCAGAACGCTTGCCTTCGATATTAAGTTGTTCCGTCTTAAATCACCCCCTTTATTTCAGACACTTGACGGTAAGCGTCATTCTTATTAAGGCTACTGGCTACTCTGCTGACCGCTAGCAGTAGCTTTTGCCTCTACCTATATAGTTCCAAAAGAGGGCTGAAATTGGACATTACGCCAAAGCCAGTTGATACTTTTTTGTCTCTTTCTGCCGATAACGTTCTAGGTATTTGTAATCGCTCCACTTCAAAGGCTTGCCAACATACCTCTTATAAGCAATCCTAACCAATGCCTTTGGGCAGCCTAGCAGCCAGCGTTTAGCGTCAAGCCAAGTCTCTAGGTCAATAGCTCTATCATCGGCTAGCGTCTGCCAAAGCTCGGCTGTGTCTCCGTCTCCGTCTGTTAGCTCTCCGTTAAGGCTTAAGATGGTTGGCTTTCGCATCAGGTCTCGCCAGTAAGCCATAACCGTATAGCTGGCTACTCTAACCATAGAGCCTTCCGTGAAAGGCTTGTGTTCGTTGTTATTGGCTACTTCGGCAAGCCTTAAGATGATTTCCTGTCTCAAGTCCTGTCTGTCGGCTGCCTTTGCCTTGTGTTGAAACTTGTCGGCTATCTCGATATACTTTTGCCAATCTAGCTCCATCTTGTCTCCATTCGAGGCAAGGCTAGATTTCCCTAGCTAGTGTCTGCTGGCTAGGGATTTATAATGCCTTGCCTTACCTTAAAGGCAAGCGTTCTGGCTCAAAGCCTATTCGGTTGTTAAGGTGCTTTAGCTCGGTTCAGCCACAGCCAGAGAAAGTAGCTTGCTCCGTCTTGTGGCTTGTCTTTGCCATTTAGCAGTAGTCGGCTTACCTCGGCTTTAACCTGTTCGAGAGTTATCGGATAGCCAAGCCGATTAAGCCAGTCGGCGAATAGCTCGTAGCTATCGGTTTGATAGTTACCTAGCTTCGCTTCTGAAGCTACCTGTCTCCAGCTTGTTGCCATACCTTTGCCTTTGCGTTTGTTTTAGCTTCAGTATGTAACAAAACGAGCTAATGTGCATTAAAAGAATGAACCTATATTTACGTGAAGATTTTAGGAACAAAATATGTTCAGAATGTGATGATGAGGTAGGTACTGGAGGGTTGAAATAGACTACGTGTCAGATTGTGCAACTGACTGAAGAGATGAATTATGACGGTCTTCATTTATTCTTCCTTCAGCTGTTTATTGCCAACATTATCATTTTTACTTTATGGGCTATTCATTCCATCTGTACCATCCCTACCAACTAATTGTTTTTCTTTCCGCTTATTTAACCAGAAAAATAAGGCAGGTACTGCGATTCCAACGAGTATTGATACGACCAAAACAATGGCTAAGGGCATAGGAAATAGAGGTTCGATAAATCTATCTTCAAATATCATTCTTGTTCCGGCGAAAACGATGACAGCAGCTCCCAGAAAGACCAGCCACCTAAATCTATCGATGAGTAGCGATATAGCGCCACCTGTGGTCATAAGAAGGGGCATGCTCAATAGCAATCCAAAGATGAGCAATACAATGTTGCCATGGGCAGTACCAGCGACGGCAATGACATTATCCAGACTCATCATGAAATCAGCAGTCAAGATCAGTAAGATCGCTTGGCGAAAGTTTTCGGCTTGTTTTGCTTTCTGTGCCTCCTCCTTCTCAGTATCACCTACATCCAACCGTAAAAGCTTCCATGCCACCCAGAAAAGAACACATCCGCCTATGGCAGATAACAACGGTATCTGCATCAGCAAAGTGGCAATTGTAGTCAAACATATTCGTAACAATATGGCTAGTCCGCCGCCAAACACGATAGCCCATTTTCTCCTCTGCCGGGGGAGTGAGGCTGCTGCCATACCAATAACGATGGCATTGTCGCCGCTTAAAGCCAGGTCAATCAGCGTGATGGAAAGAAAGCGAAGCACAAGATCCCAGGTCATACTGAGTTCCACAGCACCCAACATTTCATCTATTTCATATCGAATTTACTTCGTAAAGGTGTTTCATAGCTGTTACATCTATCAACCCGGCAGCCAAATCGTATGCTCTATCGTTTCCTGAGAGCAATGAGCGTCGAGGCTCCGATAAGGGCCATTAATGCTCCGTAGCCAAAGCCAGCCAAAGGCGATACCGATGTCCAGAGGAGACCAACAATGGCGCTTGACGCAAAGTCTCCTATACCGTTAACGGTAGCCAGAGTTCCATATCCGGTTCCCCTTAGATTCTCTGGCAACAAGTCAGCAGCGACGGCTCTTTCCAGCGCATCTGTAATCGCAATGGCTATCCCAGCCATTAGGAAAAGCGGTACCAGGTATGCCAGACTGGCAACATTGAGAATGAAACCTAATGAAACGACCCCGGTGAGGAAGTAACCTATGGCAAGTAATGACCTCTTCCCGATTTTGTCAGCTAGAACTCCACTGGGAAAAGAAAAAGCTGCGTAAGAAACGTTGTGAAAAGTATATAATAGGATAGCCACGCCTGTGGCAACAGCCACTCCTTTGGCCGGAGTCATTAATTCAGTTGCTCTGAGAATCAGCATAGTATCGGCGAAATTGCCCAGACCGAATACTCCCACAGCTATAAGGAAAAAGCGGAAGTTTACCGGCAGGTTTTTTATGCCTGAAAAAAGATGCAGGGACTCTTGCTTATTCCCTCCCTTTTCCTTAACCAGAAGAACGATGGTCAGAAATGCCAGAACACTTGGTATAAAGGCAACAAGAAAAATCGGGCGGAGGGGCATTATCCTGATAAACACAAGAACCAGCGCCGGTCCGGCAATGGCTCCCAAAGTATCCATCATCCGGTGAAAACCGAAGACTCTGCCGTAATATCGAGGTGTAGTTGACTCAGCTAAAAGAGCGTCTCTGGCTGGTTCTCTGGTTCCTCTTCCAATCCAAGCGATGACGCGGCTCAAAAGTACCTGCGGCCAGGAAAAGGCCAGCGAAAAAGCCCCTACGCCCACTGCGGTCAGCAAGTAGCCTACAGAGGTAAATGGTTTCCTTTTCCCGATGCGGTCGCTATACCAGCCAGATACGAGCTTTATCAGACTGGTCGAGGCATCGGAAACGCCTTCAATCAGGCCAAGCAAGGCCGGTGAGCCGCCGATTGCTACCAGGAAGGCAGGCAAAATAGACGTCGCCATTTCATGGCCGAAGTCGGAGAAGAAGCTTGTTATCCCTAGTGCCAGGATGTTTCGATTAAGCCATTTCTGCCCCTTATCGGCTGATGGCTTTGTAGTAATCAGTTTCATAAGTTGCCCGTATTACAGAACAGACTTTATTAAAGAAGCTATCCTGTTCAATTCTGCTACATCCTCCGGTATGTTCCCGTGGCCGAAGCGGAGAAGCACGGAGTCATCCTTGTAGCGCGGGACGATATGCAGGTGAAAGTGAGGAACCGTCTGCCCTGCCGCAAACTCATTTGATTGAATCAAATTCAGCCCTGTGGGAGACAGCTTCTGTTTGATCGATTTTGCCACAGAAATGGCTATCGTCATTATGCGGGCACCTATATCTTCTGGCATATCATATATGGTCTCGATGTGCTCTTTTGGCATCACCAGCACATGACCCGATGTGGCCGGATAAAGATCCATAATGACCAGTACATCTTTATCTTCATGCACGACGACAGCTTTGAGTTCATGCCTGACGATCCTGCAGAACAGACAATCTCGATCGCTCATCTCGTTAACCTCCCCTTATTTCAAACCTATTAGAAATCGCCTAACTTTGGTCCGCCGAGCGGCCTTAAGAAAGAGGTATCATTGTGTCTGTCTAATATGAATCTTCTATTTTCATAAAGAAAAGTCGTGACTCCACAATTATCCAGTTTTATATTCCAGAAGTGAGAATTATCAAGTCCTAGCAGGGCACATATCAGGACTTTATTTGTTACACGATGTGATACAAGTGCAACCGTACCTTTATGTTTGTTGATAACTTGTTTCACCAAGCTTTGTGTCTTTGTCCTTACGTTGTCCAGGCTTTCACCGCCGGGTACTCTAATCAGCTGGTTGTTCATCCAGGCATCGTGAAGCCCCGGATATTTTTCCTTAACTGCCTTCTGGGACAGGCCCTGCCATTGGCCATAATTGAAATCGGTAAGTTCATTGCTGATCTTCACTTTTACATGATGGTATTTAGCTATTGTCTCAGCCGTCTTTAAAGCGCGTTGAAGCGGGCTGGAATATATCGCCTCGATTCGCGTATCTTTAAGATATACGGCAAGCAATTTTGCCTGCGCTATTCCGGTTTCATTCAAGGGAACATCTATTTGACCCCTGAATATTTCTTCTTTATTCCAGTCGGTCTCTCCGTGCCTGATAAGCATGATTACGGCCATCTTTAAGACTCCTTGAGTTCGTTCCTTGTATTCGTTTTAGAACTAAAAATATGGCCCATTTACTGTATAAAAAACTAAAATTCTCAATTCCGCGGGGATATAGCGGTCGCCTTGTCTTTTATTGCCTCAATGTTTCACTTTTTTACCGGCTTTTCCGCCAACTTTGCCTAATTTTCTTACCTTTAATTTTAGATTCTGTACAAACGACGATAGCTCGGTTTCCTCTTCGGGGCAATCAAGTTTTCCATAGGCTTCTTGAAGTCTCTTGGGTTCCAGTTCGACCAGATCCACGTACTCAAATATGATACATGATGATTTTAAATCCGAATAAATGTCTTTGGTTTCTTCCTCAGCCCCAATATTTTTCAAGTATTCTCTTATATCATGACGTATTTCTTTTATACCTTTGATTGTCTGCAGTGTATTCTCATTTTGTAAATTATTTTTCTCAATTCTAATTTCATAATCTTCTAGATTTCTATCTATCAGGAGTAACGTTGCCTGTATCCGTAAAATATGCTGGGATTTCATATGCGAGCTCTCTTTAGATTGAACTGAAGCTAACCTGATTAACCTTTAGAAAAAACGTATGCGGCTACAACAGTAGTCATAAATAACACGGCAAAGATGACGGATGCGGTCTCCAGTGAGATTTTCACCACGCGCTTTTTTGTCATAAAGTGGCGTGAATACTCACCGTACGTAATTAAGAAAGCCATTAATCCGCCAACGAAGCCGAAGGAGAGCGCTATAATTACAAAAAACGTGAACGGCACTACCGGATAAACTCCTTTTGAATTTCCAATAAGCCAGCCTCAAGAGTATTTAGCTTCTCAAGCTCCTCGCCAACGCTGTCAGCCCGTCGTGTACGCTGGGTTTGGGCCTCTAGGATGGCGCTGTGAGCTGCGCCGCCTATTTCCTGTAGCTCCTCGTCTATATCCAGGGAGAATCTGTAAAAGGTATCATTGATATTCTGCTGTGTTTCCCATTGCAGACTGCTAACGTTACGCAGAACTATAGATTCTGTATCCTGCTGCAGCCACTTCCTGACGCGGCGGATAGCTGTGGTGCGCCGCATGAATCTCTCAAACAATCCCCTTGGTAACGGACTCATTGTTGTACTCCAGGTTTCAGTCACCCAGTATGGTTCGTGCTGTATTTCCAGTCCTTCAGAGCTTTTCTCAGGTGAATACCGTATCTCAAAAAGCTCGGCTGCTGTCCGCCGTATGACATCAGCCAGAGCGTTTACCCTTTCTCGGTGAGAGTTCAGCACCTCTTGTGTCCGTTTGTTGAGTAGCTGTTGAACACTGGACAGGCTTTTATCAAATATCTCAGGTATTTGCTCAGCAAATCGGTTTCGTATCATCTCCTCCAGGGATTTAATATCAATATTACTGGCTAGTACCTCTTCGATTGCTCGGAATAACTTAGATGTAGTTACTCTATTGATCTTGGCACATTCATCCTCCAGCGTCTCGATAAGTCGTTTCTGGTCCCCTTTGAGAATGTCCTGAGCCAACAGGCGCTGATGCTCGACCTCCTCCAGTTTTTGATTGAATATTGCCATCCGTTGTTCTAGATCCTCCAGAGGAAGAGTAAGCGAACGTTGTTTCAGACGAATATGTAGAAGAGCATTTTCCAGAATATCATTGGCTTTTTTAGCTATAGCGCGGTTAAGAGTCTGTATTTTCTCCTCTGCCAGAAATCCGATCAAATAGTTTTCTAGGTTGGACATGCCACTACTTGTCCATAAGGACTGGTTTCCCTGCATTTTAGCTTCCAGTCCCTGACGCGCGGAAACAGAGAAAATGGATATATTTCCATCGAGATGAAATTGCTCCAGCAACACCTTCTTGAAAAAATCGATGGCTGCGTCGAGTTCTTCTTTATTGAGATAGTCGCTTTTATTCATGACGAAGAAAACCCGGGCTGCTTTATCATAAACTGCTTTTAAGAACTCGATTTCTACCTGCGTTATAGGAGGGTCTGCTGATATCATGAATATAGCTCCATCACATTGTGGCAGGAAATTTAATGTAGCCTCAGTATTACGTCGAAATATTGAGCCAATCCCGGGCGTATCAATAAGTACTACACCTTTTTGGAGGAGTGGCGACGGATGGCTGACTTCAACGCGCGCCACGCCTAGGTGATTTTCAGGGTTTCTTTCTTCAGTTACGTATTTGGCCAGAAACTCTCGCAATTCCTTAATATATTCTGAAGAGCACTCTTCAGAGCGACTGTCAAGGAATACTACTCTGACAAGACATTTCTGTCCCCATGATATGAACGTGGGGACCGAGGTAAGCGGGATTACTGCTGTAGGAAGTAGTGGTTCTCCCAGCAGGGCATTGAGCAGAGTGCTTTTTCCACGTTTGAATTGTCCCAATACGGCCAGATTGAAGCGAGCCGTGTTAAGTCGGGTCTCCAACTCTTGGAGATGTCCCTGGTGACGTGAAAACTCGGTACCTAATTCTTCAAGTAGCTGCCTTGTTCGTCTAAGGTTGCAGAGGAGTGCCTTTGAAGCGCTCCCGTAATCAATATCGGTCGAGCACGACCCATTTTTTACTGCATTATGCTCTGTATTATTCATTGCGTAATTCCTCGAAGAGCTGCAAATGGCTTTCACCGTTCCAGCTCTAGATATTGTATGCCAAATTTATCGTCTACAAAGCCCTCACTTCTTTCAGAATAGAAAGAGCGTAAAAGGTGTATTCCAATGTCGGGATGCTCATTATGGGGACTCTGGCGAAACCGCCATTTTGTCTCTGACATTCCAGAACAAACTGAGTAATTCTACGTGGGAAAAGAGGCTTCTCACCCAAGTTGGCAAGGCCCTCAGCTAGCCAGTACAGGTCCTCGATGAACTGTACTCCCCAGTTATTCTCCCTTCTCCTTAGATAAGCAGCGGTGCAAGCAAGCTTCTGTGTATCGGCTCCCAATAGCTTGTGAATTGCAGTAGCATAAAAAGTTGAGGCTAAAGTTGAGCGTCCGTCCCGGCCATAACCTCCGTCAGCGTTTTTTAAGCTGCATAAAACATCAGTAACCGCCTGCTCATCAAATGCAGCGCTAATGGTTTTTAGAATCTTTACTGCCCGATATGTCTCTTCTAGCTCAGAAGACACCTCTATATATATATTATCCTGAGC
>Ga0208828_1000657_pt1 | contig 15015 bp, 13 predicted proteins | sample Kivu_160m_FD_185487 | JGI IMG/M metagenome (GOLD analysis project Ga0208828, IMG submission 185487) | Freshwater microbial communities from Lake Kivu, Western Province, Rwanda to study Microbial Dark Matter (Phase II) - Kivu_160m (SPAdes)... | ecosystem: Environmental > Aquatic > Freshwater >... | reverse complement strand
ACACTATGGAGTCATCTCTTATATCACCCAAAACAATCCCGATATTCTTGCCGAGGTGATGGTTTTTGATAAAATAAACCCTTGGGCAAAACTAACTGAACTGAATTCCACTCATCCGCTAACCGGCAAAAGAATCAGCCACTTGGATAAAATCGCCAAAATACAAGGACAACCGCTTCTTTTCAACGTTGAAGCCGCCGAACAACGGCTGAAAATCGACAAAAAAAAGTTATACGGCGATTTTTTCTTTGAACTTCTTATCGCGCTTCTGCCTTATATTCTTGTCTTGGCGGGATTATTTTTTATCCCACCCGTCTTTCTTTTAGCTATTTTTGCCCTTGGCTTGATTTTACAACTTCCTTATAAATTTCCTTTTGGCGAGCCAATTGAAACCACTATTCTTGAACAAATGCGCAATCCTTACGCTTCACCCATTAAAGGAAAACTGATTTCTCTGTCCGGGCGGACGATTGGCCGGGGAATTCCCGGTTATATATTCAGCGAAGATATGATGTATCAGGATTCAACCGGGCTCATTTTTTTAAATTACACTTCGGCGCTCGGCTCTATCGGCAACCTGTTCTTCGCTCTGACAAAAATCAAAAAACTGCTTGGCGCGCCTTCTCGCGCCATTGGCTGGTTTTATCGCGGACTTAATTCAACCGTTTCTTTGAAATATCTCCAAACAGAACAAGAAAAAATTGCAAGCCATCCCGCCCTTTGGGCCTTTATTTTGCCGGTCATTCTTGTTATAATTTCTTTTTATCTCTATTTTTCCGGAGATAGTCCTATTTTATCTTCTATGTTCTAACAATATGGGGTTTGAATTTTTTAAAAAATTTTTTGAACAAAAACAGGAAGACAATCGAAAATTTACCGACGAAGAAGCAGAAAAAATAATTTCCGAAAAAATAAATATCGATTCTATTTCTCAAAAAATAAGAATCGACCTTCCTCTTACAAGCAGAGAGCAAGTAGTTAAATCTTTGTCCCGTTTATGTTTGGAACTCAAAGATAAAGCGGTTAATTACGACACTATTTTAAGCGACGACGCCAGCGGCCGATTCGTTTCGCTTTTTCTTAAAAAGATGATCGATAAGAAAAGAAGTGAACAAAAAAAGCCGAAAACGAAAATCTTTTTTCTGCCTGGACGCTACATCTATGACGATGATTTTCAGCCATCAAAACCATCGAGACTTTCTCTCGATTCATACGATCCAATTGAAAAATTCGTTGAGAGTAAAAAATACTCTATAAAAAAAGCATTAGTGTCGACCGAATTTATTTCTTCGGGCTACACCATCAAACGAATTGTCGATATTTTGGAAGATGCAGGTGTAGATTTCGATATTGCCGCCCTTTCTTTAAAATGGGGGCCTCAATATTTTGATCCGAGAATTGGAGCCCGTCTTATTTATGGGAATGTCGACAGTGTAGGAAGAGATGCTTTTTATAAAGCCGATTTTTTGGGAGTCCACAAAATACAAACAATAGGGGAAGATAAATCAAACAAGCCATATATCAATAATAAGTTGATTCGCAAACCGGCCGACCCGGAACTCATTAGAGCGGCAAGGCGAGACGTAGAAACCCTAACTCAAGAACTTCTTCCTTTATGGGAACATAATACTTAGTAAATAAACAAATATTATGTTGGATTTAATTATCATCGGTTGTTCAGCCGCTGGAATTTCCGCCGCGATTTACGCGGCTCGCAGAAATCTGAATTTTAAAATCGTCACTTACGATTTAGGTGGGGAAATGGCTATTTCCGGCGAAATTGAGAACCTGCCCGGCTGGGGAAAAACCAACGGCGTGGAAACGGCAAAAAAATTTCAAGAACACCTTAAATTTTATAATCTTAAACCTGAGGCTGGCGTCGAAATTTTAAAAATAAGCCCTCTTACCGATGGTTCTTTTGAAATAATCGGACAAAAGGGGGCGCAAAAAATGAAATATCAATCAAAATCCGTTATTGTCGCCACTGGTCTTCATCCGAAAAAACTTAACATTCCAGGAGAAGAAAAGTACCGGCGCAAAGGCCTTTCGTATTGTACGGTCTGCGACGGACCGTTATTCAAAAATAAAACGGTCGCCACTATTGGGGGAGGAAACTCGTCCCTGGAATCGGCTCTCATGCTTAACGAGTTTGCTTCCAAAGTTTATTTAATTAACAAAAACCCCCAATTTAAAGGGGATAAAATTATCTTTGACAAAGTCCAAAAGGCCAATAAAGTTGAAATTATTTACAACGCTCTCACTTTGGAAATTTCCGGCGGGGATTTTATTAAAGAATTGACCTATAAAGACAAAAATAATCAAAAACAAACTCTGAAGGTTGATGGCGTCTTCGTTCATATCGGGATGATTCCCAACAGCCAATTTGTTCCCGAGCAAACTCTTAAAAATCAATATGGCGAGATTATCACCGACCAAATGGGACAAACAAATATCAAGGGTCTTTTTGCCGCCGGCGACGTCACTAATATCCCTTACAAACAAATTGCCATTGCTTCGGGGCAAGGTGTTATCGCTGCTCTGTCCGTCGTTGATTATCTGAATAAATCGCGCTGACAAAAAACGAACTTAGAAACTTAAAAAGTCGGCTTCCGCCGGCTTTTATATTTCATAAAATTGTCCGAAATCCTGTTTCCAAAAAAAATCAAACCAACTCCTTTATTTTCTCAATAACCGCTTTTTGAGAAATTTCTTCATAATCAAGAAGTTGTTCCGGGGTCCCGCTTCCGGGAATTTTCTTAACTGCTAAAGAGTAAATTTTTGCCGCTATACCCGTCAAAGCGCCGCGAACCGCCTCGCCCAATCCGCCTTCGGCAAAATGATCTTCAACTGTCAAAATACATTTCGTCTCCTTGGCGGCTTTTACCAGCGCCAGTTTATCAACCGGTTTAATACAATAGAGATCGATCACCCTGATTAAAATACCTTGCTTTTTTAAAGACCAATAAGCGGCTAGGGTTTGATGAAGAGTGATTCCGGCGGCAACGACGGTAATAACGTCTTTTTGACTTTGTTTTAATGTCTTACTGCCGCCAACGACGAAACTCTCTTTGCAATCATAAATAACCGGCATATTTTGACGAGTCGTTCGAATATAAACCAAACCAAAATGTTCAGCCGCGCGTTCGACTAATTTTTCCATGGCCACCGCGTCGGCCGGATAAAAAACCACGCTATTTAAAACAGAACGAAACATTGCCAAATCCTCAAGTCCCATTTGCGAGGGTCCGTCTTGGCCGGTAAAAACTCCGGCATGCGAACCCACAAATTTAACATTGGCGAATTTTGACGAATATTGAATCATTCTAATCTGATCATGAGCCCGAGTTAAAAAAGCGGCAAAACTGGAAACAAAGGGAATTTTACCTTGACGAGCCAGCCCCAGAGCCGCGCCAACCATATTTTGTTCGGCAATAAACATCTCAAAAAAACTTTTAGGATGGATTTTCTTGAACGTTTCAGTGTAAGTGGAATTGGAAACTTCGGCGTCTAAAGCCACTAATTCGGGAAACCTGGGGAAAATTCTCGCCAAGGCCCGACCATAAACCTTTCTCGTGGCTATCATTTGCCCCTTTTTATATTCCGCCCGTATTTTTTTTATTGGCCGGCGAATTATAATCCGCGGTTTGATTTTTTCCGCCGATTTCGGCTTTAAAATCCGTCCGCGAATTGAAACATCCACTCTCCCTAATTCGCCGATCGCTTTTTTAAATTCGCCAGAAGAAAGCGCTCGACCGTGCCAGCCATTTTTATCCTGTAAAAAACTTATTCCCTTGCCTTTAAGGGTTTTGGCGATAATCATCGTCGGCGCCTTACTTTTAAAAGCGCGATCATAAGCGCTAATAATCTGTTTCAGATTATGACCGTTGACCATAATCGTTTTCCAGCCAAAACTTGAAATCCTTCTGGCATATTCTTTTAAAGAATGCCCGCATATCGTCTGCCCGCACTGACCCAAACGATTGACGTCTAAAATGCCGACTAAATTATTCAATTTATAATAACCCGCCAGTTGAATCGCCTCCCATTGCGATCCTTCGGCCATTTCGCCGTCGCCCAGCAAAACAAACGTTCGGTAGGGAGAAAAATCGAGATATTTGGCGTTTAACGCCAATCCTAAACCAATGGACAATCCTTGCCCCAAAGAACCCGTGGCCGCTTCGACGTAGGGGAAAACGGGAGTCGGATGACCTTCCAAAGGGCTGTCAAATTTTCTTAGAGTCATTAATGCCTCTTGTTTGACTGCTCCAGCGGCCGCCCAAAGAGAATAAAGCAAGGGCGCCGCGTGTCCCTTGGAAAAAATAAGGCGATCATTGCCGATATATTCGGGATTTTCCAAATCAAACCTAAATCGTCCGCTAAAAAACAACCCAACCATCAACTCCACCGCCGACAAACACGATGTCGGATGCCCCGATCCGGCCTGAGTAGTGGAAGATAAAATCCAATATCTGATTAGCTTGGCTATTTTTTTCAACTCAATTAGTTGAATCATCTGTTATTAAAAATTTATCGATTATTTATTGCCAATTGCAATTGCTTAAATCTTTTTTTAATATTGGGGGTATTGAGCAAATGGACGCCCACCACAAGATAATCCGCTCCCGCCTTGGCGATTTTTTCGGCATTGGACAAATTAATTCCGCCGTCAACCTCAATTTTAATATCTTTACTCATTAGCCGCAACGCTTTTATTTTATCGATTGTCGAGGGAAGAAATTTCTGCCCACCAAAACCGGGGCGAACGCTCATTAATAAAACCAAGTCCAATTTTTTTAAATAAGGTTTGATTTTTCTTACTGGCGTCTCCGGATTTATCGCCAGCCCCCTTTTAAAACCAAAATCTTTTATTTTTTTTAAGACCGTCGAAATATTTTTAACGGACTCAAAATGAAAAATTACCGTTCTTATTCCCGCCTTCTTGGCTTGAATTAAATAACTTTCCGGTTTTAAAACCATCAAATGGACTTCAGTCACAAGGTGCGGCCTGACTTGAATCAAGTCCTCAAGGCCCACGGTCTGATTATTAACAAACTTGCCGTCGGCGATATCAATCTGCGTTTCTTTGGCCAATCCCTTCAATTTTCTCAACTTAATGACTAACTTTTCTCTTTTATTGGTTAAAATAACCGGAATAATTTTTTTTCCCATAATATCTAAAATAATCTTGGCGCTAAACGCCGTAAAATTTCGCTTTTACCGGATAATTTTACTCAATTTTGTTTAACCGCCGCCGATGTCGAGGCGCCGAACTAAATTTGGTTCTTAGCCAAACCCCTATTATTCTTTTCGCCAAGTTCGGACTAATATAACTTTGTCCTAAACATAAAACATTGCTGTTGTTATTCTGACGCGATTTTTCCGTCATGGCCAAATTAAAAACATTGGCCGCGCGGACGCCTTTAATTTTGTTTGCCGCCATTGCCATGCCAATCCCGCTGGAACAAATCAAAATCCCTTTGCCGCCTTTACTGGCCACAACTCGCCTACCCACTGCTTCAGCAAAATCGGTATAATCATCATCGGGGTCAAATTCTTGATTGCCAACATCCTGATATTTAATTCCGAGGTCGGCCAAATATTTTTTCACCACCTGTTTTAATTTAAAGCCGGCGTGGTCTGAACCGATAAAAATCATAATATTTTGTTCCGTCCCTTTTCATAAATTCTTTTCAAGGACGATTACTTATTAAACCATAACGCTTTTATTTTAACAAATATCCACGAAATCACAAGCCAAATGCCATAATTTGACAAAATTAGGAAATCTGACATAATTTTGATTATTAAAATGCGGGATTCGTATAGTGGTAGTACGCCACCCCTCCAAGGTGGAGACGCCAGTCCGATTCTGGTATCCCGCTTTTTATTTTTTGGCAAAAATAAAGTCGGATTTTAAATCCGACTTTATTTTCAGCGATTGACAATTTTAATTTGTCTCCGATTTATAAAAAATTTATTTTTTTTCTCCCGCGAAAAACCGCGCTACCAACCGCTCCCTGTTCGTAAACCGGTCTTTGAATTTGATAAAAAAGGCCAAGCGGAATTTTACAGGTTTCTTTATCATCATACTCCCATTCTTGGATTTTTTCCAAAGCCCGCTTTTCCGAAGTTAAATCGCTCTCTTCTACTTCATAAACTCTTTGGTTATAAAATTGGCAAGTATTGAAAAAAGAAACACAGGGCTGAAGAATATCAATAAAAGAAAAACCTTGGTGCTCGACGGCTTTAACAATCAAATCTCTAAGATGCTCTGATTTAGCCGAGTAAGCCCGAGCGATAAAACTGGCCTTTGAAGCCAACATTAATTTTAAAGGATTAAAAGGATCCTCATTGCTCCCTTGCGGACTGGAAACGCCCTTAAACCCGCGAGGCGAAGTGGCGGTAAACTGGCCGGCAGTTAAAGCAAAAGTTCGGTTATTATGGATTAAAACGGCAATATCGATATTTCTTTTGGCGGCGTGAATTAAGTGGGATATTCCTTCGTTATAAGCGTCGCCATCGCCGGCCAAGGCGATTATTTTCAGTTTCGGATTGCCGATTTTTACTCCTTGAGCCACGGCGATTCCCCGCCCATGCAGGCCGTAAAAAGAATTCAAATTCAAATAATCGATGGTTTTGGCATGGCAGCCGATGCCGGCGGTTAAAACGATATCTTCAGGGGCAATCCCCTTTTTATTTAAAACTTCAACCGCCTGTTTCAAGGCCTGTAAAATACCAAAATTTCCGCATCCCGGACACCAAGTATTTTGGCAATCAGCGTCTAATTTCATAAAATTACGCTCAATTTATTAAAACTAACGCCAGCGGCTTAATTTATCTTTTATTTCATCAAAAGAAAACGGCCGGCCGTCGTACTTTAAAATTTTCTTGTCTATTTTTATCGCATAACCGTTCAGGACTTCAGCTAACTGACCAGTGGCGGTCGTTTCTATTAAAACCGTCTTTTCCACACCCTTCAAAGCGTTTTTTATTTGTTTTTCCGGAAATGGTTGAAGAATAACCGGTTGGATTACTTTAAAACCCAATTCCTCCGCCGCTTCTTGAACCGGCCCTTTGGTTGATCCCCAAACAATAACCGCTTTTGAAGAATCTTTTTTTCCATAAACTTCGACCGCCGGCAGTCGCTCTGCCTCCCGCTTCATCGCTTCAAATTTTCGTAATCTCTTATTCTGCATTTTTACGACACTTTCTTCATCTTCCACTCCCAAGCCGAACTCGTCGTGTTCATAACTAGTAGATTTAATTACAGCTCCTTTAGTTCCGGGAAAGGCCAAAGGAGAGATTCCGTTGTTAACGTCTTTATATCTTTGATATTTTCCTTTTTTATCCCAAGTGAAAAATTTTTCGATTTTTATCCGATTTAAAATATCGGGGCTAAAAGTAAAAGTACTTTCCGAAATCTCTTTATCTATCAGCAAAACAACCGGCGTCTGGTATTGCCAAGCGAGATTTAACGCTTTACTAGTCCAAAAACAAGCTTGCTCGGCATCGCCAGGAGCAATAACAAATTTTACAATATCTCCATGTCCGGCCGAAAGAACAAATAATAAATCCGATTGGGACGTATAAGTCGGCACGCCGGTGGCCGGACCCGACCGCTGACTCTCAATAATGACGACGGGCGTTTCGGCTTGAACCGATAAACTTAAGGCTTCGGCCATCAAGGCAAAGCCGCCTCCCGAAGTTCCGACCATTGCCCTCGCTCCGGCATAAGCCGCGCCTAAAGCGGCGTTGACGACTGCGATTTCATTTTCCATTTGAACCGCCTTAATATTGAAATCATTTTGGCGCTGAATCAAATAATGAAGGATTCCTGTCGCCGGCGTCATTGGATAAGCAAAATAAGAATCCAAGCCGGCTTTAACCGCGCCCAAACTCACCGCCTGATTGCCGGTTAACAAGGTTAATGATTTTTTCTCCGCCCCCTTCTCTATCTTAATTAAATTTGACACGCTGCCGAAAGCGGCTTCGGCCACTTTCAAATTCAAGTCCTGCCATTTTTTAAATTCTCTTTTCAAAACCCTTGATAATAACAACCAGTCAATGCCGGCAATCTTGGCAAAGCCGGCAATCAAAGCGATATTTTCCATAATTCCCTCTCCGCCCGCCTGTTGGACGATCGCCATTAATGGCATTCCAACAATTTTCGTTTTTCCGTTTTTTGAAAAATGCGGTGGTAAAGAAATTTTATCGCCGTTATAGACAATTATGCCGTCTTTGTCCAAATCGCCCTGATGTTTATCAATGGTATTTTTATCCAAGGCCAAAAGAAAATCTATTTTTTCCCGATGCGACAGAACTTCTTTATTTGAGACTCTGATTTGAGAAAAATTATGGCCGCCCTTAATCAAGGACTGGTAATCATCGTAAATAAAAACTCGATAACCAAGTTCTAAAAATAATTGACCAATAATAAACCCGGCCTTTCTCGAACCTTGACCAGCGCTGCCGCCAATTAAAATCGAGTAATCGCACATTTAATAAAAAATATTAATCGCGTCTTAAAATTACCGCTCTTAAATCAGACCAAAAAATATAACTACGCCTAAACCTAGTATAATTACTCCGGAAACCAAATGCAAATATTTGATATTTTTATCTTTCCATCCAGAAACGCCTTGCGCCTTGGCCATGCCGAGATAAACAGCGGCGGTAATAACCGCCATCGGCAAAATAAAAACCAAATTGTAGAGCAAAAGCCAAGGCAAAGATTTCAATAAATCAAAAGCGCATAAAATACCGCCACAAATTATATATGGACCAATAGTGCAGGGTAATAAAAATACCGTGACAAGGACTCCTCCCGCCACCGCTCCGACCGGAGAAGTGATGCCGGATATTATTCTTTTAACCTTGGGCCTCAAAGACATCGGCATTTCAGTCGCCAAACCCCCTGGTTTGTATCTGAAAAAATCTTTAATATTCAAAACGCCAAGAATCGCCGCCAACAGGCCTAAAATTTTATATAGCCAAAAACGGATCGGTTCCAAAATCTGGGTTAATTGGAAAAATCTGATAATAATCAAACCGTAAATGAAATACGTAACAAAAACAGACAAACAAAATCCGAGTCCGGCCCATAAAACTTTTTTTCTGTTTTCGGGGTTATAAGTCAAAATGGAAATTAAAATCAAGGTTAAAACCGCCAGGGCGCAAGGATTAATGGAATCAACAGCGGCCAGCGATAGAATTTTTATTAAAGTGAATTCCGGCCGCGTTTCCGTAGTTGGTCCGGGAATCTGGGTAATGTCAATCGGCTTAACGGAAAAATTCTTCCCCGCCCAAATTTTCGGCCGACCCAATACCTTGGTAAAATCCAAATTTTCCGCGCCCACCGCGGAGCCATCAGACAAAAGACATTCATTTCCTTTATATCTCTCGACCAGACGTCCAATATTGCTTAAAATCGGTTCATCGCCAACTAAGCGATTTTTTTTATTAAAAATAACCAAAGGAATATTCAATCCCGTTCCGTAAACGCTGTCATATTGAAAAAGTAAGGGGCCATTTTCAGGATATTGGGAAAGTTCATATTCAATAACCACCAAATTCGGATATTTTTTTAATAAATCTCCGTGAATTGTCGGGTTTACTTTGGCGCAATGGGGGCAATCAAGAGAAGTAAAATAAATAAAACAAGTGAACTCCTCTTTTTTTTGTTGAAGGGCGACATTTTGTTCTTGCGCTTTAATCCCGCTCGAACTAAAAACAAAAAAAATAAAGCCCAAAACCAAAATGATGAATATTTTTAATATCTTCTTCTTTTTCATATCAAGCAATATTTTAACATAGAAATAGCAAATTGACCAGAGTCTTTTCAGTTGCTAAAATATGAATAATACCTATAATTCTACCGCCAATTAATACGAACTTAAAAAAACGTAAAAATCAGCAATAATTAAGAAACCACCGGCGGCAAGAAAATAAATTTACACAATTAGTATTTTATCGCTATGAATTTATTTTTTGACGGATTTTTATTAGGTTTGTCAACCGGCATTTTCTGTCTGACCTGGTGCGGGCCGGTCTTTATTTCTTTAATTTTATCGGAGAAAAAAAATATCAAACAGTCGATCCTGCTTTTTTTGGAATTTATTGCCGGACGATTAATCGGTTATGTTTTATTTGGCGCTATTTTCGGCTATTTGGGGTCTAAATTTCAAAACACGATCGTTCAAAAAATCAATTTAGGCGCTTTAATGCTTTTATCGTCCCTATTGATTCTCTATGGGCTTGGCTTATTCAAAGAGAAACACAATCTTTGCCGGTTTTTTAAAAAAATAAGATTTCCTATTTTAGCCGGTTTTTTAACCGGTGTCAATTTATGCCCGTCGTTTCTTTTGTCCCTCTCCTATGTCTTTAACGCCGGCGAGATTATTAAAGGGGTTTTATTTTTCGTCAGTTTTTTTATCGCCACTACCCTTTACCTCGTTCCCCTTTTATTTCTCAGCTATCTGAATATCGGCCGAGCATTTCAAAAAATCGCTAAACTTGCCTCTATTTTGGTTGGCGGCTTGTTTTTAATTTACGGCCTAAGTGTCTGGTTAGGATATTCCCCTCAATCCTGTTTTGACTGTCCATTTTTCAAAATGGAACAAATGCCGGGACTTGTTCCTTTGGTAATTTTTTGTTTATTAATTTTAACGGCGGTTATTTTTTTTCTCAATGACAAATATCCTTGGCTAAGAAATTTCACCTTGCTTTTTTCCTTGTTTTATTTCGGCTTCTGGTTGAAAAACATTTTTTGTCCTCTCAAAACGTTTCAAATAATGTTTATTGACGGCGGTAAAATCGCTGCAAATTTAGTTTTATTTCTATTTTTTCTTTTGCCGATTATTTTAGCCCTGCTTTGGGGAAGAATCTATTGCCTTTGGCTTTGCCCTTTGGGCGCTTTTCAAGAATTCATTAACAAGGGTAAAAATACGCTAAAATGCAAATGTCTTAAAAATATCTATTTTAAGAGTAAAACCGCGGGAAAAATTAAATATCTGATACTGGCGACTGTCGTCACGCTTTTGTTAATTCTTAGAAAACCGATTCTCTGCGGCCTTGACCCCTTTGGCGCGCTTTTCGGGCGTTTTGTCACCGCGGGTTCGATAATTTTTCTCGCCGCTTTGGTCATCTCTTCTTTGTTTATCTGGCGGCCTTGGTGCCAATTTTTCTGTCCTTATGGCGCAATTTTAGATTTGCTCTCCAAAATATCGCTCTTCAAAAAGAAAAGCGAAAAGGGCAATGAACCTAAAAAATAATTTTATATTTTGATATGCAACGCAAAATATTCTCAATTATTATTCTAATCGTCATTTTAACAATCTCTCTTATTTATGTTGTTAAATATAATTTTACCGGGGAAAAACAAATAAACCTAGTAGAATTAAAAGAGGCGAGTTATTATCAAAAATTGGCTGGCGGAGCGGTTCAATGCCAACTTTGCCCGCGTTTTTGCGTTTTAGCCGAAGGCGAAACCGGCTTTTGCCGAGTAAGAAAAAATATTCAAGGCAAACTTTATTCTCTGGTTTACGGCCAACCGGTCAGTGTTCATTTAGACCCGATTGAAAAAAAACCTTTATTCCATTTTTTGCCGGGAACGGCAGCTTATTCAATCGCCACGGTCGGCTGCAATTTACGCTGCCTTTATTGCCAAAATTGGGAAATTTCCCAGTCCTCGCCAGAACGGGTAGAAAGCGTTAAAATGACGCCGGAACAAGTAGTGGAACAGGCGTTGGCTTCTGGCGCCAAAAGTATTGCCTACACTTACTCTGAGCCGACTGTTTTCTACGAATATATGCTGGAGACGGCGAAATTAGCCCGAGAAAAAGGGTTAAAAAACGTCATGATTAGCGCCGGCTACATCAATTCCGAACCGCTAAAGCAATTGTCTCCATACCTTGACGCCATTAAAATTGACTTAAAAGCGTTCAATAATGGTTTTTACAAGCGAATCGTCGGCGGAGAATTAGAGCCGGTTTTAGAAACCCTAAAAACGATTAAAAAACAAGGTGTTTGGTTGGAAATCGTTTATTTGGTTATTCCCGGAGAAAACGACCAACCGGAAGAAATAAAAATGATGAGCCGATGGATTAAGGAAAATCTAGGCGAGGACGTGCCACTTCATTTTTCCCGCTTTCATCCAATGTACAAGCTAATTAATTTGCCGCCGACGCCGGAACAAACCGTCAAGGACTTAAGAAAAATCGCTTTAAAAGAAGGTCTGAAATACGTTTACACCGGCAATTTAGGGGACGAAGAAACCGAATCAACTTATTGTCCGGCATCAAAACAAACCGCAATTAAACGTCAGGGTTATTTCATTAAAGAAACTAATTTAATTGACGGCCAATGTTTTGACGGTGAAAAAATACCCGGCGTTTGGGAATAAAAATTTTTGCCTTGCCAGAGAATCCCCAATTTTCAATCAAATTCAAAATTTTGAATTCAAACGTAAAATGTCAATGAAAAGAAAAAAAATCCACTATGTTTTAACGACGATTTTTATCGTTCTAATTATTGTCGCTGTAATTCTATTTTTTAATTATATGAAAGTCAACAAAAAAGAATTGTTAATCAGGCCGCCGGCGGTGGCCGGCGCCTTTTATCCGGCGGATAAAAATATTTTGGCGCGGCAAATTGACGATTTTTTGTCCCAAACGGAGGAAGCGAAAATTGAAGATAATTTGAAAATGTTGATTTTGCCCCATGCCGGCTATGACTATTCCGGCCCAGTCGCGGCTTACGGCTTTAAACAACTGGCCGGCAAAAATTTTAAGACCGTGATTTTAATCGGGCCGTCGCATCAGGATTGGTTTTTCGGCGCCGCGCTCGCGAACGACGATTACTGGCAAACACCATTGGGCAAAGTGCAAATTGACAAAGAATTGGGGCAAAAATTAAGTCAAGAAGATAAAAATATTTTTATTCGCGAACAAGCGCATCAAAACGAACATTGTTTGGAATTAATGTTGCCGTTTTTACAAAAAGTTTTAAAAGATTTTAAAGTTATGCCGATTATTATTTCTCAAGCCGACGACAAATTTTTGTCGAGTTTGGCACAAACAATTAAAAAACACCTCAGCGAAGACGATTTAGTCATTATCAGCTCTGACTTGTCTCATTATCCCGCTTATGAAGACGCGCAACGGGCCGATCAAAAAACAATTCAAGGAATTTTAAGCGGTTCAGTTCAGGATTTTGAAAAAGCCGTTCAAGAAAATATGGCGCAAGAATTGCCCAACCTAGACACCTGCGCCTGTGGCGAAGAACCGATTAAAGCCGGATTATATTTAGCCAGAGAAATGGGTTGGAACAAAATTAAACTTCTAAATTATGCCAACTCCGGCGATTCCTCAGGCGATCTCTCCCGCGTTGTCGGCTACGCCGCCATTGCTTTTAACAATAATCAAGGGGTAAATAAAGAAACCCTGACACTGGCGGAAAAACAAACCCTGTTAAAAATCGCCCGACAAAGTATTGAAAACCAATTAAACGGCAAAAAAACTAGTATTGATGACGGTGATTTAACTGAACAACTAAAACAACCGCAAGGCGCTTTTGTCACTTTAAATAAAAACGACCAATTGCGCGGCTGTATGGGGCGGATTATTGAAGAAAAAGAGCCGCTTTACCAAGTAGTGGCGGAAATGGCCAAAGTAGCCGCCTTTGAAGACCCGCGTTTTTATCCGGTGGCGAAAGAGGAAATAAAAGAAATTAACATTGAGATTTCAGTCCTTTCGCCTTTGGAAAAAATCACTGACCCGTTTAAGGAAATTGAGGTCGGCAAACACGGAGTTATTGTCTCCGCCAGAGGCGGATCCACCTTTGGTGGACAAAAAGGCGGGGTTTTTTTGCCCCAGGTGGCCACGGAAAACAACTGGGATTTGGAAACATTTATGAATGAATTATGCGAGCACAAAGCCAACTTGCCTCGCAATGCCTGGAAAACCGGCAACGTTGATCTCTATGTCTTTTCCGCCGAGGTGTTCGGGGAATAGGCCAGAAAAATACGAAAATATTAGAAAACACAGAAAAACACAGGTCGCACCTGTAATAAAAACTGTAATAAAAATTACAGTAGAAAATACAGTAAAAAGCATCTAAAAAACAATAAAATTAAAATCTATGTTTGAAAAAATACGCCCCCAAATCAATTTAGATCAAAAATCCGATTTACAATTAGACGAAAAAGAAGAGATTCAAGAAAAGGAAAAAAACGTCTATGAAACGGTTTTAAAAAATATTTTTCATAAACTAAATGAAACTAATTTAGACTGGAGATTAGTGGGGGGGACCGCCTTAAGTTTTTACTTAAATGAAATGCCCAGCCCTCGCCGAAATAATAATTCAATCAAAGACCTAGATATTATCGTCTTAGACGATCAATTGGAATCAACTGAAAAAGTCAAAGAAATGTCTAATTTTTTTAAAAAAGAAATGGCCGATTTTAACGACTGTCATCGCAATACGCCTATTTATCCGGAAGTTAATCTTTCCCAAGTTAAAAATAAAGAGTATTTAGAAAAATCAAATAAAAGACGCTTTCAGTTGGCGCCGCATATCTTGCGCGAAAACTCCCATTTTTTCTTACAATTCAAAGATATTATGGAAGAAGTCGACTCTAAAACTTTCAATCTCCAAAATTTAGAAATTGAAACAAAAAACGGAAAATTGAGCGCTCCGTCTTTTAGTCCGGAAACGCTTACCCATTTATATCTTATTCGGGTTGGTTATATCAAATATAAAGATATAGAAAAGATAAAAACATTTTTAAATAAAATAAAAGAAATGAATATTTCCGAAACAGCCGATCACCACCTATATTTGCCTTATCATCAATTTGCTAAAAAAATAAGAAAAAAATACAATATCACAAGCAGATTATGGCAATTGTATAGTTCAATTGATTATAAAATTTTTAATTCCGCTATAACTCAGAAATTAGTGCCTGAAAAAATTATAAAAAAAATCATAGATTTATAACAAATAAAAGCTCTAGGATAC
>Ga0208828_1000656_pt1 | contig 15024 bp, 19 predicted proteins | sample Kivu_160m_FD_185487 | JGI IMG/M metagenome (GOLD analysis project Ga0208828, IMG submission 185487) | Freshwater microbial communities from Lake Kivu, Western Province, Rwanda to study Microbial Dark Matter (Phase II) - Kivu_160m (SPAdes)... | ecosystem: Environmental > Aquatic > Freshwater >... | reverse complement strand
GAATGAAGCCGGCTACAGTCTCATAGTCGCCATCGGGCAGCCCTAAATCCAGTTCCTCGTTGGCTTCCTCTATCCTGAGTCCGGCATCGACTTCGAAAGTATGGGCGTCGATAGCTACAAAGTCCGTCTCTCTGCCAGCCAGCTCGTCACCAATAACGCCCATTATTTCCTGAGTCAGGTGCTCCAGATTTGCTATGCCGGCAACCCCACCGTACTCGTCAACTACTGCTACCATGTGATAATTGTTATCTCGCATTTCAGCCAGAAGCTCGCCCAGGCGCTTGGTCTCGGGCACGAAATGAACCGGTCGCACCAGTTCATCAATCGGGCTATCCGGAATCAGCGATTTGTTAGCTTGAGCCATTAGCACGTCTTTAATAGATAAAACTCCGATCACGTTATCTGTAGTTCCCTTATAAACCGGAAAGCGTGAGAAGGGAAACTGACGATATACCTCAAGAAAGGTAGCTATGCTCATCCCTTGCCTCAGCCAGGTAACTTCTGTTCGCGGCTGCATTACCTCGCTAACCGGCCGGTCGGCGAATTCGAATGCATTATGCAACATCTCGGCTTCCTCTTCCTCCCAGACACCTTCGGCCTCACCGACGGTAATAGCGGTGCGGAACTCTTCCTCGCTAATCGTCGGCCTCAACTCGGCTCCTTCCTTGGTAACATTGGTAAATCTTATGCCGATATGATTCAGGACATAGACGAAGGGATAAAAAATAATCGAGATGAATTCTATAGGCTTGGCATAGAGCAACGCGATTCTCTCTCCATAGCGGGTGCTCAAGCTTTTGGGAATAAATTCGACAATAACCAAGGTTATTATTGTAATTAAAATCGTGGCTATGGCTGCCCCCAAATTCTCACCCCATAGCGATATAGCCATCACCGTTCCCAGAGTAGCCATTGCGGTCTCAAAGAAGTTGATGCCCAAAAGGACAGTAGCCAGGAATTTCTCCGGTCGGTCCAAAATCTTAGCCACGACCTTAGCATTGTGGTGATTGGTATGAATCAGGTGTTTGAGTCGGAGCCTCTGCATGCCAATAAAAGCCGTCTCAGCACTGCAGAAGAATGCTGCCGCTATCAAGGATATCAGAAATAATATTAAAAATAAACCGTTAATGCTTTCCATAAGCAACCCAGCCGATTATTCGACCAGGCAATTCAATACAATCATAGCATCGGGCCGTGTCAGTGTCAAAGGGTTGGTGCCATTGACCATTTTGCATTTAAATGTCTTAAGCAGTATTATCAATCCTGGAAATGGTCCAAATAGAGCTTATTCCTGACCTCTCTCACTGCATCGAAACCGTAGCCAGAAAAGAGTTTGAGAACCTGGCGAGGAGCTATTTGCAGGCAGGCAAAGGTGGCGCTGAATTCGGGGAAAAGTTAGAGCTTCTTCGGAGCTTTTTGGAGTCGGCTGATTTCAGAAAGCTGCGCCAGCAGAGCGAAGAATATCTGTTGAAAGGGCAGAAAATTAAGTTCATCTTATACCGGGAGCGCGGCAAGGCCGGGCATAAGATGCTACTAGGTTAAGTCATGTGCCCCGTTTTTCGTAATCGGGACACCATATGGCATTGGGCCGTTCCGGACGATGGCAGGCGCTGCGCCAGTTCCATTTGCAACTATCGCAGAGCAAGATGTTCATACCCAGCATCTTCTTGATGCGGATTTTAGTCCTGTCCAGCCAGCTCGGCCTGAGCTTCTTATTTTTAGGCATTCAAACCTCACTGCTAATGGCGATAGTAGAAAGTCTACCCAATTGAGCAAGCCTGCGTCAACGTATTGTTGTGAAATTCCTTTTCCTGTCATTCTGAGCTAGCGAAGAATCTCACAGATTCTTCGTCGCTCTGCTCCTCAGAATGACAAATTGTTTTCTTACCAAGAGGTTGGGGGTGGGCAAGCAGCCAGCGAGGATTTATTCACGCCGGGATGTGGGGAATGGGGGTCAGGGCGAGGGTGAATCTTGCAAATCTTTAGACTTTGGCTCCATAGCAACGGATTACCTTAAAGAAAAGACTGAATAAGCGATACATTATCCAAAAGCGGGACATTTTGACATAAGTAGTCTGCTCAGTTAAGCTGTTGCTGTGTTGACCGTGTAAACTCATTGGCGAATGAGGTATCAGGTAGGTATCTACTATGAGGAGGAAATTCACGCTTTATGCTATTTTGCTTCTGGGGCTTATTCCTGTCATTTCCCTGTTGTCTTGTGCAGGTAAACCAGCACCTGTGTTACAGTGGTCCAGAACCTTCGGCGGCAAAGGTGGTTACTTGGGGGACCTGGGCCGTTCGGTTCAACAGACCGCAGACGGTGGTTATATAATATGTGGAACAGTGTCCTTTGAAGGATCTAAGCATGTTCTGTTGCTAAAGATAGCCCCGGAACAGTAAGGCACAGGTGCTCATAAAGAGTCGAATATTTATTAGCGCTATGTAACCACCGGCGAGGGGTGCTCCTGGAAGGGATGTGTCCTGGCTACCAGCGAGAAAAGATACGGGTATTTCGATTTCAGGTGCTCCACATAAGATAGCCACTCGACTATTAACTGACGGTATACCCGCTGAATATCGCCGGCAATGTGCTTGATATCTGCCTGTGGCATGTCCGTTAGTGATTTCCGTGCCTCCAGCTCCTCGGTGAGGTGAAAGGTTGCCCAGAGCAAATCGGTGAAGAGTTCGTGCTCCAGGAGGTTAGGGTTTTCCAGCAGCGCAAGCAAGAATTGTCGCTTCTGAACAAGGAATTTCTTTAGCCCGTCGAGGTCTAGGCAACCGCAATCTGGCTCACCAGTTATGGCTTGAGCGAACGCCGTGGCTTTCTTGAAATCTGCGTGGGTCCAGTTCTGATTGACGTCAAGGTTTCGGCTGATAGCATTGTTTTTATTAAAGGAACCGAGAAGCCTCTGAAGCAGCTCATTCCCCACCTCGCTGAAGAAAACGCCTACAACCATATTTAGCTTTTGCATAATGGCCTGCTTCTCACGGCGAGTCAGCAGCCGCTCGACCACAATTATTACCAGGAACACTTCAAGTGGCAGGAAAGCCAGGTCGCCGACCATGTAAATGAAGATATGGTGAACATCGTGAAATATGGCATAGTGGATGAAATATATCAGCGCGGAGAGCGCAATGAAGCTGCAAGCAAGAATAATAAATGTGAGGTAACGTTTCGTTGCTTTCCTCCAGTAGCAGTAATTGTCTGCCGGTTTTCTATACAAGATGATACCACATCCGCAGGCAAAAGCGGGAAAAATGTTAAAGAAGCCCGCTTTTCACATCTTTTAACTTGCGCTGTTGTTTTGGCCGTTTGACAGCTGCCAGTTAAATGGTGTACTATTAAATGCAAATGATTTGCATTAGCATCAAGAGATATTAGAGGATTAATAAGGTTATTGTTTAAAGACAAAGATGGTGTTGGGGAATGTCAGAAATAACGAAACGTAAGACTGGGGCTCGACAGGTACTGAGTAGTTCAAGCCAGCGGGTAACGGCACAGCGCGCTCTGCTCTTGGAACTGCTCCGTCGGAGCGGCGGACATCTGGACGCAGACGAGTTGTATAGGAGGGCTCGAAGGGGGAACTCTCGTATTAGCCTGTCCACGGTATATCGAAACTTGCAGCTTTTTAAGAAGCTGGGGCTGATAGCGGAGCATCATTTCGATGAGGAGCACCATCACTATGAGGTGAAATCGGGCGCAGAGCATCAGCATCTTTTGTGTATCAGCTGCGGCAAGGTAGTCGAATTTGCCTGTCCCTTGAGTCATGAGTTTAGAGATAATATAGGCAAGCAATACGATTTCGATATAACAGATGTCGAAGTCAGAATGACAGGCTTGTGCTCAAGATGCCGCGCCAGGGAAAATAAGACAATGCCGGATAGGAGTTAACGTACGTTTATGTTTCAGAATATACAAATGACCCTAGGGCAGATGGAGGCCGGGCAGACCGGCACGGTAATCCAAATTCTAGGTGGTCGAGGCTTGATCCGGCGTCTTGATGCTCTGGGCATCAGGCCGGGAAAGAAGATAACTAAGGTAAGCTCCATGTTTTTCCGTGGCCCGGTTACCTTCAGGTCAGACCATACCCAGGTGGCTATCGGTTTTGGTATGGCCAACAAAATCCTGGTCGAGATCGATAAATCCGCTTAAAACTCACCGCAGGTGACGATGAAGATTCTACTCATGGGCAACCCTAATGTGGGTAAAAGTGCTATCTTTTCCCGGCTTACCGGCACGCGTATCATTGCTTCAAATTATCCCGGTACCACCGTCGAGTTCACTAAAGGCTCACTGAAACTTGGTGAGGAGCAGGCTGAGATTATCGATGTCCCCGGCACTTATACTCTCGAGCCCACCAGCAAGGCAGAAGAGGTGGCGGCCGACATGTTGCAGGAAGGGGATTTAATTGTCGATGTAGTTGACGCAACCAATTTAGAGAGAAACCTCAATCTCACCCTGCAATTACTGGAGAGGCAAGTGCCGATAATAGTGGCGCTGAACATGTGGGACGATGCTCATCACCGGGGAATAAATATAGATGTCGCCAGGCTGGAAGAGCTACTTGGTGTACCGGTTGTCCCCACGGTAGGAGTAACCGGACAGGGAATTAAGAAGTTAGTCAGCCGTCTTCCAGAGGCGGCAGCACCCCAGGTCATCTATTCAAGCGGCGATGAAAGGTGGGCAAAAATCGGCGGTATCGTGAGCCAGGTGCAATCGTTGAGCCATCGCCACCACACATGGCGCGAGATTTTAGAAGATGCCAGCAGCCATCCGTCAGGTGGGATTGCTATCGCTCTGTTGGTTCTCGGCGTCACTTTCTTTGTCATTCGTTTTGTTGGCGAGGGCATAATAAACTATGTTACCGACCCCCTCTTTAACTGGCTGTGGACACCTTTGCTTATGAAGCTGAGTCTCGCCTTAGGGTCAGGAGGTTTCTGGCACGATATCCTGATAGGCAAGCTTATCAATGGAGATATTGACTATTTTCAGTCGTTCGGTTTGCTTAGCACCGGCATTTATATCCCATTGGCTGCAGTGTTGCCATATATCATTGCCTTCTACTTCGCACTCGGAATACTGGAAGATATCGGCTATCTACCTCGCCTGGCGGTATTGATGGACACATTAATGCACAGGTTGGGGTTACACGGTTACGCTATAATTCCTACAATACTGGGCTTCGGATGTAACGTGCCGGCGGTTTTGGCAACCAGAATACTGGAGAGCCGGAGGCAGCGATTCATTGCCGCTACTCTAATCTCTATTGGTATACCCTGTGCTGCATTGCAAGCCATGATAGTAGGACTGGTGGGGCAGCAGGGTATACAATATGTGGCTATTGTCTACGGCAGCCTATTTGTGTCCTGGATTATCATAGGGCTTATACTCAATTATGCTGTAAAAGGGTTCAGTCCGGAACTAATGATTGAGATTCCTCCTTATCGCTTTCCACCGTGGCGTGTTATCGCGGAGAAACTCTGGCTAAGGGTCTACGGCTTTATAAAAGAAGCCCTGCCCATAGTGCTCGGAGCCGTGCTGGTGGTAAACATCCTTTATATGCTGGGAGTCTTTGATTTTATAGCTAACACCGCTGCTCCACTTGTGACCGGGCTATTGGGGCTCCCCAAAGACACGGTTGTTGCCCTGGCTATTGGTTTCTTGCGCAAAGACGTAGCTGTGGGCATGCTGGCTCCACTGGGGCTAACTGCCAAGCAACTGGTGATAAGCACTACCGTTCTGGCTATGGTTTTCCCCTGTGTCGCCACTTTCGTGATACTGGCTCGAGAGTTAGGCGCCAGAGATATGCTTAAAGCCACCGGTATAATGATAGCGGCGGCACTCATCGTAGGCAGCTTGCAAAATCTGATTTTATAGAGACAGAAACAGCCTGTTATTCAGGATTGTTGTCTGTTAGTCGTGGCTACTACATTACTGCAACTCAGTCAATCAGTGATTACTTGACCATAGGGCTTATAATTTATAATATTAACCATACGGATTAGGAAAGGAAGTGGCCATGGTTGAGAGCCGGTTGAAGACCCGCAGATATTCCGGGATTGCCAAACAAGGACGAACTGATGCTTCTGTCTATGAATTCCCAATCAAGGGCGGAATAGTCAAGCGAAGATTAAGAAGGCCGACTTTAAAGTTATCTTTTAAGATAGCCAGAGCACTAGTCGAAGGTGTGCTTAGAGTTTTTGTCCGCTTAGAGATAGAGGACAAGGAAAACCTGCCTAAAAGCGGAGCCATAATCGCTGTCTTCAATCATTTGAACATGATAGACCCGCCTCTACATATAATAAGCATTCTGCCCCGTGACAGCATAGTTATGGCCAAGGAGGAGCTGTTCTACTACTGGCCCATCCCCATATTCCGCATATTAATGGATGCTGCTGAGGCCTATCCTGTGCGCCGCCGTGGAACTCCTGAGGAAAGACAGCTGGCGACGAAATACGCAGAAGATGTGCTGGCGAAAGGCCTTGTTTTCGGTATATATCCGGAAGGCACACGGAGCAAGGCTGGCTGTCTGAAAGAGGCGTATCATGGTTGTGCACTCATAGCCTTAAGTACCGGCGCTACCCTTATTCCTGTTTCAATATGCGGAACAGAGAAGTTGAAGGGAATTGGCTGGCTTACTCGCCCAACGGTAACCATCACTTTTGGTAAGCCTTTCGCGCTTCCGCCTGTACATGGTGAGCTAAATGAAAGGCAACTGAAAGGGCTCACTGAATACATAATGGGGAAAGTGGCTGCTATTTTGCCTCCAGGATATCGGGGCATATATAAGCCCTGTTGAGTTTCCTACTGGAACCTAAGTATATGGCCAAGGTAGAAGTCAAAAAAGCCCGCGAGTTCGGCTTATGCTTCGGCGTCAGGCGGGCTATCAAAATAATTGATAAGGCAGCCAAAGAGCACCAGGAAATAGCCACGCTGGGACCTATAGTGCATAATCGCCTGGTGGTAGCCAAGCTGGCTGATAGCGGAGTCAAGGTAGTAAATGACCTGGGCCAGGTTCAAGGCAGAGTAATCGCCATCACTTCTCACGGTGCCCCACCACAATTGCTGTCGCAAATTCAGGCTCGGAAACTTCAGGTAATCGATACCACCTGCCCCACAGTACGCAGCGCTCAAAAAGCAGCCCAGAAATTGGCTCTGTCTGGATTCCGAGTCATTATTTTCGGTGAAGCCACCCATCCTGAAGTTAAAGGCTTGCTTGGCTGGGCGGGTAATAATGCTATTGCCACCCTGAATGTAGATGAGGTAGCCAAACTTGAACTGCCTCGCCGATTTGGCATCATTTCGCAGACCACGCAGAGCAACGCCAAATTTGTTGAGTTTATCGATGAGGTCATCAGGGCTGTTTTCCCTGATGTCCAGGAACTGCGTATAATAAATACTCTTTGTCAGGAAACACGAAAAAGGCAAGAAGCTGCTCTCGAATTAGCCGGTAAAAGTGATTTGATGATAGTGGTTGGCGGACACAACAGCGCCAACACGCAGCGTCTGGCTGAAGTATGCTCGCCTATTGTTGAGACTCATCTAATAGAAACCGCCGCTGAGATAAAAGGGGATTGGCTTTTGGGGAAGCAGTATATAGGCGTAACCGCCGGTGCCTCCACACCGGATGAAGCTATAGAAGAGGTGGTGCTGACACTGAAATCTCTTGCCAGCGGCGATTAGAATCTTAGCCTAGCATGTCATCAAGCTTGCGGCCGCCGAGGAGGTGGAAGTGTAAATGAGGCACAAGCTGGCCGCCATCAGTGCCAGTACTTACTGACAATCTGTAACCGCTGGTCGAGATGCCTTCTTTCTCAGCCAACTTCTTAGCTAATAAGATGAGTCGACCTATTAGCGCCTGGTGTTTGCCGATGAGGTCTGTCATTGAGGCGATATGAGATTTAGGGATGATGAGAATATGTGTAGGCGCCTGGGGATGGATATCCCGGAAAGCTACGAACTCTTTATCCTGATAAACAATATCAGCAGGTATTTCCCCGGCAACAATCCGGCAAAAAATACATTCCATCAGTTTAAGACGGCTGCTATGATACGCGGATTGACAGGCAGGTAACCGTTCTCTTTATGCCCGGTATAGGATGGATCTTCTCAGTGACCAGGCTGCCAACGGCATTGAAGTCATCATGTTCAACAACAGCGATAACGTCGTAAGGGCCGGTTACCAGGTCAACCGTTCTGATCTCCTTGACTTTTTGAGCCTGAAGAGTTGCTACCACATCTTTGGTTCTACCTACTTCTGTCTCAATTAGCACAAAGGCCTTGGCTGGCATAATTTCACCCCCTCTGGCTAGAATTTTAGCCTATTATGTTAGATTGACGCAACTTATCGATTTGTGACTTATTATAACCTAAATCATGCAATATTGCCCCGGTATGCTCGCCGAATATAGGAGCCAGGCTCCTGACCTTGCCGGGAGTTTCGGATAGCTTGATGGCAATGCCCGGATGCTTTACCTTGCCCAATGTCGGATGGTCTATCTCTAAAACCATTTGACGGTGAAGCACTTGCGGGTCATTAAAAACTTCATCAAAGGTGTAGACCTTGCCCACAGGTACATCTTTTTCAACGAGAAAGTCAAACCATTCATCCCTGGTCCTGGTCAAGAACACCTGCTTCAAGTAGGAAGAGATTTCTTTCCATTTCTCGCCTTCTGGTTTGTGGAGAAAATGCTCTGGCGAGATACAGAAAGGAATATATTCCTCTTTGCCTAGGGCGCGGCATAGATTTTCCCAGAACCATGGCTCAACACAGCCGATGCTGACGTATTTGCCATCCTTAGCTTCGTACACACAGTAATATGGGTAAGCACCGTGAAGCCAGGTTTCACCTCTTTTGAATGTAACACCACGGCCAAAGTAATTGCTAATAAACCAGGTCAGTAGAGTTATTACCCCATCCGCATAGGCTATATCCACGTATTGCCCTTTACCTGTTTTGCCTCTAGCCACGAGAGCTGCCAGTATGCCTATAACACTATGCAAAGATGCCCCGGCGAAGTCAGCCAGCAAATTTAGTGGGACAGACGGTGGTTGGTCTGAAGGGCCGATGATATTGAGTGCGCCTGTTATCGATATATAGTTGACATCGTGGCCGGATATACTGCTATAGGGACCATCCTGCCCATAGCCGCTGAGTGAACAATAAATAACTCCGGAATTAATCTCCTTTATCTTTTCATAGCCCACACCCAGGCGTTTAACCACGCCTGGCCTGAAACCTTCGATTATAACATCAGCAGACTGCGCCAGTTTGTAGAATATCTCACGCCCTTTGTCAGACCTGAGGTTCAGCCCCATGCTCCTTTTATTTCGGTTTAATGCGTCAAAAGCAGCTTGCTTTTCCTCTTCGTCACCTGACAGCAGCGTGCTCAACCCGGCACCCCGACCACCAGCACCGGGCGGTGCCCCCACTTTAATAACGTCAGCTCCCAGGTCTCCCAAAATCATAGTGCACAAAGCGCCGGGAACTAAATGAGTGAGGTCTAAAACTTTTATACCTTTCAGAGCTGACATTTTACCTCTTTACCTGATGGTAAATGGCTTAGTCTCACTAATATTACTTTTTGACGTAGCCACAGTCAAGATTAGCGGGTCGTTTGCTTTGTTCCAGGGGGATTGACAAGGCTGCCAACCACCTATATAATAATCACTCGTGCAATAGGCAAACGGTTGCCTACCGCCTAACATATCAGCTTTAAGGTAATATCGTGATAGGTAGTGAAAAACAGGAAGTTGCGAGAAAAGGACGCCTAATACTTAAGATACTCAAAGATTCCCAGGAACCATTGGGGGCCAGGGTTATTGCCCGCAGGCTTGAAGACCACGGCGTTTATCTGGGTGAGAGGGCAGTTAGATATCACCTGAAGCTGATGGATGAGCGGGGGATGACCAGGCTTGTCAGTCGAGATGGTCGGTTAATCACCGAGTTGGGTGTCGAGGAACTGGGTAATGCTCTGGTTAGAGATAAGGTCGGATTTGCCATAACCAGGATAGAATTGCTCGCCTTTCGCACCGATTTCGATTTGGATAAGCGCAAGGGCACGATACCGGTTAATGTCTCCCTTTTTTCCAAAAACAAGTTTGTAAAGGCAATCCAGGTGATGAAGCCTGTCTTCGCTGCCGGGATTTGCGTTAGCGATTTGGTAGCTATAGCTCGTGAGGGGGAGCAATTGGGAGAGCTAATCGTCCCTCCGGGTAAGATAGGATTAGCCACAGTTTGCAGCATCGTCATAAATGGTACGATGCTTAAAGCCGGAGTTCCCACGGACTCACGCTTCGGCGGTATACTGCAGATTCGAAACCACGAGCCGTTTCGCTTCGTTGAACTAATTCATTACGGCGGTTCCTCCCTGGACCCCTCCGAGGTTTTTATCAGAGCCAGGATGACATCGGTAAGAGACGTAGCCAGAACGGGAAACGGCAAGATGCTGGCTAATTTCCGCGAAATACCAGCCATATGCCGTCCCATAGCTGAAAACGTGGTGGCTAAATTAAAAGAGGCAGGCTTGGGAGGGCTCATGGTGATGGGTAACACAAGCGAGCCGATATGTGAAATACCTGTTGAACTAAATAGAATCGGGATGATACTTATCGGTGGACTCAATCCGGTAGCCGCCGTTGAGGAAGCAGGCATAGACGCAGAAAACTATGCCATGAGCACTGTCATGGAATATCAGAAGCTGAAGAAATTTCAGGAGGTTATTAGTTGAAAGCAGTAAAAGTTATACCATGTCTGGATGTTAAGGAGGGAAGGGTGGTCAAAGGGATAAAGTTTGTCAACATGAGAGATGCCCGCGACCCGGTAGAAGCAGCAGAAGCCTACTGCAGGGAAGGTGCGGATGAGCTGGTGTTTCTTGATATTATGGCCAGCGCCGAGGACAGGGGAACAAGACTGGAATGGGTCAAGAGAGTAGCCGATAAAGTTACCATTCCCTTCGCTGTAGGCGGCGGTATCAGAGACACTAAGGATATGAAAGAGCTGTTTGACCTCGGTGTCAACAAAGTATCAATCAATACTGCTGCCGTCAGAAATCCCGACCTGATAAAGGAAGCCTCTGAGAAGTTCGGCAAGCAAAGGCTTGTCGTTGCCATCGACGGCATTAAAAATCCACCGAATAGCGGCCGGCCCAGATTGGAGGTTGTGGTTAAGAGCGGCATGGAGTTGACGGGATTGGACATACTCGAGTGGGCGAAGAAGGTGGAGAAACTGGGCGCCGGAGAGATTTTGCTTACCAGCAAGGATGCCGATGGCACCAAGGAGGGATACGATTTGGAGATGACCAAAGCCGTAGCTGAAGCGGTGAGGATACCGGTCACTGCTTCTGGTGGTGCCGGCAAATTAGAACACCTTTACGAAGCCGTAGCTATAGCTAAAGCCTCGGCAGTCCTGGCGGCATCCATCTTTCACTTTGGAGAGATATCCATACCCGAAGCCAAAAAATACCTTAAGCAAAGAGGGATACTGGTAAAGATAAGTTAAGGATAAAAAACCAAAAACCAAAAATGAAGGAGTAAAGGATAATGAATTTACAAAGACCGAATTCAAATGAAGCCACCAAGACCGCTAATCGCTCAAGAAGCGTAGTTCCCGGCAGTGGCCTGTGTTCCCGCTGCATTGACGGCTGTACCGGGAACTGTGAAGTCTTTAAGGCCACCTTCCGCGGACGGGAATTAATTTATCCCGGACCTTTTGGCGAGATAACTGCAGGTGGCGACAAGGAATATCCTGTTGATTATTCACATCTCAACATCCAGGGCTACGCCTTAGGAGCCAGAGGGCTACCTGAGGGTGTTGTCGGTAATCCGGATACTGCCATTTTCCCGGCGGTGAATACAGAGACCGAGTATGGTTGGGATATGAAGGTTAGGATGAAGGTTCCCATTTTTACCGGCGCTCTGGGTTCTACCGAGATAGCCCGCAAGAACTGGGAACATTTTGCCGTTGGTGCTGCCATCAGTGGGGTTACGCTGGTCTGTGGCGAAAACGTCTGTGGCATTGACCCTCGATTGGAGCGTGATGCTAAGGGCAAAGTGACTTCAGCGCCGGATATGGACCGTCGAATCGAGGTATACAGGCGTTATCACCAGGGATTTGGTGAAATCCTGGTGCAGATGAATGTTGAAGACACCAGGTTGGGTACTGCTGAATATATCATCAAAAAGCACGGCATAGAGACTATCGAATTGAAATGGGGACAGGGTGCCAAGTGCATTGGCGGTGAGATTAAGGTAAATTCTCTGGAGCGGGCTCTGGAGCTACAGAAACGCGGCTATATTATTACCCCCGACCCCTCAGTCCCCATCAATCAGGCCGCTTTTAAAGAAGGCGCGCTTAAAGAGTTTGAAAGGCACAGCCGCCTCGGTTTTATCGATGAGGAAGGTTTCTATGCCGAAATTAAACGTCTGAGAGGCCTGGGCTTCAAGCGAATCACTTTGAAGACCGGTGCCTACAGTCTGCGTGAGCTGGCTATGGCTATAAAGTGGGGCTCGAACGCCAGAATCGACCTGCTCACCATAGACGGTTCCTCAGGCGGCACCGGCATGAGCCCGTGGAGGATGATGGAAGAGTGGGGTATGCCTAGCCTATATCTGCATGCGGCAGCTTATGAGTTCGCCAGGATGCTGGCTGATAAAGGTCAAAGACCGCCTGACATGGCTTTCGCCGGCGGTTTCAGCAGCGAGGACGGCGTATTCAAGGCACTCGCCCTGGGTGCGCCTTTTACCAAGGCAGTCTGCATGGGCAGAGCTTTGATGATTCCGGGAATGGTGGGCAAGAACATCGCCGAGTGGCTCAAGGATGGCAAGCTGCCGAATACCGTCAGTCAATTCGGCTCTACTCCCGAGGAAATTTTTGTTTGTTATGAACAGGTGAAAGACATAGTGGGTGCCAATGAGATGAAGAACATTCCCCTGGGCGCTGTTGGCATCTACAGCTACGCTGACAAAATCAGGGTGGGCTTACAGCAGTTGATGGCCGGCACCAGATGCTTCAACGTGTCCGCAATTACCCGTAATGAGCTAATGTCCCTTACTGAAGAATGTGCCAAAGTCACTGGCATACCCTATCTCATGGAAGCCTACAGGAAAGAGGCAGTTAAGATTCTCACCAGCTAAATGCCCCTTCGGTCAAATGAAACAGGCTCCGATGACCTCGGAGCCTGTTCGTTTAGCAATTCCTTCCTGTTCTAGGCACGGAGTCTGCCATGAAGGTCAGCCTCGTGTTGCTTGAGCCACTTCTTGTGCTCTCGCCATCCGGGACAGTATTGAGCTACCAGTTCCCAGAACTTCTTTGAATGATTCATCTCCTTTAGATGAATGAGCTCATGGATGATGACATAATCGAGCACAGGTTGTGGAGCCATTATTAGTTTCCAGTTAAAGCTAAGGTTTTTCTTACGGGAGCAGCTGCCCCAACGGGTCTTTTGCCCTCTTATGACAATCCGTTTGTAGCTGATGCCCATATCAGAGCTCAGTTTATCTGTTCTCTCGTTTATCAGCCTGGCAGCCTCTGTCCGATACCACCTCTCCAGAGCCAACTCCAGAATACCGTTATTGAATAATACGGGACTGACTGCCAGCATATTTCCTTCTAGAGTAACATCATCTACGCCATCCTGGTTTTGCCGTTTGACCAGCTCCAGGTCTCGGCCGAGATACGGGACGGTATCGCCACAACTGAGCTCTTTTTTAGCTGGAAGCGATTGTAAATGGCTAAATCTTGCCAGATTTCTTGATATCCATCGTGCTTTAGATTCTAAAAGTCCAGAGAGTTGCCCGATGTTGTAAGAACGAGGGACAATTACCGAAAGCCCCGTTTGAGGTCTAATCTCGAGCCGGACACGCCTTGCCCTGAGGCTTCGCTTAACTGTATATGTGATGGTCTGCCCGTTAATATTAGTCGCAAGTTTCTCTATCAGGGCCGATTGGTGCCTGGTTTTTCTTGTCATGTCCATAGCCTGAAGGTTAGACGTCTCACCTGTCTGGAACACAGATAGAAGGGCAGGTGTTATAATTGCGCTTTATGCCAGCTCGTTGTATATGCCAACCTCGGGGCGTCCATCCAGGAGAGGCGCGATAGCCCTGGAAAACTCCTTGAAGTGCTCTGTTGAGCCGTGAAGCTTCAAGGCTTCCATGCTCTCATATTTCTCATAGACAAGGAAGTCATTCGGGGCATTGGTGCCGCGGTGGATAACGTAGCTTATTGTTCCAGGGTCTTTAAGGACTTTGGGCGCAAGATTCCGGAATGCCTGCTCAAGCTCATCTCCTTTGCCTTCGACTGCTTTTAGCTTCGCAGCTACAACTATCATGTTGATTTACCTCCTCGAATGAATTAATAAAGTCATAGTAATTCGGGATATCTAAACGGTCAGCCGCCGGCTATAAGAGGCAGAAATGAGATAGTGTCCTTGTCCTTGAGTATCCTGTCCGGAGAGGCTGCCTCGTGGTTAACGGTTATGAGTATCATCCTTTCTTCTAAGGGAAGGGTGGGGTACTGCCGCCTGACATATTGAAGGGCATCGCTCACCATCGTATTTCCATTGATAGGCATGTCTATACTATCAGTATTTGTTAGCACACGCTGCATGCCGAGGAACTTAATTGAGGCTATCATCTTACTTGTTCACATCTAATTGGCTTAGCATCTGCTTTGCCTGTTCGTCCATTAGACCGAATTTTTCCACTGTTTCATGCTTGGGTATGCCTTCGGATGTAAAACCCTTCTTTTCGTAGACGATGTCGCATAGGTGCTGATAGGCTTCAACCCTTTTTTTCATGAGAAGCTCATGCCTTTGCTCTGGACTCGCCGGAATTTTGTTATCACCGAGCTGTTGCTTCAGCCATTCATCATAATACTCAGCCCGGGCTTCATATTCATTGAAATAGGCAGGACCTATTGCTCTCCAGGGTATCTGGTCGCTAGCCCTGGTCCCTTTGCCGTGGCGCAGGTTTATTAGCTTCTGAAGTACATACAGCCTTTCCGAATCATCCAGAACGTCCTGGAG
>Ga0208828_1000653_pt1 | contig 15067 bp, 8 predicted proteins | sample Kivu_160m_FD_185487 | JGI IMG/M metagenome (GOLD analysis project Ga0208828, IMG submission 185487) | Freshwater microbial communities from Lake Kivu, Western Province, Rwanda to study Microbial Dark Matter (Phase II) - Kivu_160m (SPAdes)... | ecosystem: Environmental > Aquatic > Freshwater >... | reverse complement strand
GTATCTAAAGTCAGCGTTTCGACCTCGCCGGTCACGTCCAGAATCGAATAGCTGGAAGTATACGGCGCAAATTCATCGGGATCGGTATATTCAAAATTCGGCTCGCCGGAAGTAGGTAATCCATCTGCTTCACCCAAATCTTGAGTATTGGCTATTCCATCCGCACCGACATCCTCAGTCAGTATATCCCAATCGTTATCGTTATCCACTCCATCGGTTGCCGTATCGGTAAAATAAACCCGATAGGTATGCCCGGTCAAGGCGGTTTCATCCACAATTTCGTATGTGATTGAACCATTGGCTGGTCCCTCAAGGTGGGCGAGCTGCTTATCTTTATTTTGGGGATCGTATCCTGCCACCGGTGGACCGGGACGAACCACGACGGTATTGATGTCAGTAATTATCTCGCCATCGGGCTGAACGGAAATAAATTTGGTATTTTCCGAGGGAAAAATATCATTGGCTTCATCTCCCCGATCATAGGCAACTACGGCATAATAATAGCGACGACCGTTCTTGACATCGGTATCCACATACGAATGCCTTAAGCCATTATCGGAACCTAAATTAAAGGTAAAACCCTCTGCCTCTTGATATAAATCAGGACTCGGTCGAAAAATACCCTCGATATCGTTGACGATGTCATATTGAGCCAGACATTGGTAACCCTTGACCACACCGTTAATATTTGTTACCACCCGAACGTCATTAAAATCCGGATCAGTAGCTTTGTAAATTTTATAGCCTTCGAAATCCTTTTCCTTGGTGACTGGATCAATGCTGTCTTCCGCTTTGCGGTCCCAATATAAAGTCACTTTGCCATCATCCACGACGGCATTGACGGTAGGCTTATCCGGCGGCTGCGGAAAGCGATAGTCACTGTTATAGATTTTCTGGACAGTTTCACGGTTCTTCAATAAGTCTTGAATATCATGCCCATAAACCAGGGCTAAGGAAAAGCGCTCGGTCTTACCGGCAGGCAGCGGAAAATAGCCTGAGCCGTAAATAAAATCACCGTCCTCACCTGAAACCGGCACATTATTCTGGATACTGGAGGGCACATCGAAATAGCCTGGTTTGAGCCAATCCCACAATTTTTCATCATCCTGAACCGGATAAAGATTGGCTGGCGTGAAATAATTAAAACTGGTTAATCCGATCTGATCCGATTCATCCACATCAGTTTTATCAAAATTCGGCTCCCCGGCAGTCGGTAGTCCATCCCCCTCGCCTAAGTCGTAAGTATTGGTTTTGCCATCAGCACCAACATCATCAAATTCCGGATTCCAATCTCGATCATTATCGAGACCATCATCGCGACGTTCGTCAACCAATGGGTCGTTTAATCCTTGCCCGGTAACATAATTGATATAAGCAACCGGATTCAAAGTATCAAATAAAACCACACCGTTTTGATCCACTCTCCGCTGCCGATAATGGAGCAGGTAGTTTTCATCAATCAAACCGTCCAAATCATTATCAATTCCATCATAGGCATTCGGATTTACCGAACCGTCGGCTAACAGATTACCTTCAATTAACTTCGTTACCCCGGCGACAACCGTAATTTCAGCGTCACGGGTTTGAATGACTTGAGTACCCGATGTAATTGTCACCAGAGAGCGCTCGTAATTGGCATTAATTACAACTACCTGATCACCTGCATTATATCCGACCGAATCAAAATCCACCTCGGTGAAAAACGGCGCGGTGAAAATCAAAGCTGGATTGCCTAAATGCGCATCAGACCGGTTGTCGCCATCATTGTCAATTCCATCATAGGGATTCCCGGGGCTTTCCAAAAAGGCATAGCCGACTATGCCCACTTTGCCCTGCCATTTGGGATTGCGACTATTATCGTTGGGATAATCCCCGGTATAGGTCAAATCCCGCCGCACATCGAAGAACGAGTAATCATCGTCATATTCCTGCGGACTGTCGTCGGTTCCGGTTACTCCGTTATAAGTACCCGCCAGCATTCCAAATGCAACTTTATCATAGTCAGTGGTACTGGTATTGGTAATCTCATATAGCCAGAAAATGACATCTGCAGCCAGAAATTGCTGCCATTGCATTCCCCGAACTCTCATTTCCAGTCCTAAGCCATTGCGTAATATATTGCGACTATCCGGTTTGAATGCCACTCCCTGACGCAGGGGACTGGTAGAAACAATCACGTTATTATTCACAGCATAATTAAACTCATCATCGTTATTGTCATCCAGGACAAAATAACTCTCCTGATCGGCGTTGGTCACATCTTTTCCAAAAAATCCATTCCACTGTCCCGGCCAACCCGGATCCTCAGGGTCAATAAGCTTGTCTGGCCAGGAACTTGGCCAAGAGAGCAGATTGGTGCTCATGGCAACTTCCTGCGCATTCTCATTGAAATATCCGGCAACCGGTTCAAAGCCCCACTGCTTGCCCGAATTGGATTCCTCTTTTCCAGTTGACGGGCGATCCACCGGACAGACCATGACACTGTGAAAACGAATAGTAGTAGTATCATTTTCATCTGGATGATACTTAACCTCGGCTCCAACTAACGGACTGACATCACCAATATAACCGTTCGTATCGTACAACCAGGAACCACGCGGACCCTTCTGAGAGGGTTGCCCAATGACGCCCCAGTTACCAAAAACGGTGCGTACTAAATTGGCATTGTGAATTCCCGTACGGCGATACTCCCGCCCGCTCTGACCATAAAGAGTTCCAATTAAGAGAAATGCAACTATGACCCAATTTTGATCTAATCCATCAAATCGTCTTCTGCGTCTCATAAGCTTATCCTTACTCCCAATTCTATCCGACGTGGTTCGGAATAATGGGTTGCATTGGTAAAGTATTCAGCCACCGAATTGACTGGGGTTTGAATATTCAATAATTCAACCCGATGTTGATCGGTGGTGAAACCTGCTCGACCGGTATCGTCAAATACTTTCACCTCGTTCAAACGATCCAGTAGATTACCGATTCTGATATATAGCTCGGCATCTGCGCTAAAGACCTGTAAAGAATAATAGGAGCGCATATCAATATTGAATGTCGGTGGTTTTGTATCGGCGTTGGTCAGCAAGGAAGTAATATCCTTACTGCGGCGCGGCGTATATGGCAATCCACTTCCATATCGGCCAATGAAATTAATTCCATAGCTGCGCGTATTATATCCAATAGTAGCATTAACCGTATGACGCTGATCCCACTCTAACGGGTTTAGTTGCACTTCCGGCTCGGAGCCGCCGCTGACCGCATTCCGATAAGCTTCCGGATCGGAGGCGGTACCTTTGGCAATCTGCAGGGTGTAATCAATACTCGTATACAAACCGTTAGGATTCTGTTGATTCAGGGCAATCGTAATTCCCTTGACCACTCCAAAATCACTGTTGACCAACTTGCTATAGGTCGTCGCCCCACCAAATACCTCATTTTCTTCCGCCCGGGTGCCAGTCAAATCGCGAATATCTTTGACATATGCCGTAACATCAATTGAGAGATTACTCGTCAACTGCTGCTGGACACCAATCTCCCCGACAATTGTCTGTTCAGGTTTTAAATCGGCATTCCCAATCACACCTTGATTGCCGGTTCCCGAACCCAACTCAAACTCCGGATTGCGATACAGATAATCAAAATTTGGAATCTGGAAAAAATGACCGTAAGAAAAATGAAAAACACCCTGATCGCTAATCGGAAACGAAATTCCAATCCGCGGACTAATCTTGTACTTGGCTTTGGCTGGTTTATACCAATAGGTTTTACGCTCGGCAAGAGTTACCGCAGGTTCTCCCAGATCTTGCCTGCCGTTGGCATTCAAATCATGGTAGCGGTTAGCCGGCTTGATCGGATCGTATATATCGGGATCACTGGGATCGGCCAGAATGACACCATCCGGTTCGAAATAATCAAATCGAATCCCGGCATTGACGATCAATTCGGTAAATTCCATTTTATCCTGGAGATAAAAGGCAAATTCCTGTGGATTATGCTGATAGGAACTTTTATAAATCGTGCTGTCGGGTAGAATATTCGGATGAATATAGGGATTGAAAGTTGTGGGTAACTCCGTCCCCGAAGAAAAGTCATAATAATTTTCACCTTCAGACGGACGGACGGTAAATTTCTTCCAGGAAAGATCGTGGTAACGATACTCAAGCCCCGATTTCAACTGGTGCGGTTGACTAACCTGCGCAGTTAGATCGAATTTGGCTAAATACGTTCCGCTGTTGCGATATTCGTGATCGTTCTGCGTACCACCGACATGAAACTGGTACGGGTAATCTATAAGGTAATAGGGATGCACATAAATAGTTGAATCGTTAGATGAATATTTGGGTGACAATCTGCCCGTATAAGCACGATTGTAATAAGAGCCGGCAATAGTATAGAATGCCTTCGAAGAAACCTGGCGCTGCAGCTTCAACAAGTGAGTTATGCCAGTCAGATTCTTTTTCAACCTGCCATCCGGATTGTACTTGAACATCCGATCTTCATCTAAATAATCCTGATAATCCTTGTCATCATAAAAATAGCTATAGTAAATATTACTTTTTTCAGACATCCTGAAGATCAGCTGACCCTGGAAGTAATTCTTTTGATTCCAGTTCATATCAATCCATTTATTGTCACCCAACATCGAAGTCGAATCAATAATCATAATCTGTCCCAGACTATCCGGAAAAGCAACTGCGGTTGGCTGATAGCGGCGTTGACCCTGCTCCCAACCGCCAAAATAGATACTGCGGGCATTCAAATAATAGAAAAGTCTATCTTTGATAATTGGACCAAAAATATTTCCCTCAATATTGCGAATACTCAGGGGATTAAAATAGTCAATGTGGTCAAATATCTTAGCATGATTACTCAAATAATCACCAAAATAGGTTTCGATCGAAGCCCCGAAGTTATTGCTACCCTGTTTGGTGGTTATATTAACGATTCCTGACATTACTTTACCATACTCGGCGTTAAATGCGCCCGAGATAACCTGTAACTCCTGAACCACGTTTTTATTAACATCCACAACCGCCGCCCGGTCATAGGAATCGGTGACCGGGATGCCATCAATCAGATAAGCCACCTCTCCCTTGCGACCACCACGCAAGCTCCCATCCACATACCCGGCTTGCATCTGCAGTGCTTCTGAGATTTCATTAATCGGCAAACTCTCCAGCTCTTCCGCCCGCATATGGGATGACGTTGCCGTCATATCCTTGACAATCATTTTATGTTGCGCAACGACAACCACCTCTTCGCCACTAATTACTTCAAGAGCTAATTCAAAATCTATCGTTGTCGTCAAATCAACGGAAACAATAACCTCTTCGACAATCTTGGTCTGGTAACCTATCATCTGTGCCCGTAAACGATAGACCCCGGGAGGCACATTAATTATCATATAATTCCCATTCAGATCGGATGCCGCCCCTAAGTAAGTGCCTTCTAAAACAAGATTGCACCCAATTAACGGTATGCCGGATTTACTTTCGAATACCCGACCCGTAATTTTTCCGGAAGTTCCCGCATCAGCAACCTTTATTAAAAACAGGATAAGAAGTGAAATCCGCCAAAACAGCGTCAAACAACGATAGTGTTTCGAGTACTCCAACCCAATCATCCCTTCATTAATAATTAATAGCTAACCTTTTAAAAAATTGACTCAAGGTAAAATCCGTATTTCTGTTTTCAGAGGTCAAATTTTCAATAGCAGAAATCCGTTTCAAGCATTAACCCCTTTCTTGACAATAATAAACGACTTTGCCAACAATTTACCGGTGAGTGGTGCCGAGACGGAAATCGGAATCCATTGCTCAATTCGTCCGTCAAGGTATTCAGTCGGTTCGATATTCCAATCGTTCTCAGATAGATTAAAAATCGCTCTAATTATCTCATCACCTAAATGCCGTTCGAAACCAAATATACCCTTTTCATCATTAAGATCCACCGTGCGATAACTGCCCCGAGATAAACTGGGATATTGCTTGCGCATCGCGATCAGCTGCTGATAGAAGCGAAATAGTTCTAGATCCGGTTTAACCGAATCAACAACTCGCGATAGATTAAAGGGATGAGATTGCTCGTCTTCATATTTAAAATCCGACCAGATCATGGGCTTGCGGCAATCCGGATCATCGGCACCCCACATGCCGACCTCGTCGCCATAATAAATATATGGCGCGCCTAAGTAAGTGAATTGAAACGTTAAGATCGTCTTTTGAATTCTGCGCTCATTAGCCGACGGACAGTTAACTTTAAATGATTTGTCATAATTGAGATTAGAAGCGTGATCCAGCCAGCGATCGGGATTAACTACCATTGAAGCAAAGCGTTCGGTGTCATGGCTGCCGAGAACATTCTGACTGACAAAGGGTGAGTTTCCCGGATAATCCCTGACCACTTTTAATAAACTATCCAACTTTGTGGGCAAAATCTGTTGTTTCTGATTGACCAAGGCTTTAAGCATTGCATCGCAGAAACGATAATTCATGACCCCATCAAAGATGTCACCCTGCAGCCATGGCGATGCAGCGAACATTTGATTATGCGGAAAATCTTGCCACCAAACCTCACCGGTCAGATAAGCATTCGGATTGACCGACTTGACCCATTTGCGGAAATCACGCCAAAATGATTTACTAATCATCTCGGCCACATCCAACCGCCAGCCGTCAATCCCATCAGATGGGTCACCATCGCCATCCGGATCGCCCCACCTCTTTACCACCGCCTGAATATGATCCCGAAAACTTTGGACCAGTCCGTTTTCATCTTCTGCAATTTCCGGCAGATCGGTGAATCCATACCAACCCTGATATTCAAACTCATCAATCGCAGTCTGCGGATCATCAAACGACTTAATCACAAACCAATTAGCATATTTACTAGCTTGACCTTTTTCACGAACATCCTGGAATGCCCAAAATGGAATACCGACGTGATTGAAGACACCATCAATAATAATTTTCATTTTGTGAAGATGCACTTCCCGAATGAGTTTTAGAAATAATTTGTCGGCTGCCGTCCATTGCCAGGTTGCCGGGTCAGCTGGATTTTCGGATTTCCAAATCTCAACATCTCCAACCGGATCAGGCCCAAAATTATTATCAATGTGATGATACATTGTCACCCCGTATTTATGTGCCGAGGCTGATTCGAATACCGGATTTAAATAAATTGCATTGATTCCTAATTCACTGAGATAGTCGAGTTTATCAAGAATACCCTGGATATCACCACCGTAACGGCGCAACTGGGCATTGTAATAAAAACCCCGCCCATTTTTCTGCTCCCAGGGCTGCAACTTGTACCAATCCGCAGTCCAGGGAGTCACCGACCACTCGGTCTGCCTCTCATAGGGCCAGGTTCCTTCAAGCGTTTCAATCATGGGGTCATTGGCTTGATCGCCATTGCAAAACCGCTCGGGAAAAATTTGATACCAAATGGCATCCTGCGCCCACACCGGACACATTCCATAAGGTCGAATTGTTACATCACAGGAAAAAATTATACACCCAAACACACTAATCATAACCACAATCTTGAGATAATTTTTGGTCATTTGGTTGAGTGTTCGCATTGATAGTAGTTCAAATTTGAGTTACTACGTTTTTAATATAAAATTTCCAACAAATATTGTCAATATTTTTTTATAATTTTGCGGCTTAGAAGCGGATATTTTTATTCGGGATTTAAGGCACGGTGAAAATCTTCAACTGAATTTTAAGCCGGGATTAAGGCTGAGGCAATCAAACCCAGAGCTATGAGAAAAATAAAAATACTGTATGCCCGGTAACTACTGTCATCCAGACTTAAAAACCATTGAAAAGTTTTATTCAATCCCTTACTGGCTAGCAAATAAAAAATTCCGTCAACAAATAACAGTAATCCCACAATAAAGATAAAAGATTTGAAGGCAGTCTGATGCCTAAAGTACAAAGTCAGTAAACCCAGAATGATTTCGGTCACGCCGGGAATGAGATAAAATTCCCGCTCTTGAATCCAGTGCAGGAAGCGCTTCACCAGGGACACTTTGAATACCAGCAGGAGGCCACTGATTCCAAAGAGAATCCCTTCAATCAGATAAAACCAGTTCATTGCTCTTGATAAAACCTTTGCCAGACTGAATTCAATATACTTACCTAAAACTATCTTTTATTACACCAGGATTCGAGTAATTGTATAATGGATTTAGTGAATATCCTGCTCTCTTTTGACTTCGCGAGTTAAACCTTCCAAAATAATCACAATCTCCCCTTTCGGAACGCAATTTTCGAACTGGTGAATGAGTTGGGGGATAGTGCCATAGATGAATTCCTCAAAGATCTTCGTCACTTCGCGGGCGATAACGATCCGACGATCTTGAAAATAGACTGCCAAATCTGTGAGAGTTTTACGCAGTCGAACAGGGCTCTCAAAAATTATTATCGTTCGCGATTCTTGACTCAACTCGATCAGGCGGGTTTTGCGTCCCTTTTTCCGCGGTAAAAAACCCTCAAAGACAAAACGATCAGTAGCGAAGCCGGAAGTAACCAGGGCTGAGAGAGCAGCTGATGGCCCGGGAATCGGGACTACCCGAATCGCGTTTTGTAATGCAAGGTTAATCAAGCGATAACCAGGATCGCTGATACCGGGCGTACCCGAATCTGAAATTAAAGCGACATCTAAGCCCTTATTTATTCTCTTTACTATTTCATGACTGCGAGATTGCTCGACCTCATCATAGTAGCTGACCCGAGGCGTTTTTATTCCATAATGATTTAATAATTTGGATGCATGCCGGGTATCCTCCGCGGCTATGAGATCAACTGATTTTAGGACTTCGATTGCCCGCAGAGTAATATCCTGAAGATTACCGATCGGTGTTGCCACGACGTATAATGTTCCCTTACTGTTTATCGAAATAGCACTTCCTCCTGCAGTTATCACTTCAGCCGGAAGCGGGCAATTACCGGTAAGTGATTTGAAGCTAGCTGCGTTTTTTCATTATCTACAATCGCGATGGATAAAGGAACAAGATGATCATTCATGAAAATGTGATCCACTCTCTTGGAAGGTTTACCGGCTGGATAAGTATACGCCTTACCCTCGATCTGCGCAGTCAAATCCAAGAAATAATAACTCATCTCATGAAGCCCCTGATGGGAATCAGATAAATTAAGATCACCGGTAATAATCACGGGTTGATTCACTCCCCAGTCAAGCACAATTTTCAAAAGCTCTTTGGCTTCGTCAACCGCCACTAACGAATCGGCATTTAGTTGAGTTGTATACAAATGAACCTGTTTACGATTTAGCGTCACTATAATATGCAAAACGCCTTGCTGAGTTTGATCCTGATTTTTTGCCGTAAACAATTTATTTTCAGAAAAGTCAATCGGCATCTTGGTCAGAATCGCATTACCCTGCCAGCCCCCCTGCAATTCAAAATTGCGAGCATAAGTGAATTCCATTCCCAGTTCCGCAGCAATTTTTCGAGCTTGGTTATCCTGGTAAGTTCTGAGGGCGTGGTGATCAACTCCATTCAAACAGACTATTTGGGGTGCCTGCTCACGAATAACTTCAGTTATACGATGCAATCCATAAAGACCATCTGTACCAACGCCGTGGTTAATATTGTAGGTCATCACCAGAAATTCAGTCGGATAAATTATCTGTTTGATTTGTTCCTGCGGATTCTTCTTCAGTATATAAATCCCTAACCCGAATACCAGGATAATCAGGATCAGCAATAAAATTTTTTTCAAATCCGAACCCCTTATTTAAATCATCCTAATCAAGATTAAACTAAAAATTTGGTATTGGAATTTCTGGATTTTTTCCCAAACAGGCAAAAAGGATTTCTATTTTTAATATTAAGAATCCGGGTTACTGCTTCGCAAAGTGTAGTCCCAGGGTTACGATTTTTTTTGGTAGAATCGTAAAATTGACTTGATAATCATTCTTGAAATTCAAAGCCTCAATAATCAACTCCTCAAGCGAAAGAACGTTGACCATCGAGAGCGGTAAATAAGTCGTGATTGATCCTTGAATGATGTGGTTAGTTGGGTTAAATAAGCGTAACACGGCACTCGCAGAATTTTCGCCAAATTTTAAAGTTGAAAAACACAAATCCACCGGCTCGATTCTTAGAAATTCCATTTCAGCTGGTAAATTTCCCTGGGGGTTACTGAGCATGAAATTCCAGACCTTGAATAGCTTAGAATAAGCATCAAGGATAATCTGACCGCTTTCCCAGCCTCCCAGATAGGGATCAAATGATAAACAATACTTATAAGTGGTTGGACCAGCTAATGGATCGCGGGCAGGATGCTGCCGGTCGGCGGTATCCAGTAGTGGAAAAGCGACGAAAGCCGGTTTTTTCCGGCGGATTTCGACATTCTGAATTTCCTTACTAATTATCGCAAAGCCGCTAATTTCATCAGTAAATCCGATAAAAGAATTGAAGTTAAGGTTAAACTTGCTTGTCTTTTGAATTGATTCGCAAGCATTAATGTCTTCAATATTAAAGTAGGTATCGGAATAGATCTTCTCAACCGGAAAATTGGCGGGAAAATAGAGGTCAATTTTATGCCGTTCGGCTTTATCATACAGTTCCACTGCAATATCAACAAAACGGGAGAGGCGATCGATGGAAAATATCAGGATAATCTTAGTCTTATTATTCTCCAGCAGATAGTTCTGCCGATAATTGAATTCCACCTTTAAGCGAGCAAAAAGTGGATTGTTAACCGTAATCCAAATATCTGGTTTGAGAGTCTTGGAAACTATCTGCTGCTGAGAAATCAATTCCCCATTCTCATCGTAGGGGGTATCAATAAAATAACCCAAGTTCACATAATTGGTACCGGTTTCTTTGGCAAAAACATTAAAAGTGCCATTATTATTAATACTAATCCGGATAAAATCGTTTTCCAGAATCGTATCCGAAACGGCGATGTTTTTTTTCTGGGATGGGTGTTCTTTGTGAACCGGTACAACCCGATAGGTCTTATATCCCATTGCCGGAAGATGATTGACCTCCAAAAAGCAGTGAAACCGTCTCTTCTCTTCATCTCCATGATGTTCGAAGAGCGGAATTATTTTTTCCGAATAGGTATTCCAGCCGGGTACTTTCCGCCCCGCTGTATCTTCCACCATGACATTACCCTGGTGGATTCTAATGGGTAAGTCCAAATCCACCTCGACAATTTCCGAGCGGTTATAGGGAAGGGGATTGAATAATGTAAAAAAATATCCCCGACCCTGATCCGGGGGCTGAACATTTGCCAATAATTTGCGGATGGTTTCTTCAAATTTCTTCTTAAGTGATTCGTTGAGGGTATGATATTCCTCCCCGATGATATTTTCCTGCTCTTTATCGAGCGACTGGGTAAGTTGAACCTTTTGCTGGAGAGTCATCAAGGATTCCCAGTAGGATTGGATTTTCGCTGGTGAGCCATCGCCCACCAGATATTGATAAATAACCTCCCAAGGCTCTGTATATAGCTGCAAGAGATGCTCGGCATAAATATTTTCAGACTGGATCAGGGCAGTGCGAATTACACTCTGCGCCTGGGATTGATTACTATGTGGAATAGATTCATGCGGAACAACTTTTAGATTATCCAGGATTTTACTGTCCTTAATTTTCCAAAAGTAATCCGGGAGAGCTACAGATTCGACCTGAACATCTTTCTGCTGATTGAGAAAATTAAGCAGCTCTTGGATCTGTTCCGGATTCTGGCGCGGATCGCAATAGCTGATGATCAGCTGCGGAATCTCATATTCCGGGGATTCTTCACGCTGGCTAACTAATTCCTCCAGCGAAAATAATAACTGCGAATTGTCAGTAGCAGACCGATGCTCAAAGTAGCCCGCTACAACCGCTTTACTGCCTTCCAGACCCTGCCAGAGAAATTGTTCCGGCAAACCGTTTATGCTCGAGATTGGAACGCAAATCGTATCAATATTAAAGCCGTTAAATATCTGGGGTAATTGCGAATTGATGCGGCAGTTAAAAATTGAAAAGCCAACTTTCATTACCTCACCGATCTCAAAACAAACCTTACTGGCATATAGCAAATTGCGAATCAATGTTTCGCTGCCAGCGAGACAATTATTGGGCAGCAGATACCAGGGACCGCAGAGGATTTTGTGTTCTTCGATCAATTTTTCGAGGATCCCCACCCAACCCGGCTCAGCTTGAATCAGCTGTTTTAAATATCTGGCATGAAATGTCAGATGATTAGTAAGGCGATTATTAGAAGTCTTAATCAGCTCCAGGATATCTTTAATGGATAAAATTTCGGCCGGTGCACGATCCGGTGAAGGATTATCAGTAGCGGTGATAAATTTAATTACGGAAATATTCATTAATTTCCTGACTTCTTTTCGATTCTTCTTGCTTGATATATTAAACTGCCCCGTTTCAATATATCAAAACAAAAGCTAAAATCGCTGAGTAATATTTACAAAATTGGAATGAATAAATCAACTAAAAAGATGATCTTTTTTTGTGGCTCTGCGGTGGAGCAGGATACCGGCAAACTTCTTGGCAATCCCGGTCAGATAATCAAATTCAATTTTACTGTCAAATTCAAAACTGGGAAATATTTTATTGGCTCTCAATTCCAGCTGGTATTGGTCGAGTAAATCCTCAACCCAGACCAAGTCTTTTTGTTTCACTTTATGGTGCAATTGGGGCGATAAATAACAGCCCTCTTCAATGAATCTCTGCGGCAATTGTCCAGTCGTAAAGGGTAAATCTATTAATGACAGCGGCGGGTGTGCGATGATAACCTGAATCCGATTGGGAATTCGGGCAATTATTCCCGCTAATAGTGACTGAATCACCTCGGAACGCCATTCTAACCATTCCGGCATCATGCTCACCATTTGTTCACCGGATGATACAATCTCACCCATTACCGAGCTAAACTCGGTGACACAAAACGGACAGTAGCAGAATGGCGGAATCCGATTTTGGATGTCCAGCTCTTCCTTCTCCCAGAAGAAGGGAAACCGAAAATGCTGAAGATACAGATAATCCAGGTCAAATTTGTGAGTTACCTGCTCAATGTTGCTATGGCATAACTGCACCGCCTGGGGATTATTGGGACAGATGGGATAATAGTCTGCCGAAGGGACATAGGAAGCTCCTAAGTAATTGACCGGAGGGGTGCAATTGTCAGTTAAATAATATTCCGACTCATGAAAACATTCGACAATCGCGCCGGTTTTAAGGCCAGCAGCTTTAGCCTGACCGAGCAGGTTTTTCACAATGCCATTGGTCCGTTTCGGGGATTCCCGACTTCTCAGCGACTTCGCCTTAATCGAAATAAAAATCCCACCGCAGCCACTTTCTTTAAGTGACTTGAGTTCCCGGGATAACTCCCTTTTGGAATAGGGCATTGGTGAATATACTAAATAAAAAGCCATCTCAACCGATCTTTCGACATTTAAAGCCCATCAACTTATCGGTACATTAACGCCGATTGAAGTCATAATCAGATTTTTCTCTTGATCTCGAAAAGCGAGATTATAATTTCTTTCACACGAAAATTTAGCACCTTTTGAGCAAATATGAAATCCTATGTTGTTGAAATATCTTTAATGTCTTACCAAGGTTTAAAATAAAAAGGTCTGGTTTCCCAGACCTTTGTCAACTTATCTTGTCGGAGCGAGTGGATTTGAACCACCGACCCCCTGAACCCCATTCAGGTGCGCTAGCCGGGCTGCGCCACGCTCCGCTTGTAAAAAATCTTTATAATTTAAGGGATTCGCTGAGTGAAATCTATCAAAAGGTGGTTAGCTCTCCCAATCATTCAAGATCGCCAGTAACTCCTGTAAACCGGTTTTAAGCTGACGGATAATTTCTACCAATTTATCATCGGAATGCTTTTCCCGATCCGGCTCTTCATAATTTCCGGTTTCCAGCCAGCGTTGCAAATCTTCGGGTTTGACCGATTTCAACTTCTGCTTGGCACCTTCAATGGTAAATTTCTTATCGTAAAGCAGGTGCTTGATATATTTAATCAGAACGATATCCTTTTCGCGATAAACCCGGTTGCCAGCCCGGTTTTTCGGCGGAGCAAGCGTCGGAAATTCCGACTCCCAGTAACGCAGAACATATTGTTTTAACCCGGTCATTTCACTGACTTCACCGATAGAATGATATAGCTTTTTGATAGATTTTCCCACTTGATATTCGCTTCCGAGAATTACTTAAACCATTACTTTAATAGTATAACCAGAGGAATTTTTGATGTCAAGAGATTTTTCGAGCTATCTTAAAGAATTTGCCATAATCGTGGCATTCGAACAGAAATTGATCAGATTCTGTTTAGTTACTTCGAACAGAAGCCCCCGACCGCTGCTCAATTTATTCGAAATTGCTCTCAGCGAATCAGTCCGGTACACCGCCAGTCGGGGAACAATATCAGGTGGGCAATAATGACGGAGATACTTGAAAGGATAAAATCCGCAAATGCCTCGATAACCTGCATTGCTCGCCAATTCCCGAATCATTTCTTTGACATTCCCAAAAGGCATCGCAAAAAAATTGATGGGTTGATCGAACTTTTCCTCCAGCAATTGCTTCGATTGAACAAGTTCACATTCGATTGCAGTCCTGGTCATTCCCTGGAGTGCCCGATGAGTCTTGCCGTGAGAACCGATTTCCCAGCCAGCCGAAATCAGGTTTCTGATACTCGGTTCATCGAGATGCTGATAATAAAGCCAGCCAAGATTGACGTCCCAGGTATTGAATTTTCCGATATAATTTGAAATGATAAAAACTGTCGCCGGTGCTTGGTATTCTTGCAGAATCGGGAAGGCATATTCATATACATCCTGATAGCCATCATCGAAGGTAATGGCGATTATATGCGGCTCACGATTTTCCGATTTAATTAACTCCGATAAGGTAACAAACCGAAAACCTTCTTTTGCTAAAAATTTTATCTGCTGGCTAAACTGCCGTGGGTGCAGGCAGGTCAACCCCACTTCAGGTTTAGGATCAATTTTATGATAGACCAGTACCCGATTTAAATTAGTTGATATATTAATAATGATCAGACTCCCGGTCAGC
>Ga0208828_1000652_pt1 | contig 15082 bp, 10 predicted proteins | sample Kivu_160m_FD_185487 | JGI IMG/M metagenome (GOLD analysis project Ga0208828, IMG submission 185487) | Freshwater microbial communities from Lake Kivu, Western Province, Rwanda to study Microbial Dark Matter (Phase II) - Kivu_160m (SPAdes)... | ecosystem: Environmental > Aquatic > Freshwater >... | reverse complement strand
GCCCGGATAGTACCGAACGAACCAGCGCCGCGCAAGCACCGAATCAACATAGCTGACAGAATCTCAGCTAGTTAGCCGATATGATGTCCAGATATTGGGGAAACTCCAGGAAGGTGGTTGTTACCAACGCGGAACCGCTCTATGAACACCAGCGCGAGACCATGATACGTGCATTCCAGTGCCCGGTCCAGGAGACCTACGGAATGGCTGAGACCGTTGCGGCGGCATCCGAGTGCAGCGCCGGGACGATGCACCTTTGGCCTGAGGTAGGAATCGTCGAGGTTCTGGAGTGGGAGTCCGATGAGCCAGCCCCGCCTGGCTCAGTGGGACGACTGGTGGCGACAGGACTGCTGGACGCCGACATGCCGTTGATACGCTACGAGGTCGGCGACAGCGGAGCCCTTGACCCTTCAAACGTCCCCTGTGCGTGCGGGAGGCTTCTGCCCAGGCTGCTCAAACTGGAGGGACGACTGGAGGACGTCCTTCTCACGAGGGATGGCCGCAGGGTTGGTCGCCTCGACCCCGTGTTCAAAGCGAGCATGCGCATTCGGGAAGCGCAGATAGTCCAAGAGTCACTCAACCGCGTGGTCATCAGGGCGGTTCCTCTGGACGGATACTCAAAGGCCGATGAGGTGCTGATCGCAGCCCGGCTTCGGGAAAGAATGGGAGATGTCGAGGTGATGTTCGAGAAGCTCGATTCGATTCCGCGCGAGAAGAACGGCAAGTTCCGGGCCGTTGTGTGCCTTCTCAGCGAGGAGGAGAAGCACCGATTCTTGAGGAGCACAGGCTGAGAAGTGATGCCAAAGCCTGAACCGCCTTTCGTGTCCGTCGTCATACCCATGAGGAACGAAGGTAAGCACATCGTGGAGTTTCTGCAGTGTATCTTTGCACAGGACTATCCTGCGGACAGGATGGAGGTTATTGTCTCGGATGGCGGTTCCGACGACAACACACCGCAGGCTGTCACAGAATACGCCAAGCGGCACCCAAACCTCCGGTTGGTCCACAACCCGGGCAGAATCGTGCCGACCGGACTCAACCTCGCGCTGGCCGTGGCCAAAGGGGAGATCATTGTGCGGGTTGACGGTCATACCATCATCGATCAGGACTATGTTCGGCGGTGCGTCGAGGCGCTGGAACGAACCGGAGCTGCGAACGTCGGCGGCCGGATGGATGCAGTCGGGAAGGGTCCTTTCGGTTCGGCGGTCGCGGCTGCAACGAGTTCCCCTTTTGGCGTCGGCGGAGCGCGCTTTCACTACTCTGACAGGGAGGAATGGGTGGACACCGTCTACATGGGCGCGTGGCCGCGTCGGATTTTCGACGAGATCGGGCTTTTCGACGAGGAGCTGGTACGCGATCAGGATGACGAGTTCAACTACAGGCTAAGGGAACACGGTGGCAAGATACTGCTCAGCCCGAATATCAAGTCGAAGTACACGAACCGAAGTAGTCCGAGAGCCTTGTGGAAGCAGTACTTCCAGTACGGATTCTGGAAGGTCCGCGTGCTGCAGAAGCACCCGAGGCAGATGCGGCTGCGGCAGTTCGTGCCGCCGTCCTTCGTCCTTAGTCTCTTGATAGTCCTTGGTCTTTGGTTTCTAGTCCCAAAAGGGTGGATAGGAATCGTAGCGGTTGGCGGCGGCTACATAGTGGCGAATCTGGCGGCGTCGGTCCTGACCGCGTCGAGAAGTGGCCGGCGACATCTGCCGCTGCTCCCCTCGGTGTTTGCCATCCTGCACGTCAGCTACGGGCTTGGGTTCCTGGTCGGGCTGGTCAGGTTCTGGAAGCGGTGGGGAGACAAGGTGGGGAGCGTCCCGCGGCTTCAGACGAAGTCAGATGTCAGAAGCTAGATGCTAGAAGCCAGAGGTACGGACCGCGGTATCCACAGATACATGATGGACACGGATGACTGTTCACGGTTCGCGGTGCACGGACTACGGATGAGATCCACAGATTTCACAGATCTGGTGTGTTTCCGGATTCCAGACTCAGGACCCGAAGGACTATCCACAGATTACACAGATTCTCACAGATTGCTGTCAGGAGTCCGGACATGCATGAGGAAATCTTCCCTAATCGGTGTAATCGGTGGAGAAAGAAACGCGGGAGTGCTGTTCACAGATTACACAGATGATGCACGTACGGAGAACCTGGAACCAATGACCAACCGCGCCCAAGAAGGGGTATTCTGATGACGCGGACACGAGAGTCGTTTCTGCCCTTTGCCCTGCCTGATATCGACGAGACTGAGGTCGCGGAGGTGACTTCGGTGATCCGTTCGGGCTGGCTCACCTCTGGGTCCAAGGCTACCCAGTTCGAATCTGAGTTCGCGGCGCGCGTCGGTGCGAAGTATGCGGTTGCGGTCAACTCCTGCACTGCCGCCATGCACCTTGCTCTGGAGGCAATCGGGCTGCGAGAGGGAGATGAGATCATTGTCCCGACCTACACTTTCGCGGCCACTGCCGAGGTGGTCCGCTACTTCGGGGCCAGACCGGTGCTGGTGGACGTTGACCCGGTCTCGCTCTGCATCGACCCGGCGAAGGCCGAAGCGGCGGTCTCTCCGCGGACCCGGGCAATCATCCCAGTGCACATTGCCGGATTGGCGGCCGAGATGGATGATATCAGGGCAGTAGCCGCAAGCCACGACCTGAAAGTCATAGAGGACGCCGCCCATGCCTTCCCGACGAAGTACAAGGGCCGTATTGTCGGCAGCCTCTCGGACTTCACCTGCTTCAGCTTCTACGCGACCAAGACGCTGACCACGGGTGAGGGCGGGATGATCTGTACGGACAACGAGAAATGGGCGAACCGGTGCCGGACAATGTGCCTGCACGGCATCAGCCATCAGGCCTGGAACCGCTATACCGCGGAGGGTTCCTGGTACTATGAGATTGTTGCACCGGGGTACAAGTACAACATGACCGACATCGCGGCGGCAATGGGGCTGGCGCAGCTCCGTAAGGCAGAGCGGATGCGCGAGCGGCGGGCGCAAATCGCGGCGCGGTACACCGCGGCCTTCAGCCCACTGCCTGAACTGGAGCCGCCGCCGGATGCGTCGGCCGGTGGCCTGCACGCGTGGCATCTGTACATGCTGCGTCTCAACCTCGGTTCGCTCCGCATCGACCGCGCCCGGTTCTTCGAGGAACTGAAGGCTCGGAAGATCGGGGCGAGCGTCCACTTCATCCCGCTGCATCTTCATCCCTACTACCGCGAGACCTTCGGATACAAGCCGGACGACTTCCCGGTGGCATACCGGGAGTACCAGCGGGAGATTTCGCTGCCGATTTACTCGAAGATGGGTGATGAGGATGTGCAGGATGTGATAGACGCAGTGACCGACATAGTCGAGCGGGAAAGGCTGAGGTAGAGGTTAAGGCAAAGGTGGAGGCCAGCAGGCATTGCAGACTGCAGATTGCAGATTGTAGATTGCAGATTGGGGAGAGGCAAAGGTGGAGGTTGAGAGCCAGGCAGAGGTTGAGGTTGAGAGAAACGGGGGCGAGCGCAAGTCAAACTGCAGAATGCAGATATCAGAAGTCAAAATGGCGGACAGGCCCTTCGAGTCACGAGAGGCGAGAAGCGAGTGGTGAGTTCCGAGCTGCGGTTTCCGGTCATCAGTCCTCCGTCTTCCGTCTATGCCATCTGCGAAATCTGCGTAATCTGTGGATAATGCTACTGGTCCGTCATCTGTCTAGTCTGCGGACATGAAGCGCGCGTTTGACCTGTTCTTCGCTTCGCTCGGCCTGATAGTTCTAAGTCCCTTGTTTCTAGTTGTTGGGATTGCGGTGTGGGTCAGTTCGCCCGGGCCGGTCATCTTCCGCAGCCGGCGGGTGGGAAGATACGGCAAGGAGTTCTTTCTCTTCAAGTTCCGCACGATGAGGAAGGACGCGCCGCAGAACGGTCCGGCAATCACCATCGGCAAGGACCCGCGGATAACGCGGCTCGGGGCGCTTCTGCGCAGCACCAAGGTCGACGAACTGCCGCAGCTCCTGAACGTAGTTCTCGGGCAGATGAGCCTGGTCGGGCCGCGGCCGGAGGTGCCGGAATACGTCCGGCTCTACACAACGGAGCAGGCGGTGGTCCTCAATCTGGTTCCCGGAATTACGGACCCGGCTTCGGTCAAGTATGCCCAGGAAAGCGAACTGCTCGGCGCATCAGAAGATCCGGAGGCGCACTACGTGCAGCACGTGATGCCGGACAAGATACGACTGAACCTTGAGTATGCCGCCCGCGCCAACGTGGGGACGGACCTCGGTGTTGTTCTCAAGACTCTGCTGAGAATCGTGCGGGGCTAGCCCGCAAGTCGGCCGGGCCGGAGAGGCAGTCCACAGATTACACAGATTTCCACAGATTTGTCATGTCCACGGACCCGGGGTCGGGAAGCCCAACCACAGATGAACACAGATTCACACAGATTTGTATTGTCCCCTGTCCGGATTCTCCCCATCGTGAACAATCTTCGGTAATCGGTGTAATCGGTGGACATGTCCGGTCCGGAGTTATATCCACAGATTAACACAGATTCTCACAGATTTGTTCCGCTGAGCCGAACTAGGGACTGGAAACTAGGAACCAAGAACTAGAAGCCAAGAACCAAGCCTGTCATCCACAGACTAACACAGATTCACACAGATCACGTCCGAACATTCAGATGTCTTTCCAGGAATCTTCGGTAATCGGTGTAATCTGTGGATACAAGGTTCGGCTCGTCTATATGTAGTGTCCGGCACGGCTGGAGCCACAATTCTCTCGCCGGGGGGATGGTCCGGAGGCCGCCTACCCCGTGGCCTTCGCCGACAGAGTGCGCGACACGTTGGAGCCCGCAATGACGGGAGCATTGACTCGAACATCGCGCCGAACAATGACGCGAACGTTTTCTCGAACAATGTCTCGAACAACTTCGCGTACGATGCGTGGTACAACGCCGCGTGCAGTTGCTCACGCAGTGCGCGACGCAGTTTGCGATCCAGTTGCAGACGCACTTGCCGACGCAATCGACTACGCAGTCGACGATACCTTTGCCGGTACCTTCTGAGGAACAATGGGAGGTACAACGAAGGACCGAACGCGCCGCTGGAGCGAGGCTGAAGAAAAGATCTTACCACCAAGACACGAAGGCACCAAGCTCCCGGCTAGGCACAGGTTTAGGTTGAGGTAAAGGCTAAGGTAGGGGCTGAGGCTGAGGAAAAGGCAGAGGTAGAGGTAGAGGCAGAGGTAGAGGTAGAGGCAGAGGCAGAGGCAGAGGTAGAGGTAGAGGTAGAGGCAGAGGTGAGGTTGAGAGAAACGCGGAGCGCAAGTCAAACTGCAGAATGCAAATGTCAGAAGTCAAAATGGCGGACAGGCCCCGTGAGTCACGAGAGGTGAGAAGCGAGAGGTTGGATATGCAGACGAAGTCAGAAGTCAGATGCCAGAAGCTTGAAGGCAGAACTTGCAGACCAGAAACTGGAAACCAAGAACCATCGCGCGGCAGAGCATCATGAACCCGAGTCCGTTGTGACGAACCGGCGTTTCGCGCCCGCCCTCCTGTTGACACTGCGGATTCGGCCGTTTATCATGCAGTGTGATTTCGCTGGACGCCGTCCGCGACAAGGTAAGTCGGCGGCGATACGAATTCTTAAGGCACGCCGTCGACCAGAGCATCCTGCGGGGTATTCGAGTGATGGAAGTAACGGAGGACAGGTGATGAATGACCGACGACGGGAGACCGGTGACGGAGCATCGACAAAGGACGGGATGACGCGGTTCTCAACCCTGACTTCTGCCTTTTCCTCAGCCTTAACCTTTGCTTGGACCAAGGAGTAACCATGGGTGCAACCTACATTGAGGGCACGGTGACTGGCCCGACCGGCAAGAAAGTGACCGCCCGTTTCCTGGTCGACAGCGGAGCCACCTATACCCTGTTGCCGAAGCCCGACTGGGAGCAGATCGGATTGCAGGCTAAACGGACCGTGGCGTTCGCACTGGCTGATGGCACCACGATCGAACGCCGTGTCTCTGAGGGCCACATTGCCCTTCCGCAGGGTGAAGCCCACACTCCCATTATCCTCGGTGAACCCGGCGACGAGCCCCTGCTCGGAGTTATAACCCTCGAAATCATCGGCCTTGTCCTGAATCCCTTCAACCGAACCCTGCAACCCATGCGTCTGCTACTCGCCTGACCATGCGGAAGGTTAAGGTGAAGGCTGACCGCATAGTTCAAACTCCGGTCTACGAATACGCATGACCACCCGGAAACCAATATAGAACCGCCAAGGCCGCCAAGGCCGAACCGACATTCACCGCCAGGATACAAAGACACCAAGCTTCCGACCGAGGCACAGGTCCAAGTTGAGGTTGAGAGAAACGGGGGCGGAGTGCAAGTCAAACTGCAGAATGCAGATATCAAAAGTCAAAATGGCGGACGGCCAGCAACAGGAGCAGCAACGAGTGCCGTTGCTGCGGCCGAAACGGGTGCTGTTGCAGAGCCTGGTGCAGGCGCAGGTGCGAGGGCAGTTGCGGCTGGAGGAACGGCGGCGGCTGCGGTAGCCGCAGCGGAGACCGAAACGGCGGCCGTTGCGAGTTGAGAAACGAGGGCTGCTCAAGGTGGAAGACTCGCGCCTGTTGCGGGTGCTGTTGCGGCTGGTTGAGCGGCGACCGTTACAGAGGGCGGAGGAGGGAAGATAGAGGATGGAGGACTGAGACAGGTTTTGTGGTCCGCTGCAGCGACCGTTGCGGGAGGACGAATGAGGGCCGCATAAGGGGCAGGAGTTCCCCCTACCATCCGGTAGATAGGCATTGCGAACGTACGAAGTCAGATGTCAGAAGCTAGATGCTAGAAGTCAGAAGTGCGGAAGCGGTGGGATGACAATGACTTGGCGGCCACAACGAACGAAGAACGAAGAACTAGGAGTGCGATCCACGGACTAAACAGGTTTCTGTCGGGAGTCCGGACACGCTTAGGTAATCTTCCACAATCGGTGTAATCGGTGGAGGAAGAGCCCGGGAGTTCTATCCACAGATTCCACAGATTTCATGCAGATTCGCTTGGTTCCCGGTCCGGATACTCTACACTGCAAGGAATCTTCCGCAATCGGCGTAATCTGTGGATTAACGCTTCGGCTCTCTCCACAATCGACGGACACACCCGGTCCTGTCGCATGGGCATAAGTTACGTAGTTTGGTGATATAGAGCCGGAATCGCGTCGCACCATGGTTTGCGTCGCAGCGCGGTTGGTTCGTGAGCGCTCGCTTTAGTATCTGAAGGTTAATGACTTAGGCGGTTGCCGCGTGGAGTACTGCGTGGCACGTAGCATGCACAGTGATGGAGGATGAAGACGGCCACAGAGGTCTTCTCGGGCGCGAACGACTGCTGCAGCAGCGGGCCTTCGGCCTTGTCCTTGGATGATCGGCACGCTGCTACCATGGTTCCCCATTCGGAATCGAGCCCGCCGGTAGCCGCGACTTCGGCCTGGGCCGGCACTTTGCCTGGTGTGATGGCCGGAAAGCGGCCGCCGCGGAGGTCTCCTCGATTAGTGTTGTTGCTTGTTGCAGCCCTGTCCATGCACTTGGGCGCAACGACCTACTACGTCGCCAAGACGGGCAATGACGGCAACCCCGGCACAGAAGCGGAGCCGTGGCTGACGGTGGGGAAGTCGGTCAAGATTCTGGCCGCCGGCGACACGCTCTGGATCAAGGCAGGCACCTACGACGAGCCGCTTGTCAACTTCGGGTACAATGCCGGTACGGCTGCCGCGCCTATCGTCATCAAGGGCTACGATGGTTGGAACTCGATAGTCCAAGCGCCCATCAAGGTCTGCCGGGCTCACTTCATCGTAGAGAGTCTGAAGATAGTCCTGGATACCACCTGCGGGGTCTCTCAAGCATTCAAGTTCGACTCCCAAGGCGGGAAACGAGGCGACAGCGGCGTCATTCGCAACTGCGAATTGACCCAGACTGAGCGATACTCACACTACACGAACGGCGTCAACGTCGGAAACATGCACGGGTCCGTCATTGATAGCAACACGATTCATGGGTTTGGGCAGAGAGATGCGACAGTGGGGTATGGTATGTACGTTGAAGCAAGCGGGACAACCGTCACCAACAACACCGTCTACGACATCTCGTCTTATGGGTTGCACGTCTACTCCGATGGCCGGCCGATTGACTCCTGCGAGATAGCCTATAACCTCATATACGATACACATGGGGGGATGATAGTCGCGGGAAGCTACAACAACATCCACCACAACATCGTCTACAGCAGCAGTTTCCGGGGGGTGTACCTCTGGCGTAGTGACGGACACGACAACGAAGTCTCCAACAATGTCATCTACAACAGCGCGTTCTTCGCTCTCAATCTGGCTGGCAACGGGGCCGTGAACACCGTGCGAAACAACATCTGCATAGGGGCAAAGGCTATTGCCACAGAGTCCGGCAACCCATCAACCTTCGATTACAATTGCTACTTCCCGGCCAATGCGGCATTCTGGTATAGCGGCAGCAACTGGGGTCTTGCTACGTGGCAAGCGACAAGCGGGCAGGACGCGCATAGCATAGAAGCGAATCCCTGTGTGGCTGATACCGGTGCTCACGACTTCCGCCTCAGTGATTCCAGCCCGTGCATCGACGCGGGCGACCCGACGACGCCGCCGCGGTACGATATCGAGGGCATCACGGCACCGCAAGATGCAGCAGTTGATATCGGGGCGTATGAGTTTTGTCAGACCGGAGTGAAAACGCCGCCGGAGTCGACCTCCGCCAAGAAGTTCACGATTGCGCCGAATCCGGTGTCGGGCGGGTTTGCGACGGTGCGGTACAATCTGCCGGAGGCCGGGTCCGCCACGTTTGAGGTCTTCAACGCCTCCGGCCGCCTGGTTCGTTCATCGTTCGTCGTTCAACGTTCATCGTTCCAGATAGACTTGCGTTCAATGCCGGCCGGCGTGTACATGGTGAGGGTCACGTCCGACGGCGCCAGCTCAACGCAGAAGCTGGTGGTTGCTGGCAACTAGTTTCTAGTTCTTGGTTTTTGGTTCCAAGTTCTTGGTTTCTGGTTGCGCGTTCTTAGTTCCAGGTTTTTGGCTTCTGGTTGTCGATCCTGTCCTCGGACCCTAATCCCTGGTCCAGATTCCTTGGTCTACCGTCTTCAGTCATGACCCTCGCCTCAGCCTCTGCCTCTACCTCTACCTCTACCTCTACCTCTACCTCTACCTCTACCTCTACCTTCTCCTGTGCCCGGACTAGTCTCCCGCTACGAAGTCCTCCACGACCTGCTTGTACTCGTCATAGCCCATCGTTTCCGGCACGTCCGAGTGTTTTGCACCATCGACCGCGCGCAACTCGGTAGTTGAGTGGTCGGCTTTGTCCCAGAGGACAAGGGCGTTGCGTTCGGGCACAGCCGTGTCGTCCTCTTTGCCGTAGATGATAAGCGTGCGGCAGCCGAGCTTCGGCATGCGCACCTCGTTGTCGAAGTCGGCATCAACGAGGAAGCTGCCCGGTATTCCGAGCACCGTGTTTTCCCGGGCGAGGGTTGACATCGAGGCCATCGGGTTTTCGAGGATGATACAGCGCGGCTTGAAGCCGTCGATGTCGGCGGCGAGGTGACAGGCCATGAAGCTGCCCAGGGACCAGGCGTAGAGGACAATGGTCGAATCCGCGATGCCGCGAGCGCGTACGTAGGAGAGAGCGGCCTCGGCGTCCGCGTAGCAGGCCGCTCCGGACGGCGTGCCTTCGCTCTTGCCGTAACCTTCGTAGTCGTAGATGAAGACGTTGAAGCCCGCCTCCCAGAGTAGTTCGACCCGGCCCCAGTAGCGGTTGATGTTCTCGCCCCGACCGTGGTTGTAGATGACCGTGAAATGGTTTCCGGAAGCACTATCCACAGATTCCGCAGATTGGATACGGTGAGGGTCAGGAGCTGTATCCACAGATAGGATACGGTGAGGATCCGGAGCCATATCCACAGATTCCACAGATTGGATACGGTGAGGAGCCGGAGCTATATCCACAGATTCCACAGATTTCGCAGATTCCGCAGATAGGCCCCGGATTTCATCTGTGCAATCGGTGTAATCGGTGGATTTCCTTATCCTTCCGCAGACGTCGGTGCCGCCGGGTTGACGGACGAAGAAGCCATACACCTTGTTGCCGCTGAGCCCGATGAGCGTCTCCGGTTCGACGAGCGAGTCGGGAATGACGTTCCCCCGCACGTGCCAGGACGTGTCGATGTCGGCAGGGTCGAAGTAGTCACCTTCCAGGCGGATCGGGTCGAAGAGGAATGAGTCGAGGCGGAGGCAGGAGAGGAAGAGGGAGCATCCACAGATTACGCAGATTACACAGATTCTCCGGACTCCGGTATCGGAGTTTGGGGCGTGTGGCTTGCGGCTTGGTGCGTTCTTATTCATGGTCGCCTCCGAGGAGCCAGTTGGCGCCGAGGACGAAGCCGACTGCGCCGTGGTTATCGATGGGCAGTTTGTAGTCGACGTTGCGGGGATGGGTAGTTTCGGTCGGCGTATACCACTTGGCCTCAAGCGCGAGACCGAAGCGGTTGTTCAGCCGGAATTCACCGCCGACCAGCGGGGCGAGGACCACGGCCGGCGCGAACACGAACTGATACATGCTCTGCGAGCCGAAGTAGGCGGTTACGCGGTCGCCCAGCCGGTAGCTCGCGACGATGTCGAGCTGCGGGAAGAGCGCGGCATCACCACCCGGTTCGATGAACGCCGCCAGCCCCGCGCTGGTGCCAACGCATGGAACCCAGCCCTGCTGTTTGAGAAAGTGGTAAGTAAAGCCGAAGTCGAGCCCCACGACGCGCAGCGCTGCGGCCGTCAGATGGCCGCCCGCGTAGAGCCCGGCCCGGTCGTTCAGGCCGTAGCGGTAGCGCGCAACGGCGTAGGGCATGGGGATGTTCATGCCGCCGACATTTGCGACGGGCCCGCCAAGCGAGACACCAATGGCCGATTCGCCGCGATGGAGCGGAGCTACGGCCGTCACCGTGCCGCAGCGTGTCACCGCCAGCAGGGCAATGACAGGCAGCACGGCCGGGGTCAGGAATCTAGCGTTCAAGGTTCACCTCCGGTCAGATATCCAGGAACCGAAACAGGAGTTCACCACCAAGGCACAAAGACACAAAGAGGGTCCGGATGGAAATATCCTTGTCTGCCTGGTGTTCTTGGTGTCTTGGTGGTTCAATCTCGGCCCCTGCGCCGAGGTCAGGACTTGCGCCTGGCGCGGATTGCCTCGAGCCGGGCCCTGGCTTCAGGCGCGTTCTTGTGGAACCCGGCAAGCGTTGTGCAGCCGGAGTCGGAACAGGCGGCGCAGCTCTCGAGTTCGTGCGAGATGGCGCATTTGCGGATTTCACACATCGAGCAGTAGCCGATGTGCGGGCCGGCTTCAGTCGTGCAGCCGGTGCAGTTGATGTGTTCGGGTTTGAAATCGTGGCCGTACGATTTGGACCATTCGGCAGCCGTCCGGGCGCGCAGGGCCGCGTCGTTGGTGCGAGTGGCAACAAACGCGGGACACCCGTTACAGTCGATTCCGCAGTAGGCCAGCAGCTCAGGCATCGTGCCTCCTTGGTTTGCCGTGAGCTAGCATAATTCGTCCCATGACGCAGTCAAGCGCCGCACGGGCCCTGAATCCGACAGGGGAATTCAACCACAAAGACACAAAGGCACAAAGCGGGTGAGGAGCCTGACTGACCCCGTCTGCATGGTGTCTTGGTGGTAAGACTTCGAATCTGTGTAATCTGCGGATGATCCTGAGAGACCCCTCCATCGGCGTCGGGGCGACCCTTCGCGTCGTCTGTGAAATCTGTGGATGTAGCTCCGGACCGGATAGATCCACCGATTACACCGATTAAGGAAGATTCCTGAGTTACTTCTCCGGAGCCAAGAGAAATCTGTGAGAATCTGTGGAATCTGTGGATAGATCTCCGGGTCCTGTGTCTGGAGTTCGTGAACCGTGACAAATCTGTGTAATCTGTGGATGCAACTCCGGACCCGCGTGTCCACCGATTACACCGATTTAAGGAAGATTCGGTTGGTGTCCGGAAGAACGGATTCGATCCACGGATTGCGCAGATTGAGGGATATTTCCAGGAGAGCCCAGCGTGTCCGGGCGTAATCTGTGTAAGTCTGTGAAATCTGTGGATAGTCCTTTCCGGGACGGCGGAAAGAGACGGGCGGGGCCGAAACCCCGCCCGCGTGAGTCGTCGTTCGCAGCTAGCGCTGGACGACCAGCTTGCGGGTGGACGTGAATGAGCCGGCTTCGAGGCGTACGAGGTAGACGCCGGTGCCCACTTTGCGGCCACGCTGGTCACTGCCGTCCCAGAGAAGCGAGTAGTGAGCAGGGAGGAGGGAGGAGTTGCAGAGGGCGTTGACGAGCGCGCCGGTGGAGGAGTAGATGCTGAGGTTGACCTGGCTCGAGCGCGGGATTGCGAAGCGGATGTTGGTCCGGCCGCCAGTGGGATTGGGCAGGACACGGTCGAGGCTGAACGCGGCCGGCAGACTCCTGTCTTCTTCGATGCCGGACGACGGCCGGACGATGACCGAGTCCTCAACCAGATCGTTTGTAGTATCAGTGTCACCCGCGAGTTCGGTGGCCAGTTTCACCGCGTAGGCGCCGGTCGGGCTTGCGGCCCAGTTGGTGAAGGTCAGCGTGTCGGCGAGGCCGGCACCAAGAGTGACGGTCATCGTGTCGGTGTATCCTGCTCCGATTGTGAACCGGGTCAGGAAGGTCTCCTCCTGTGTGCCGAAGTTGAAGATAACCGCCCGGGGTGCTGTGACCGAGCCGGAGTCGACAGTGTCAACCGGCGCGACGATGGTTCTCGCTCCGACGTCGTGGGTTTCGCCGGCGAGCGGCTCGACGTCGCCGGATATCGTCCACGCGAAGCTCTGCTTGCGGGCGGTCGCGACGTTGTTGGCGCTGACGCGGATGGTCCAGACGCCGGTGTCCGGCGCGTTGACGCGGGCGCATTCTTCAACGTTGTTCGAGTCGCGGCCGGTCGGGTTGGGTGTGGACTGGCCACTGGTGTACAGGTTGCCCTTGTAGACCGTGGCAGTGGGCGAGGTGAGAGTGAGATCGAGGTCGTTGATGAGCGTCGGGTTGGCGTTGGGCGCGGCCGCGGTATCGGTCCAGGCGAGGCAGACGCGCATCGGAATCGCGGACGTCACGCGGAACTGCTGTTGTTTGTACAGGCCGGTTGAGATGCCGGACGTGTCATCAGTGATGATGAGCTTGCGGGTATCGCCGGTGAAGTAGAGGACCGAGTCGGCGTCGATGCGGCCCCAGCCGCTGTTGAAGTTCGGTATCGTGTACGAGCTGACGTTGGGGTCGGCCGACGCCATTGCCATGGAACGGAGCAGGGCCGACGAGATGTAGGTAATCCGGTCACCCTGGACCGGGCTGCCGGTCGGGTAGTAGCCTTCCTGCAGGTAGCAGCGCATGAGGCCGATGGTGCCGTTGGCCGTGGGCGTGGCCATCGAGGTGCCGGTTCCCTGTTCGTAGCTGCTCGTGCCGGTCCGAGTCGCCGACCAGATGTCAACGCCGGGCGCCATCACGTTCGGTTTGATGCGGTTGTCCTGGGTCGGGCCGCGGCTGGAGAAGTTGGCGATGGCGTTGGCGGCCGTGCTTCGCTGGGTCGCGCCGACGGTGAGGATGTTCTTGGCTATCGAGGGATTGCCGAGGGTCCTTGAGCCGGAGCCTTCGTTGCCGGCGGCGATGATGTTCAGGAAGTCCTTGTGCGCCCAGCAGAAGGCGTCAGAGGACGCGTCCTGAATCTTGTACGTGCCCTGAGTGTTTCCCCACCGCCACGAGCCGGAGTGCTGCGTGATTGGCCGGAGTGAGTCGGGCAGGCCGCGGCCGAAGTAGATCGTGTCCCACAACGTGGTGAAGTCCGTGGGAATGACGAAGCCGCCCGAGGCATCGGATACGTCGACGAAGTAGAGCCTTGCGTCCCGCGCCATGCCGTCGTAGTAGCTGGTCCCGCCCGCGGCCGAGTCGTTGCCGGCGACCGAGCCATTGACGTGGCTGCCGTGGGCGACGACCTCGCCCGGGTCGGCGCCCTGGTAGAGCTTGAACGCAACGACCTTGCGATGGTCGGGCCAGACCCCGGGCGGTGTGATCGACAGGCTCGGGTCACGGAACATGTCGTGGCCGGTGTTCAGGCCGGTGTCGGAGGTCGAGAGGATGATGCCCTGGCCGCGCACGGCGTTGCGCCAGACCGGACGGGCCGTCATGCTCGTGTCCGGTGGCGACGACGCCTGCCAGCCGCCCTGCATCACCCACTGGCTGGTGTTGTTGCAGAACGAACCCTCCGACCACTCCTGGACCCAGAACGTTTCCTGGAGCCGGGCCACTGCCGCGATATCGAAGCCGTCGAGTGTCGCGGTGATGGTAGTCCCGAAGCTTGAGGTGGTCACGTCGTTGACCGTCCCGCCAACCATGGAAATCTCGGTCTCAACCGGCGTCGGGTCAGCGCCGGGCGTGACCATGATGACGACTTTCCGGGTGCCGGATGCGTCCAGCAGTCCGGACTCGAGCTTGTAGGCCGGCTGGAACAGGCCGACCCAGCGTACCATCGGCAGCGATGCGACGTCTTCACGCTGTTCGGGGGTCAGACGGGCGAGTACGGCATAGTGCGGCAGGTAGCCGAACGTCCTGATGCCCGCGCGGTCAAGGTCGCGGAACCACTGCTGGAGGAACGGGCCGGTGAACTGCAGGATATAGTACTGGCTCTGACCGACTGCAGGCTCGAGCCTGAGCCCGGCCGGGAGCGCCGGCTCGCCGACGCGGGTATCGATGATGATATCGTTGGCGAAAGAGATGAAGTTCGCCTCGTCGCCGGCAGCAGGAGCGAAGCGATACGCGGGGCCCATGCTGTAGTGGGCCGGTCGCGCCGCGGCCAGTCCGAGGGCAAACAGCAGGGCAAGAACTACGGGTCTCAGGCCTCTCAACGTTCCTCCTAGATGAGTACTAGACTGTTTGGTGATAGCAGAATGGTACAATCAAAGTATATTATACAAGGCGTCCTAAATAACTGCGCATAATCTGCGTAAGATTGCGTTTGGTCTTCGCCACCGCGCGAATTGGTCGCACACCGTTTGGACTAGTTCTC
>Ga0208828_1000650_pt1 | contig 15095 bp, 12 predicted proteins | sample Kivu_160m_FD_185487 | JGI IMG/M metagenome (GOLD analysis project Ga0208828, IMG submission 185487) | Freshwater microbial communities from Lake Kivu, Western Province, Rwanda to study Microbial Dark Matter (Phase II) - Kivu_160m (SPAdes)... | ecosystem: Environmental > Aquatic > Freshwater >... | reverse complement strand
CGGTCGCCCCGGAAGACCCGGACCGGGACCTCGACGTTGACGACCGTGACCCGTTCTTCGATGACCTGCTGGGCCAGGGCCAAGCCGGCCAGGGCCAAGACGACGAACAGTCTCGTTGATTTCTTCATTTTCCGATAGAAATCGTCGCATACCGGCCCGCGTTTGTCAATCCGGCCCTCGAAAACGTCGACAGATTTCGTGGCGTGTCGCGGCGACATGGCCATCCTCTCACCCCGGCCCCGGGGAACCAGTCCCGTCGGTTCCCCCCATCGGCCATGCCGATGGGACCCCCTTCCGCTACGGGGTCACGAGGACGGCCATGCCGCCGCCTGACACGCCGAGGCCTTGCGATGGACGAGGAAACGGCAGATTAGAAAAAGATTCGGCAATCAGAATGAAGCGGTCTTGGCGTCCTTGAGCTTGAGGTTGACGCTGCCGATGCCGCCGTCGATCTCGAGGTCGATCGCGATCGACCCTGATTTCTCGCCGGCCGGGTTGGTGAAGACCTTGCCGGTCTTGACGAATCCGTCGGCCCGGATCGACCCCAGGCCGCCGTCGACCCGGACCCGGACGCCGACCTCGGTCGGGAGATAGACGGTCGCCTCCCCGATGCCGCCGTCGATCGAGGCCTCGAGCCTCTCCGGCCGCGGCCCGGTGAGGTCGAGCGTCAGCTCGCCGACTCCCATGTCGATGGCCAGCCTCCGGATCTTGAGGCCGCGGAGGTCGAGATTGGCCTCCCCGGCGCCGAAGTCGAAGTCGAGGTCGAGGGGAATGCGATTCGTGAGCTGAATCTCCCACGCGCTCCGGATCGATCCGAGGAAGATCGTCCGCGAGCGGCGGCGCTCGATGACCAGCCGGGCCCGGTCGCCGATCTTGAGGACGTCGACCCGGGGTTCGAAATGGCGCCGGTTGAAGCGGAACGTCCCCTTCATCAGATCCTCGATCTCTCCTCCGCGGACGATGACTTCGCCCGCGCCCGGCCTGATCCGGACGTCGGCCGAGGCCGCGTTGTCGAGCGGGGTGACGGCCGTCGTCGTTTGGTCTATCCGGGGGCTGTTTTCGCAGGCCGCGGCCAGGGCGGCCAGGATGACGAAGGCGATAAGGGCGGGAAAACGCAGGCGCATGATGGTCTCTCCTCATCCCTCCTATACGAAAATGCCGGGCCGAGGGTTCAGCCTCATTTGAGGATGACCGTGTCCCGCCAATACCGGAGCTTGCCCCGCTCCAGGGCGTCGGGTTTGCCGTCGAAGGCCAGGCCGGACAGCCAGGGCTTGGCCTCGTGGAGGATTCGCCCCTTGTAAGAGGCGCGGGTTAGGTTGACGACGGTGTAGGCGAGCGTTTCGCCGCCGAGGGAGGCGTAGAGGAAATCCCCGTTCGTTTCGAAGTCGCCGAACCGGAGCTTGCCCGCCTCATAGGTGTATTTCGGCCTCTTGTTGTCCCGGGCCATGTCCTGCCGGAGGTCGGCCTTGGCCCCGACGAAATACCGATTTCCGCCGGCCTCGATCTCGACGGCCAGGCCGGCCCGGGCGGCTTCGACGGGAACGAGCCGGACCTTGGCCGCCAGGGCCTCGGGGTCGGCGGCGGCGGGGTGGGGAAGGAGGACGGTCGCGAAGCCGACGGTCTCCCCGAGCTCGAAGTGCTGGCCCGTGGCCTGGGCGATCGTCAGTTCGTCCTGGTAATGGCGCTTTTGGGGGGTGACGCTCTCCAGCTTGAAGTGGGTTTCGGGGAAGACGACGAGGAGGCGGGTCGTCTCGGGGAGCTTGACCGCCGCCCCTCCGGAGGAGGTGATGATGTCATACCCCGTATCGTACCAGTGATCACCCCGGGCGTGGATTTTCCGGGTGTGCCAGAGGTTGGCCAAGGTGAAGAACTCCTCGCGGAGGGACTTGAAGAAGTCGAAGACGACGTACGCCCCGGCCTCCTTGACGCGGACCACGATCCGGTCGGCGGCGTATCCCCAATTGTCGTCGATCGTCCGGGTCCGGGCGTATTCGACATCATCCAGGGCCAGGAAATCGACTTTCTGGGTCCGAATCCTCCGGTAGGAGCCGGCGTTGCGGAGGAAGTCGAGGATCCCCTGGCCGGGGACGGCTTCGGGGACGCTGTAGCGCGACTCGCCCGCCTCCTGGCCCATGAAGAATTTCTCGGGACGGACGCAGAGGCGGTTGTGGAAGTAGTCCTGGCGGAACTGGCCGAACGGCCCGCTGGGCATGAAATCCCTGTATCCCGCGTCGTGGAGGAGGACCGAGCCGCCGTCCATGAGAAGGACGATGGAGTTTTCGTCGGCATGGCCGTGGGTCATCTTTTCCTCTTCGACCGGAATCGAGTCGCGGAGGTAGTCCCGGAAGTTCAATCCGCCGTCCCCTTCGTCGCGGTAGTTGAGGAGGAGATACGCCGAGTCCGGCTCCCAACCGTCGCGGAAAACCATTTTTTTGCCCTGAACGTCCTCCATGACTTCCAGGGAAAGCTCCGTCGGCGGCGCCGGGGAGACGGTGTCCGAGCCCCAGCGGACGATGTCGAGAAACATGAATCCCAGGCCGACGCTCGTCGGGTTCTTGAAGTCGACGAACTTGCGGGCGATCGTCGCCGCCGCCCAGCGGAGGGCGGGATTCTTGTACTGGGCGGACGCGGCCTCGAAGAAGACGAGATAGTGCGGCCAATTGGCTTCCCAGTGGGCGTCGCCGAAATCGGGGATCATCCCCGCCGGGCACATGAGGTTGAGGAAATACTGGGCGTAGTAGTACATCTCGGGGGTGCGGAAAAGGGCCTCGGTTTTGCCCAGGGCGTCGGCGTAGCCGACCAAGGAGTAGAGCCAGACGCCGTGGTAGATCTGAGCGTCCTCGATCTCCCAGTTGCCCCAGTTGTCGTCGCCCAGGGCCCGGCGCTGCATTTCCCAGGTCCGGACTTGGGGGTGGCGGGGGAGGGCGCGGACGGCCCAAGCCAGGGTCTCGGCCCTGAGAATGGCCCGGTTCATCGCTCCCCATTCCTGGGTCCGGAGGAGATAGTGGATGCTTTCGGCGATCGTCCCTTCGGCCATGGCGTTTTCGGCGGGGGAGAGGCGTCCGAGGCGGTGGAGGACGTCATAGGCCCGGATGTAGCGGGCCGTCGTGAAAAAATCGGGCAGGGCGGGCACGCCGTCCTCGTAGTCGAAGCGGGCCTTGCGGGCCCAATCGGGGAATACCGAGCGGTAGTCGCCGTACGTCAGGACGACTTTCTTCGCCCTTTCGGCGTATTCGGGGCGTTTTTCCTTCTCGAAGAGATACGCATAGATGACGGCCATCTCGAGAAGGCTGCCGGGCGGCCGGTAGCCGAAGACGTTCTTGGGGTCGAAGGTCTGCTTCCATCTCGCGATGAGCTCGTCGTAATGGCCCCACGTCCAATCGGCCGAGGCGCGGGCGTAGGCCAGATAATCGGCCCGGGGGACGGCCTGGACGGCGGCGGCTTTCGGCGTTTGGGCCGGGAGAAGCCATACGGTCGTCAGGACGAGCGCGGCGGCGGCGGCGGCGAGGATTTTTTTCATGGTCGTCGACCCTCCGGAGGACGGGCGGGATTCACGGACCTATCTTATGGAAACCTGCGCCGCCATGCAAACGTTGACCGGCTTGACCTATTCTTGAACGAATCTTGACCCGCGGACGTGTCATCTTTCCGGCCGACGTGCTAAGCTAGGGGCGGGAAAGGGATGAAAGAGGCGTTAAGGCCGAGCCGGCGACTCATCGGGGTTTTCATCGTCTTCATCCTCCTGCCGGGCGCGATCCTCGCCGGATTCGCCATCCGGGCCCTGCGCCAGGAGGGCCAGATCGCCAGGCAGCGAACCCGGGAAAACCTCGAGCGGACGGCCGAGGAGATCGGCCGCGGATTGGATGAGGAGTTCCGGCAGTGGAGCGAGGCCGCCCGTTCGGGGCGTTTTCCCGAGGCCGTCGAACGAGTTTTCGCCGAGCCGGGGGGAGGGGTTTTCCTGTCCGTCGCCGATAAAATCCTCGAAACGTTTCCGTCGGGCGCCCTGCTCTACAGGCCTGCGACCCTGGCCGGGCCGAAAATCCTGTCGAGCCGGCCTTCCGCCGCACTCGCCGAGGCCGAGGCTCTGGAGATCGGGCGGAAGGACTACGTGCGGGCCGTCGCCGCGTATCGCCGGATTCTCGACACGGCCGGCGCGGGCGAGAGACCGCTCGCTCTCCATCGCCTGGCCCGGACTCTTCGCAAAGCCGGTCGGCTCGAGGAATCGGCGGCCGCCTATCGGGACCTCCGGGACTTGGAATCGGTCTTGATCGGGGACCTGCCTTCGGACCTCATCGCCCGCTCCGAGCTATGTTCTTTCGCCGCCGAGAGGGGCGATTCGGCCGGTCTGTCGGATCAAGCCCTGGCCTTCTATCGCGAGCTGGCGGGCGGGAGATGGCTTCTCGATAAGCCCCGCTATCTCTTTTACTCCGACCGCTGCCGGACTTGGTGCCGGGAGAGCGCGGCCGCGGGAGAGGAATTCGACCGCCTTCGAACGACTGAAGAGCGAAAGCTCTCTCTCGCCCGGGCCGTCGAGAAACTGGTCGACGAACGCGGACGCGCGGTTTTCGACGGAAACGAAGCGTTTCTTGCCTGTTGGGACGACGAGCCGTTCAGGGCCATCGTCCTTTCGACCGCGGTCCTCGAATCTTCCTGGTGGCCCCGGATGTTCGCCGGCCGGGGCGAAGACCTCCGGGCCGTGCTCTCCGTTCCCGACGGGTCGGCCGTTTTCGGCGAGCCGTCGCCGAGCTCCCAGCCCTTCGCCGTGACGCGCGACCTCCGCCTCGACGGCGCGCCCTGGCTTCTTCGAGTCTGGCCGGCCCGGCCCGAGACGATCGACGCGGATATCCGGCAGAGGAGGACCCTCTCCCTCGCGATCCTAGGTTTTATCGTCGTCCTCCTTCTTTTCGGGAGCTATGTCACGGTCCGCATCATCAGGCGGGAGCTCGAGATCGCCAGGCTGCGGGCGGATTTCGTCTCGACGGTTTCCCACGAGTTCCGCTCCCCGCTGACGGGGATCCGGCAACTCGCGGAGATGCTGTTCGACGGGCGCGTGACCGACCCGGAGAAGCAGCGGAAATATTTCCAGATGATCGTCGGGGAAAGCGAAAGGCTGGGCCGCCTCGTCGAAAACGTCCTCGATTTTTCCCGGATGGAAGAGGGACGCCGGGAATACCGATTCGAACCATTGGCCCTGGCGCCTTGGCTGCGGGGGTTGGCGGCCGATTTCGCCTCCGAGGTCGCCGCCGCCGGTGCGCGGATCGAAGCGGAAATTCCGGACGGGCTTCCCGTGGTATCGGCCGACAAGGAGGCCCTGGGCTCGGCCGTCCGCAACCTGCTCGACAACGCGGTAAAGTACTCGCCCGGCGAGAAAAGGGTCTGGATCGAGGCCGCGGCGTCGGGCGGAGAGGTCAGAATATCGGTCCGGGACAAGGGGGTCGGGATTTCCGAGGAGGACCGGAAGCGCGTCTTCGACCGCTTCTTCCGGGCCGGCGGGGAGATATCGAAACGCGTCAAGGGGGCGGGGCTCGGCCTGAGCCTCGTCAAGCATGTCGTGACGGCCCATCGGGGCGCGGTCAAATGCGAGAGCCGGCCGGGCGAGGGAAGCACCTTCACGATCCGGCTTCCGGCCGCGGTGTCCGCGAGGGGAGAGGGGAAATGAACGAACGCATCCTGATCGTCGAGGACGAGCCGACGATCGCCACGGGGCTCAAGGACGACCTGGAGGTCGAGGGGTACGCGGCCGAGGTCGTCGACGACGGCAAGGCGGCGCTTCGCCGCATCCTCGAAGGGAAGTTCGACCTCGTCCTCCTCGACCTGATGCTCCCCGGCCTGGACGGCCTCTCGGTCTGCCGCGAAGCGCGGTTGAAGGGCGACCGGACGCCGGTCATCATGCTTACGGCCAAGGGGCAGGAAGTGGACAAGGTCGTCGGGCTGGAGCTGGGGGCCGACGACTACATCACCAAGCCTTTCAGCCGGCGCGAACTCCTGGCCCGGATCAAGGCCGTTCTGCGGCGCGCGCAGGAAGTCCCCGAACCCGGCGTCATTCATCGCTTCGCCGATATCGCCGTCGATATCGGCCGCGGGGAAGTCTCCCGGCGGGGCGAGCGGGTCGACCTGACGGCCATGGAGTTCAAGCTTCTGCGCGTTTTTCTGGAACATCGCGGCCGGGTCCTGACGATCGACGACCTGCTGCGGGAGGCTTGGGGCCAAGACGCCGTCCTGACGGACCGGGTCGTCTACACCCATGTCAATCACCTTCGCCAGAAGCTCGAGAAGGATCCCCAAAACCCGAAGCTGCTTCTCAGCATCCGGGGGATCGGATACCGGTTCGATGGTTGAACGAATCTTGAACGAGGCTTGACCCGGCCTTGGAGCGGAAATGATGCGCCCGGCTTATCATCTCCTCGAACTCGGGAGGTGCAAAATGAAAAAGTCGATCGGCTGGATGGTCGCGGCGCTCTTTCTGGGGGTCGTTCTGTTGTCGCCGAAATCGGCGGCGCGTCAATCCCAATCGGCCGAGGTCCTCCTCGGCGCGGCGCTCCATCAGGAGGAGGTTGAGGGGAATCTCGAAAAAGCGATCGAGACTTACAAGAAGATCCTGGCCGATTTTCCGGATAGCCGGGCGGTCGCGGCCAAGGCCTTGCTCCAGATGGGCCGGTGTTACGAGAAGCTGGGTCTCGGGGAGGCGCGCAGAGCCTACGAACGGCTGGTCCGCGACTATGCCGACCAGTCCGAGCAGGTCAAATTGGCCCAGACGCGGCTCGCTGTAATGGCCAGTCCGGATCCCGCGATGATGACGGCCCGCAAGCTGGAGAACGCGCCGGCCGACGCCGCCATGAGCGCGGCCATCTCACCCGACGGCCGTTATCTTACGCATTCGGCCTGGCAGACCGGCGACCTTGTCCTGAGGGATCTGCAAACGGGCCGGGAACGTCCGCTGACGAACGAGGGAACGGAGGGAAAGCCGGACGCCGCCGTCAGCCAAAGCGCCTGGGGCTCGTCCTGGTCGGCCGACGGCAAACTTGTGGCCTATTGTTGGATTGTCGGCGAGGCGAATGCGGCCCGTGCCGAGCTGAGGATTATCGGAGCCGAGGGCGGCAAGCCTCGGGTTCTCGCCCGCTTCGAGGATGAACGGGAAATCGGGAGCATCGCCTGGTCTCCAAACGGGAAACACATCGCCGCCGTCAATATTCGAAGAAACGAGCCCGTCCGGATCGTCCTGGTCTCGACGGCGGACGGCGCCGTGCGGACTCTCACCGAGTTGAAGCGGGAAATCTATCCAATGACGATTTGCTTTTCTCCGGACGGACGGTCTATCGCCTATGACCGCCTGGCGGATGAATCGTCGCCCGAAAGGGACATCTGCCTGAGGTCCATCGAGACGGGACAGGAAGCCCCTCTGATCCGACATCCGGCCGACGATTATCTGCTCGGCTGGTCGCGCGACGGCCGATGGCTCGTTTTCGCCAGCGACCGGACCGGCGCCCTCGGCTTGTGGGTGGTCGGAGTCTCGGGGACGAAAACCGACGGGGAACCTCACCTCGTCAGGCCCGGCATCGACCGCCTTGTGCCCGTGAGCCTGACGAACCAAGGTGCGCTGTTTTACGGCTTGGTCAGGGTGACGGAAGACGTCTTTACCGCCGACCTCGACCCCAAGTCCGTAAAAATCGCCGGACCTCCCCGGAAGATGATCGAAAGCTTTGAAGGAGGGAATTTCTCGCCCTCGTACTCGCCCGACGGAAAATTCCTGGCCTACGTTTCCAGGCGGGGCAATTCGCCCTATCCGACGAACGTCGGGAATGCCCTCTGCATCCGCTCCCTCGAGACGGGGCAGGAGAAGGTCTATTACAGGGAGATTTGGCGCCTCGGGCTTCAATATATCGACGGACCCGAATGGTCGCCGGATGGCCGGGTCATCGTTTTTGTCGGCTCGACAGGGACTATGGCCAGGGAATTCTACCGTCTCGATGTGGAGAAGGGCGGAATCTCCCGCGTCGCTTCCTACGGCGCCGATGAGAGGGTTTTGGGATGGGTCTGCGGGCCTGAGGGGAAATTCTACTATGGACGCCACGACGTCAAGAAGAAGGTTTCCGAGATCGTGGTTCGCGACCTCGAGTCGGGCGTGGAGAGGATTCAATTCAAGTTTCCGTCTCTCGAGCGCGGCGTGGGTCTCGCTTTCTCCCCCGACCGGAAGTGGCTGTCCTTCATCAACTACGCTTGGGGCGGGGTGAGATCTTTGAAGGTCATGCCGGCTTCAGGCGTCGGAGAGCCGAGAGAAATCTATAACTTCGGCGAAACTCAAAAAGGAGTGCCGAACATCGAACATGCCTGGACTCCGGACGGACGTTTCATCGTCTACAGCCGGCCAGACCCGAAAGACCTGCCGAGTTGGGAGCTTTGGCGGGTGCCCGTCGAGGGAGGCCAGCCTGAGAAGATCGGATTGACGAGACGGTGGGGCCTTTGGAACCTGACGATCCGTCCCGACGGACGTCAGATCGTCTTCGCCGGCAGAAACGGGGCGTCCACGAATTCCGAAATGTGGGTGCTGGAGAACTTCCTCACGGATGGTAAGGGCAAATAGCCTTTCAGCGCGGCAGCCAAGCCCGGATCTGCCGGGCGACGCGCATCGCGGCCGGCGGGCTGAGGTTGGCCATGACGACGATCGTCCAGCCGCGGTCGGGCATCCATTCGAGGCCGGCGTTGAGGCCCGGCGCTCCGCCGGCGATCCCCATCCCGCCGCGGTTTTCCTCGCCGGCCGGTCCGAAGAGGCCTTTCTCCAGGGCGATCGTGTACTTGAGGAGGTCGCGGGCGGTTGAATGGCCGCCGCCGGCCGAGCTTCCAATTCCCGGAAGCGAATCGTAGTTCGTCTTCCAGGACGACCCTTCGCGGACATACCCGACCGCCAGGCCGGGGACGGCGTCGGCTTTTCTCGTCCAGCCCGAATCCGTCATCCCCGCCGGCCTGTAGATGTTGTCCCGGATGTAGTCGTAGTAGTCCTGGCCGGTGATTTTTTCAATGATCAGGCCGAGGACGATGTATCCGCCGTTCGAATAGAGGTTGCCCTGCCCGGGCTCGAAAGCGAGGGGCTGGTCGGCAAAAAGCGGCAGGTATTCGGCCAGAGTCAGGATTTTCTCCTTGTCGGCCGCCTCGTATCTCGGGCCGAAGAAGTCGCCGATGCCCGAACTCATGGCGAGAAGGTGTCGAACCCTGACCATCGAAGCGGCGACCTTGTTCGGATAGTCGGGCAGGAACTTGCCGATCGTGTCTTCGAGCGAGAGCTTTTTCTCCGCGGCCAGCTTGCGGACGGCGAGGGAGGTGAACGATTTGTTGATCGACCCGATATTGAACTTGGTGCCGATCCGGTTCGGGATCTTTTTCTTCCGGTCGGCGAACCCATAGGCCTCCTCGAAGACGGGGACGCCGTTCTTGGCGATGAGGATCGCCCCGGAAAAATTGCCGGCCGCGGCGGCTTCGGCGGCATAGTCCCGGACGGCGGCGAAGAGCTCAGCTTCGTCTTTTTTGGGATCGGGCTGGGGGCCCTCGTCGCCGGGGCCGCCCAGGGCCTCGAACCGGATCCCGAGAAGGCCATGCGGCTCGGCGGCCTCGAATTCGAAGTCGAGCCGGAGGAGTTGGCCGTTTTCAGCCCGGACGGTGAGGCCGAAAAAGTTGGGGCCCGACTCGACGGCTTTTTCCGGCTTGAGGATGCCGAGTTGGCCTTTGATCTGGCGGTATCTTGCCAGGCGGGCCTCGAGGGGGGCCCTCTGGAGAGCGTCCTTGGCGAAGAACTTCTCGAGGAAATCCTTCATCGCTTCCTCGCCGGCGTTGAAAGCTTTGACGTAGGCTTCGGCCGCCTTTTCGGCGGATGTTTGGGGGAGCAGGCTCTGGGCCGGGGGGAAGGGTGGAGACGGGGCCCCCGAGGCCCGAAGCCCGATCGCTGCGACAATAAATATGACGGCCACTAAACAATTATTTTTCTTCACGTTTTTCCTCCGGACGGGCTAAACGATAACGTCTTGACGAGAACGTTTCTCTCTGATTTTTCGAGAAACGTTCTCTTTTCAACGAAAAACATCCGTTCTTTAATTTTAGCAAACTCCCGTCCCTCCCGAAACGTTTCTTTTTCTTTCTGGACAGAGCGAGTCAAATCGTGCTAAAATATAGAAAACTAAAGAGAATAGCCTATTTTCATGATCACCAACGGACGGAAACTCCGGTCGTTCGAGCGGAATCTCAAGAAACGGACACCGGCGGATTTTCTGAAGAACCTCGCCCTTGTCGAAGCGATGTTCAGGGAGGCCGTCGCCTTGGGGGTCTTCCCTCTGGGTGATCCTCTCGCCGGAATCGAGGTCGATATTCGTATCGCCAGGGCGGTCAACCGTGTTTCGACGGCTTCTTGAAGCGGTCGGCCGCGCTCTCGACGAAAGCGAGATCCCCTATATGGTTATCGGCGGACAGGCGGTTCTTCTGTATGGCGAGCCTCGGCTCACTCGGGATATCGATATCACCCTCGGGATCGGGGTCGAGGAGATCGAGAGGGTCAAATCGGTTGTTTCCTCGCTTAAATTGAAACCTCTGGTTTCCGATCCCGATAGCTTCGCCAAAGAGACGATGGTTTTTCCTGTGTCCGATAAGCCGAGCGGTATTCGAGTGGATTTCATCTTCTCCTTCTCTCCTTATGAAAGGCAAGCGATAGGCCGGGCCCGACCGATTCGCCTTGGCAAATCCATGGTGAAATTCGCCTCGATCGAGGACGTTATTATCCATAAAATGCTCGCCGGGCGTCCGAGGGATATCGAGGATATCGAATCCATCATGCTGATAAATGTCGGAATTGACGCTCAATACGTTGAAAAATGGCTTGGCGAATTCGATTCTTCCCTGGAACGCCGCACCCTTTCCGCGTTTCGCTCTCTCGTCGCCGGACTTCGACGGCCCTTCATGGATTCCGTGAAGAAAGGATTATCCGACGCAAAAGCTGGGAGGGTGATCGGCTCCGCGACTCTCAAAAAAAAGCTCGGAAAAAAATAAAATCATCGGATCCATAAACTCGTTCGAGGGGCATCGTCTTCTTCGTTGGAATTTTTTGTCGCCGGCGGGAATATCCGGCCGCCGGCGGTGTATTATAGGGGCGTGGGGAAAACATAAACGCCGCGGAAGGCCGGAGCGTAAACAGAGTGAAATAGAAGCGTGGTATGGGGAGATTTGAAAGAACGTTGGGATTCGCTCTCGGAATCGGCCTCTGCGGCGGCTTGGTGTTCGGCTCCGAGGCGACGCTTATCCAGGTCCGGCTTTTCCGGGGAACTTGGCCCGAAGGCCAAGACATGTCGAGGCGGGTCGAGGTCCTGACGGCGTCCGCCCGGCCCGAGCTGGCGGCCGCCAAAGAAAAAATCGGCGTTTCGGACGGCCTTCTTACCGCCGCGGCGATCGAAGCGCTATTCGCGATCTACGACCTTCAAGCCGTCGAAGACATCTTTCTCCACGAGAAATGGTGGGACGGGAAAAATCTTCATCATGTCTTTTGGGACGGCAACGTCCGCCCCGAAGACAAAGCGCTGAGAAAAAATCCTTTTGACAATGTCGTCCACGGTATAAAGGCTTCTTTTCAAATCGACCTGACGCCAATGGAGCTCCCGGACCGGCGATTGTCCCTTCTGGTCGTCATTTCGAGCGGCCGTTCGGATCCGGACCGAGCCTCCGGCGAAACGGGCGTCCTGGTCGATCACAAGACCGTGCTCGATCAAGAGATCGCGCTCGAGATCGGCGATCTCGCCGTCATCGGCGCCCCATGGGAAGGCGGGGCCTATTTCGCGGTGATCTCGGCGGTGACCGGAAATCCGGCCGGGCATCGGCCCGCCGCGAGGCGGAGCGAAGAGCCCCGGAGGATCTATTTCGGGAACGCTCCGAAAGCCCTTTCCGAAATCCGTCCCGCCTACCCGGAAGAATTGAGGCGCTGTCTCATCGGCGGCGAAATGGTCCTCGTCGTCGCGATCGACGATAACGGCGCCGTCCAAAAAGTCGATATTGAAAGGCCGCTTCATCCTTATCTCAATTATTCGGCCGTCCAGGCGGTCCGGCAGGCCTCCTTTGAGCCGCTTCGATTCGAAGGGAAACCGGTTCCCGCGGCCTTTCGGCTGACCTATGCTTTCCACCCCAGGGTTCATGCGCCGGGACTCCCTCCGGACGCGGCGCGGGCCGGGCCGGCGGATCCGTCTTCGGTTGAAGAATTGCGGGAAGCCCTCCGAGGCGGGGCGGACTATTGCCGGAGGCTCGCCGAGGCGGTCTACAGCTTCGTCTGCGAGGAATCGATCAGAGAGACACATTATGGTTTTCGGCCGGAAGGCCGCTGGTCTTTGATCGCGGTCACTCCCCGGACTCCCCAGGCCGGAAGGTCCGCCCCATCGGTCTTGGACATTCCCGATGAACGCCAAACCGGGACGAAGCCGACCTTCGGCGCCGATGAGGGCTTGGCCGGTTCGCCGCGGCCGAGAATCGTCGCCGCGATCCAGAAGCTCACGGATCCGGGCCAGAACAGGCGTAACAATTTTCTGTGCGATTATCAAATCATCAAAAAGGCCGGAGTGATCAAGGAACGAAGATTCCTTCTGAAGGATAACGGCCGGAAGGTAGCGAAGCCCAAAAAAGTCCTCGAGGAAACGCGCTTCTCCGCCGTGAGCTCCATCCTGGCGCCGCTCCGGGTGTTGTCCGCCGACAAACAGCCGAGGTTCGACTACCGGATCGCCGGGGAGGAGAAGGTCGATGGAAAGCCCGCCACCGTGATTGAGGCGAGACCGAAGTCCATCGATGAGGACGGCATCTGGAGCGCCAAGATATGGCTCGACAAAAAAAGTTTCCAAGTCCGCAAGAGCGAAATCGAGGGAGTGCCCGTCGAGGGATTCGAGGACGTCCTGGAAGATAGCGTTCACTTCAACATCAAGCCGTCGTTCGTCATGTCGCACGAATACCGGACCGGGAAAGGCGGCATTTTATTCCCGTCGCGGTCCCGGATCCGGGCCGCCTATCCCGGCCTCGACCCGGCCGGCCCCCTCCCCAAGGACGACATCATCCTGACCTACAATAAATTCAAATATTTCACCGTCGAGACCGGCAGCCAAATCATCAAGTAGCCCCGACATCTTTATAGGAGTGACGCAACTCTTCAGCGTCCTTGACCACGTATCGAAAAGCATATAGAATTTTTGTAGATTAGAAATATCGTCGAGAATGAAGAAGCCTTCGCTTCACGTCGATACAAAGGCCGTCGATTTGGTCCGGAAGATCCGCTACAAGAGCTATCGCGAGACGAAAGACCTCCCCCTCAACGCGCAAATCCGGGTTGTTCGGGAAAAAGCCGCTTCTTTCAAGAAGAAAACGAAACGCCCTCTGTCAGAAATCGTATCCGATTGAACTTACGTTGAGCCCCAATTTGTCATTCGATATCTTTTGACCCGGATCTCGCCCGTCTCGTCGTCCGTCGTCTCGGTAAAAAGGCAACCGTTCTTCATCTTCATGGAAAACGGCGAGACGTGGGCAGGCAGGACGATCCGGCGGAGAAAACGCCCATCCGAATCGAAAACGTCGAACGTCCAGTCCGTCCGTCTCTTGGCGAAAGGCGTTCGCTGGACATAGATGAAACCGCGATCGTCCGCGATGAGGCCGTGAAAGAGCGCTTTGGACTCGGGAAAGACGTAGACCTTTTCGATGTCCGCCTTTGGCAGCTTGTTCCCTTCGGCCTCGGCCGCCAGGACGTCTTCTTTATCCTTACTGGTGTAGGATTCAGGCGTTTCGTCCTTAAGGATGATCTTCGTCGTTTTTCCTTCCGCGTCGATGATTTTCAATCGATAGACCGTGGCGAAACCGTACACGGCGGCGCGAGGGCCGAGAGGGTTCAGAAGAAATCGAGGGACGTGGATGTTGAAATATCCGAGCGGCGCTCCATTGAGGGTCGCCGTATGTCTCGGCGGAATGAAATGATCAATCGTTTTCTCAAGGCTTCCATCGGCCGCCGCGATTCCAACGTCGTAGGTCGATCCTTTCGGTTCGATGTTGAGTATGGCGACCGCGCTCTTCCCGGTTTCGAAGAGCGCTCCGGGAACGAATTGTCCCCTGAAGGTCGTGGTGTCTAAGAAACGACCTTCTCGGTCAAAGCGGCTGATCCTCCCCCTGCCAAAAACGCTCAGGCCGGCCGGGGAGAGAAAAAGGCGCACGGCGGCTTCGAACTCTCCCGGCCCCTGCCCTTTGCGACCGATCGTCCGGAGATAAGTCCCGTTTTTGTCGAAGATTTGAACGCGGCGATTCCTCGATTCAAGGACATAGATATTTCCCTCCTCGTCGATGTCCAATCCTCCAACGTCCGAGAAGGCGTAGTTCGCGTCATCCTCGTGGCCGATGCTCAATTCTTCCTCGAGATTGAGGACGAGATCCTCAAGGATGGGTTCCTTGGGATTGCGAACGATTTTGACGCCTTTTTCTTCGACGATTTGGCCTTTCCATTGTGGGGTGGTGGCGAGGCGTATGGGAGACCCTAAGAGAACAAGGACGGCTGGTGAGACGGCTAACGAAACGACGAATGGCCGGATTCGCATCGACATTCCCATATATCGTTTCCTTGAGGATAAACCTTGATTCACAAGATATTCCCAAAATTCCTCTATTTCAATGATTTTTCAGGATGGGCTTGACTGAGACGAAATTAGGACTATATACGGAAAGCCGGCGGGCGTTTTGCTCTCCCCCGCGGAGTACGACGATCTGGTTTATCGGCTGGGAAAAGATCACGTCGAAATCCTGACGGTTTTCGAAGGGCATAGGCTTTTTCGTTAGATTTCGGCCTCTCCCGAGGAATATTTGGTCTTCGGCTCTGTATTGTTAAGGGGAGGATCACAAGACATGGAGAAGAATTTGGCGGGTGGGGCCGTCTTAGCGGCCGTATTGTCTTTATTGGTCATAGGTTGTCGCCCAGGCGATCGCGTCGAACGGCGCATCGAGGACGGCGTCGAGGTCGTCCTCAATCATGCCGAGCCTTATCGTCTTCCCGGTCGGCCGGCGAAACTTTCCCTCCGGGAAGAACTGACAATCGATTTCGGCCGGGACGACAT
>Ga0208828_1000649_pt1 | contig 15105 bp, 29 predicted proteins | sample Kivu_160m_FD_185487 | JGI IMG/M metagenome (GOLD analysis project Ga0208828, IMG submission 185487) | Freshwater microbial communities from Lake Kivu, Western Province, Rwanda to study Microbial Dark Matter (Phase II) - Kivu_160m (SPAdes)... | ecosystem: Environmental > Aquatic > Freshwater >... | reverse complement strand
GGGCAAGATGGCATCTTGCCCTACTGATGAGGGCAAGATGGCATCTTGCCCTACTGATGAGGGCAAGATGGCATCTTGCCCTGCTGATGAGAGCAAGATAGCATCTTGCCCTACTGATGAGGGCAAGATGGCATCTTGCCCTGCTGATGAGGGCAAGATAGCATCTTGCCCTACTGATGAGGGCAAGATGGCATCTTGCCCTGCTGATGAGAGCAAGATAGCATCTTGCCCTGCTGATGAGGGCAAGACGGCATCTTGCCCTGCTGATGAGGTGCGATGAACATTTATGAGGTTTTGGTACGCCCTATTTCTACAGAGAAGGCGGGTTTCCAGTCGGATCATCTTAACCAGTACACGTTTGAAGTGGACTGCAGAGCCAACAAGCTCCAGGTGAAGAAGGCGGTGGAAGACATCTTTGACGTAGAGGTTGTCGGCGTCAACGTCATGAACATGCCCGCCAAGCGAGGCCGTTTTGGCCGACGCCAAGTAACAAGGAAGTCTGCCTGGAAGAAAGCGGTAGTCACGCTGGCGCCAGGGCAGCGCATCGAGTTCTTCGAAGGAGTATAGCAAGAGGGAATCATGCCTGTAAAGACTTATAAACCTACCTCGCCCGGCCGGCGGGGGATGAGCGGTTACGATTTTGAAGAGATAACCACGACCCAACCGGAGAAATCGCTTCTGGCTCCCTTGTATCAAAAAGCTGGGCGTAACGTGCGGGGCAAGATCACCGTCCGCCACCGGGGCGGTGGCCACAAGCGGAAGTACCGTATCATTGATTTCAAACGAGACAAAGGGGGTATTCCGGCGCGGGTGGATTCCGTGGAGTACGATCCGAATCGGTCGGCGCGTATCGCCCTCCTGGCCTACGCCGATGGCGAGAAGCGCTACATTATTGCCCCCCTGGGATTGCAGGTGGGCGACACTATCATGTCGGGTCCTGTGGCCGAGATCCGCGTGGGCAATGCTTTGCCCATTGCCAACATTCCCATAGGCACCCTCATCCACAACATCGAGTTGAAGAAAGGGAAGGGGGGGCAGTTGGTGCGTGCGGCTGGCTGCTCGGCCCAGCTCTTGGCCAAGGAGGGCCGATACGCTCACGTACGTTTGCCTTCCGGGGAAGTGCGCCTGGTGCTCCAGGAGTGTATGGCCACCATTGGTCAGATCGGCAACACCGAGCACGGCAACATTAAGCTGGGCAAGGCCGGACGCAAGCGTTGGCTGGGCTGGCGGCCGGCAGTGCGCGGCTCAGCTATGACGCCGGAGGCTCACCCCCACGGCGGCGGCGAAGGGCGCAGTCCCATTGGCATGCCCTCGCCCAAATCCCCCTGGGGCAAGCCTACCCTGGGCAAGAAGACGCGCCGGCGCAAAGATACGGACAAGTGGATCGTGCGCCGGCGGAGTAAGAAGAGGCGATGAGTAGGAGGTTGGTATGCCGAGATCGTTGAAGAAGGGGCCGTACGTGGAGCCCAAACTGCTCAGCCGAATCGAGGACATGAATAAGCGGGGCGAGAAGCGGGTGATCAAGACCTGGTCGCGAGCTTCGACTGTCTTCCCCCAGATGGTTGGCCATACCATCGCCGTGCACGATGGCAGGCGCCATGTGCCCATCTATATCACTGAGAACATGGTGGGTCACAAATTGGGGGAATTTGCTCCCACTCGGACCTATCGAGGCCATGCCTACAAGGATAAGAAGAGCCGAGTTACGAAGAAGAAATAGCGGTAGGGGAAGATGGCTTTTAAAGTTAGAGCGGTCACTAAATACGTGCGCATGTCTCCACGCAAGGTGCGCCTGGTGGTAGACCAGGTGCGGGGCCTGGCGGCGGACGAGGCCCTGGCTATCCTCAAGTTCACACCAAAGGCAGCGGCGAAGCCGGTGGCCAAGGTGATCAGGTCGGCTATTGCCAACGCCGAGGAGAACCTTGAGCTGTCGAGAGAAGATCTATACGTCTCTAAGATATTCGTGGACGCTGGCCCTATTCACAAGCGATGGAAGGCCGGGGCGCGGGGGAGATTCAAGCCCATCTTGAAGCGCACTTCTCACATTACTGTTGTCCTTGAGGAAATGGAGATTGGGGATTAGGGAATCAGGGAATGAGAAATGCCTGATTCCCTGATCACTGATTTCCTGATCACTGTAAAAGGAGGAGCTATTGGGGCGAAAAGTACATCCTTTAGGGTTCAGGCTAGGGATCATCAAGGATTGGCAAGCGCGATGGTTTGCTGATGGAAAGCAGTACGCCGATCTCCTGCAGGAAGACCTGGATATCCGCGATTTGATACGCCAGGAGATGGGGGAGGCAGGCATTTCCAGAATCGAGATCGAACGTTTTCCCAAGCAGGTCAGCATTACCATCTGGACGTCTAAGCCAGGCATCATCATCGGGCGCAAGGGGGCAAGCGTCAAGAACTTGCGTCAGGATTTAGAGAAATTATCGGATAAGAGGGTTCGCATTGACGTCCAAGAGGTCGAGCGTCCCGAATTGGATGCCTATCTTGTGGCCGAGAACATAGCTTCTCAGTTGGAGCGTCGCATAGCCCACGCCCGGGCCATGAAAAGAGCGGCAACTCAGGCCATGCGCCTGGGTGCTGAGGGGGTCAAGATCATTTGCAGCGGTCGGTTGGCTGGCGCCGAGATGGCCCGCCGTGAGTGGGTGATGGAGGGTCGGGTGCCCCGCAGTACCCTCCGAGCCGATATTGACTATGGCTTTGCCGAGGCCCTAACCACTTATGGCCGTATCGGCATCAAGGTGTGGATCTACAAAGGCGAGGTCTTGCCCGAAGGGCCAGGGATTAAGGAATGAGGGATTAGGCAATCAGGAATGTCTGATTCCCTGATTTCCCGATTCCCTGAGGAGAGTGAATCATCATGTTAATGCCTAAGAGAGTGAAGTATCGCAAGCAGATGCGGGGCCGTATGAAAGGCCAGGCTTCCCGCGGGGCCACGGTGTCTTTTGGCGACTACGGCCTTCAGGCCCTGGAACCGGCCTGGGTAACCAGCCGTCAGATCGAGGCCGCCCGGCGGGCCATCGTCCGCTATGTCAGGCGTCGAGCGAAGGTGTGGATACGGGTCTTTCCTGATAAGCCTGTTACTAAGAAGCCAGCCGAGACGCGAATGGGCAAGGGTAAAGGTGCGGTGGACCATTGGGTAGCGGTGGTCAAGCCAGGCCGTATCCTGTTCGAGATGGCTGGCGTCAGTGAAGATGTGGCTAAGGAAGCCATGCGCCTGGCATCCCACAAGCTGCCCATAAAGACCCAGTTTGTGAAGCGGCTGGAGATATAAGGAGGGCTGATGCAAGCGCGTGAGATTCGTGCCTTGGCTCCGGAGGAGATCCGGCACAGACTGGAGGAAGCTCATGAGGAGCTCTTCAACTTGCGGTTTCAATGGACAACCCGGCAACTAAAGGACACCAACCGAGTTACTCAGGTGAAGAGGGACATTGCCCGCCTGAAGACCATCTTGCGAGAGAGGGAGTTGTGGGAGGGAGAGGATTAGCTATGAGGGCGGGACGTAGAAGGTTGATCGGTCGCGTGACCAGCAATAAGATGGACAAGACCGTCGTGGTAGAAGTGGAGAGGTTGCAGCGCCATCGTCTCTACCGCAAGGTGGTGCAGAGGACGCAGAAGTATATGGCTCACGACGAGGAGAGGGCGTGTCGCATGGGCGACTTGGTGTGTATCGTCGAGTCGAGACCCTTGAGCCGCAGGAAACGCTGGGTAGTTGAGGAAATAATCGAAGCGGAGAACCGGGAACTGGTCGAAGATTTCGACGTCCAGTAACTGACATTCCTTACTTCGATCAGGCTCAGTACAAGGATTGGGAGAGCAGGGATGATTCAACAGGAGTCGAGGCTGAGGGTAGCCGACAATACCGGCGCCAGGGAGATCCTGTGTATCAGGGTATTAGGGGGCTCATCGCGCCGCTATGGGGGGGTAGGCGATGTCATCGTGGCTTCGGTCAAGCAGGCTACCCCCACGAGCTCGGTCAAGAAGGGCGAGGTGGTGCGAGCAGTGATCGTTCGCACAGCCAGGGAATACGGCCGCCCCGATGGTTCTTATATCCGATTTGACGAAAACGCGGCGGTGATCTTGGATGACCATCAGAACCCCAAGGGGACGCGCATCTTCGGCCCCGTCGGCAGAGAGCTCCGCGACAAGGGATTCATGAGAATCGTTTCCCTGGCCCCAGAGGTGTTGTGAAAGCAGGAGATGGTGATGAGAAGGATCAAGAAGGGCGATCAGGTAGAGGTTATTTGCGGCGAGGACCGTGGGAGGAGGGGAACCGTTCACCGCGTGGTTCCTCAGGCGGAACTGGTAGTTGTTTCAGGCATCAATCTGATCAAAAAACATCAACGGCCCAGGCCCACCGGTGGCCGCACGCAGGCCCAAGCAGGTATTATCGAGTTCGAGGCCCCGATTTGTCTGTCGAACGTAATGCTGGTTTGCCCCCAGTGTGACCAGCGGACCAGGGTCGCCTTCGAGTCTCTGGAGGGTGGGGGTAAAGTGCGCGTGTGCAAGAAGTGCAAGGCGATCCTAGATTAGTGATTCATGGAGCGTATTGTGCCAAGACTGAGAGACCGCTATAGCGAGGAAATCGTTCCAGCCTTAATGAAGGAATTCGGCTATCGCAACGTGATGGAGGCGCCGCGCCTGAAGAAGATCATGGTCAACGTGGGCGTAGGCGAGGCCATACAAGACGCCAAGGCGCTGGATCACGCTGTCCAGGACATCACCGCCATTACCGGCCAGCGTCCCATCGTGACCAGGGCCAGGAAGTCTATAGCCGGGTTCAAACTGCGCGAGGGGATGCCTATCGGCGTTAAGGTTACCCTGCGAGGCAACCGCATGTACGATTTCCTGGATCGTCTGTGCAATGTTGCCCTTCCTCGCCGACGTGACTTCCGTGGCGTCTCGCCCGACTCCTTCGATGGCCGAGGCAATTATGGCCTGGGCCTTGCGGAGCAACTGGTGTGGCCAGAGATCCAATACGATTCCATTGACAAGGTGCGGGGCATGGAGATCAGCATTGTCACCACTGCCAGAACCGACGAGGAGGGGCGGCGCTTGCTGGAGCTCTTCGGAATGCCCTTTGCCAGAAAGTGAGCAGGTGAGCAAGTGGGCAAGTGGGCAAGTGGGCAAGTGAGCAATAAGACGAATGAGCAATGCCGTAGGACGCATTGCAAACCTGCAGACTTGCAGACTTGTGCTAGGAGGGACAGTGGCTAAGAAGTGTATGATGATACGGGAGAAGCGTAGAAAGTACGATGTACGCGTGCGCAACCGGTGTCAGCGGTGCGGGCGCCCGCGCGGTTATATCCGCCGTTTCAAGCTCTGCCGTATCTGTTTCCGCCATCTCGCCTTGGAAGGCAAGGTTCCAGGCGTAGTTAAAGCCAGTTGGTGAAACCAGGAGTAGGAGTCCGAGCAATGACCATGACCGATCCCATCGCCGACATGTTGACCCGCATCAGGAATGCCATCATGGCTGGCCATAGCTATGTGGTCGTTCCTGGCTCAAAACTGAAGTTGGCTATTGCCAGAATTTTGAAAGAGGAAGGCTTCATCGAAAACTACGATGTCACCAAGGATCGCTCCCAGGCAATGATCAGGATTTGGCTGCGATACACCGGGGATAGAAAAGACAGACGGTGCGTGATCACAGGTTTGAGGCGGGTCAGCAAGCCGGGATGTCGGGTCTATACCGGCAAGAAGGATATCCCTTGGGTGCTCAGCGGCATGGGCATCGCCGTCCTCTCCACCTCCAGGGGAATTATGACGGACAGGCAAGCTCGCCGTCTCGGCATCGGCGGCGAACTGTTGTGTTATGTTTGGTAAACTGGTAGATTGGTAAACTGGTCAGTTGGAGGTGTTTCAGTGTCACGCATAGGTCGCATGCCTGTTCCCGTACCGAAAGGGGTACAGGTGAATATAGAAGGCAGCCAGGTAACAATTAAGGGACCCAAAGGCAAATTGAGCCGCTCCTTCAACCCAGACATCAAGATATCCCTCCAGGATGGTCAGCTTGTGGTGACTCGCCCTACGGACAACCGGCAGCATCGGGCTTTGCATGGGTTGACGCGAGCCTTGTTGGCTAACATGGTGACCGGAGTGACCGAGGGGTATCGCAAGGATCTGGTGGTCGAAGGAATTGGGTATCGTGCTGAGATGCGAGGCGATAACCTGGTCTTATACCTCGGCTTCTCCCATCCGGTAGAGATAGCGCCGCCTCCGGGCATAACCTTTGGCATTGAGACTCGTGGCAAGACCATCGTCGTGGATGGGATTGATAAGGAATTGGTTGGCGAGATAGCGGCCAGGGTCAGGCGAGTGCGCCCCCCTGAAGTCTACAAAGGCAAGGGCATCCGCTACGCGGGCGAGCATGTGCGCCAAAAAGCTGGCAAAGCGGGCAAGGTTGCAGCCAAGTAGCACTCTTGAAAGGGACATCGGGACGATGAGTAAGGAAACTGAATTGGCACGCCAACGACGACATCGGCGGGTGCGGAAAAGGGTGGCAGGGACCGCTGAGCGCCCCCGGTTGAATGTCTTCAGAAGTCTGAAGCACATCTATGCCCAGGTGATTGATGATGACCTGGGACGTACCCTGGTGGCGGCTTCCAGCCTTGACCCTGACCTGCGGGGGAAATTGACTGGCCTTACCAAGGCCCAGCAAGCCAAACTGGTCGGAGAGCTTCTGGCCCAGCGAGCCCTGGCGCGAGGCGTGAAGTGGGTGGTATTCGATAGAGGTGGTTACAGATATCATGGGCGGGTGAAGGCCCTGGCCGAGGGATCGCGCCAGGCTGGATTGGAGTTCTAGAAGTTGGAGGTTGGAGGTTGGAAGTTGGATTGTAGAGGGCCGATCTCTAACGTCTAACTTCTAGCTTCTAACTTCCAGAACAAGGAGGATTGATGGCGAGGGAGGTTTTCGAAGAGAGGGAAGAGCTGGATGAGCGGGTGGTGCATATCGCACGCACCGCCAAAGTGATCAAGGGCGGGCGACGCTTCGCCTTCCGTGTTCTGGTCGTGGTGGGCGACAACCAGGGCAATGTGGGTGTGGGGGTAGGCAAAGCGCGCGGCGTGCCCGATGCCATCCGCAAGGGAGCAGAGCGAGCCAAGCAGAACATGAGGAAGATCCCTATGGTGGGCACGACGATCCCTCACGAGGTAACAGCTCAGTTCGGCGCATCCAAAATCCTCCTGAAGCCGGCATCGCCTGGCACGGGGGTTATCGCTGGCGGCGGAGTGCGAGCCGTGGTGGAGGCGGCCGGTATCCGCGATATATTGACCAAGTCCTTGGGCAGCGCCAATATTCTCAACGTGGTCAAGGCCACGATGAAGGGCCTTGCGCAACTGAAAGACGTCGAAGAAGAGGCCAGACTCCGAGGCAAACCTGTGGCAGAGATCACGCCCTTCTGGGCGAGGGGGCAGACCAGTGGTTGACAAGCAAGCGAAAGAGAAGGACAGAGGTCAAAAGAAGAAAAAGAGACAGGCGAAGCTGCGCATCAAATGGGTAAAGAGCAGTATCGGCTATTCTGAGCGACAGAAGGCGACCATCAGGTCTCTGGGCCTCAAGCGGCTGGGTGACACCGTCGAGTGGAAAGACGACCCGGTCACCAGGGGCATGGTCAACAGAGTGAGGCATCTGGTCGAGGTGGAAGAATTCGTAGAGTCGTAGGTTCGTAAGCTCGTAGATTCGTGGATCAGTTGACGAATGTCCGAATCTACGGGTTCACGAGTGTACGGATTTACCGACTTTGGGGGTCATGATGAAGTTACACGAGTTGCGTCCTGCTGAAGGGGCCAAGGAGAAGAGAAAACGAAAAGGGCGCGGGATCGCTGCTGGCCAGGGCAAGACCGCTGGCCGGGGCACCAAGGGGCAGAATGCGCGCTCTGGTGGGGGGGTACGCCCCTACTTCGAGGGCGGCCAGTTGCCTTTGGTACGGCGACTGCCCCACAAGCGGGGCTTCACCAATATCTTTAAGCTACATTACACCCCGGTCAACCTCGACCGGTTGGACGGTTTCTCTGCGGGAGACGAGGTCAGCCCGGCTACCTTGGCTGAGGCCGGCATCGTCAAATCGCCCCAAGAGACGGTAGTCATCCTGGGACGCGGTGAGCTGGATCGGCCTCTCACCGTCAAGGCCCATCGCTTCTCGGCCAGCGCTCAGGAGAAGATCCTGGAGGCCGGTGGCACGGTGGAAGTGGTGCCACTTTAAAGAGCGACTAAAGTCGCTACTACAAATCTACATCTTGAGGTGACTCTGATGGATGAAACATTCAGGTGGTTTACAGCAGTAGATCTGACTGAGTATGAGGATAAGTATGTTTCTATTGTGAACAAAAAGGTAGTATGTGCCGATGAGGAGCCAGAGGTTGTATACTTGGAGGCCAAGAAGAAATACCCAGATAAGGAAATTGTGCTTTGGAAAGTTCCTCGTGGTGAAACCTTCATTAGAAAAACAAGAAGACCATATTCGTGTGGCAGGGATGAATCGGGAGAAGTGAGCACTGGAAGAACGGGGGTAGGAGCAAATGATACAGGCTGTCCGTAACGCTTTTAAGCTGCCTGACCTCAGGCGCAGGATCTTGATCACCTTTCTCATCTTGGTTATTTACCGCCTGGCGGCCCACCTTCCGGTGCCTAACGTGGACCCGGTAGCTCTGCACCAGGTCTTTGAAGCCAACCAACTGTTGGGCTTGCTGGATATGTTCTCGGGTGGCGCCATGTCCAACTTCTCGGTCATAGCTCTGGGGGTCTATCCATACATCACGGCTAGCATCGTCATGCAGCTCTTGCAGCCCCTTATCCCCAGGTTAGAAGAGATCGCTCAGGAAGGCGAGGCGGGCCGCGCTAAGCTCAATCAATACACTTATTACCTGGCCATCCCGTTGTCTGCCTTGTCAGCCTATGGCCAGGCCCAGTTGTTGCAGAGCCAGGGCGTCATCAGCAATTTTGGCCTTTCGGGGGCGACACTCCTGCCTACGATCGCCACGGTCCTGACCCTGACGGCGGGCACAATGTTCGCTATCTGGTTGGGTGAGTTGATCACAGAACAGGGTGTCGGCAATGGCTTGTCCATCATCATTTTTGGCGGCATCGTGTCTGATATACCACAACGAGTGGGCACCCTGCTGGTAGGTGACGTGCGAGGGTTGATAGCCTTTGTTATTATCATGGCTATTACAGTGGCGGTTATCGTCATTGTGCAGGAGGGACAACGGCGCATTCCGGTGCAATACGGCAAGCGGGTGCTGGCCATGCGAGGCAGCCGGTTGCGCATTGCCGGCGGCCAAAGCACTCACATCCCTCTGCGGGTCAACGCGGCAGGCATGATCCCGCTGATTTTTGCGCAGTCCTTTTTGCTATTTCCTGGGGTCATTGCCTCCTACTTTGTCTCGGCGCAGAACCAGACAATTGCCAATATTGCCAACACTATCTACCAGACTTTCAACGGTCGGGGCAATTTCTATTACGTCATGTATTTCCTGATGATTATTGGTTTCACTTACTTCTACACCGACGTGGTTTTCCAACAGCAGAATCTGCCTGAGAACCTGAAGCGTCAGGGGGGGTTCATCCCAGGCATCCGCCCCGGCAAGCGCACTGCCGATTACCTGAACGGGGTTATGCGGCGCATCACCCTGGTGGGAGCGCTTTTCCTGGGCGTGGTTGCTGTGCTGCCCTGGATCGTGGACGTGCTTGGGGTGGTGGAGAATCCTGGGATGATGCTCATTACTAGTTCCGGTTTGCTCATCGTGGTTGGCGTGGTGTTAGACACCATGAAGCAGTTGGAGGCTCAGCTTCTGATGCGCCACTACGAGGGCTTTATTAAGTGACAATCAGGAGGAAGTTCCGATGAAGGTTAGTGCATCGGTTAAGCGTCGCTGCTCCAGGTGCAAAATCGTCAAACGCAAGGGCGTGGTTCGTGTGATCTGCCAGAACCCCAAGCACAAGCAGCGACAGGGATAGGGTATGTGCTAGGAGGGAGGAAATGGCACGAATTGCTGGAGTGGACTTGCCTCGCAATAAGCGAGTGGAGGTTGGCCTGACCTACATCTACGGTATCGGTCGGGCGACCAGCCGCGAGATCCTGGCCAGGACGGGCGTCAACCCCGACATCCGGGTCAAGGATCTGGCCGAGACCGAGATCAGCCAATTGCGCGAGGTGATTACGGCTGACTATAAAGTTGAGGGTGATCTGCGCCGTGAGATCAGCCAGAACATCAAGCGCCTGATGGAAATCGGTTGCTATCGCGGGCTTCGCCACCGTCAGAACTTGCCTGTGCGTGGCCAGCGGACCAGAACCAACGCCCGTACCAAGCGTGGCCCGCGCAGGACGGTGCCTGGCCGTGGCCGCAGGCGTGGGATGAAGAAGAAGTAGGAGAGGAAGGATGCCGCAACAAAAAGGAAGACGAACGACTCGCCGGGCGCGCAAGAGCGTCCCTTATGGGCAGGCTCACATTCATGCTACGTTTAACAACACGATCATCACCATGACCGACCAGCAAGGTAACACCATTGCCTGGGGGAGTGCAGGCACCGCTGGCTTCAAGGGATCACGCAAGAGTACCCCCTATGCCGCCCGCTTGGCCACCGAGCACACGGCCAAGCAGGCCGTTGATAACGGTCTGAGAGAGGTAGACGTGTTCGTCAAAGGGCCTGGGCCTGGCCGAGAGGCGGCCATTCGCGCTTTGCAGACGGCGGGCCTTAAGGTGAGAACCATCACCGATGTGACGCCCATTCCTCACAACGGCTGTCGCCCACCCAAGAGGCGAAGGATGTAGTAGTAGAACCAGGAGGTAACATGGCCAGACATACCGGCCCGGTTTGTAAGCAGTGTAGACGGGAGGGCGAGAAGCTCTTCCTGAAAGGTGAACGATGTTTAACCGCCAAATGTGCCCTGGATAGGCGTTCCTATGCCCCTGGCATGCATGGCCGCGAGTCTCAGTTCCGCCGCCGACGGCCATCGGAATATGCCCTGCAGCTTCGGGAGAAACAGAAGGCGCGCCGTATCTACGGCGTCCTGGAAAGGCAATTCCGACGATACTTCCAGGAGGCCGAGCGACGCAAGGGACTGACTGGCGAGAACCTGTTGATGATTCTGGAAAGCAGACTCGACAACGTGGTTTATCGGCTGGGGTTTGCCGATTCGCGGGCCCAGGCCCGCCAGTTGGTGCGCCATGGCCACTTCAACCGCAACGGGCGGAGGGCCAACATCCCCTCGATGCTGGTGGAGCCAGGCGACGTGATATCGGTGCGCGAGCAGCGCAAGAAGCTGACCTATTTTCAGGACCGGGCAAGGGAGCTGGAGGGCAAGGCTGTGCCGGATTGGATGAGCCTGGACGCTCTCAGCATGTCGGGGCGTATTCTGCATTTGCCCTCGCGCCAAGAGATAGACCTGCCCTTGAGCGAGCAGTTGATTGTCGAGTACTACAGCCGTTAAGTGAGTGATCAGGAAACCAGTAGATCGGGGATCAGGAAATCAGGAAATCAGGAAATCAGGGGATCGGGGTGCACTCCAGATGCCTGATTCCCCTGACCACTGATTCATTCCCTGATCATTCATTCCCTGGTTCCCTGACTTCTTGAGGGAGTTAGGCTAAATGACAAATCAGGAAGGCAATCATCTGATGAGCAATGTTTTGCCCAAGGTCGAGTGCGAGATCGGCTCGAGAGGTTATGGCCGCTTCATCATCGGACCCATGGAGAGTGGCTATGGCGTAACCATTGGCAATGCTTTGCGCCGTGTTCTCCTCTCGTCCATGTCTGGTGCTGCCATCACGTCCGTCAGGGTTAGTGATGTGTACCATGAGTTCTCAACCATACCTCATGTCAAGGAAGACATGACGCAGCTGATCCTTAATCTAAAGCAAATACGGCTGAAGATGCACTCCGAAGATTCTGATCCGGTCCGCTTACGTCTGCAGGTGCGGGGCGAAGGCGTGGTGACGGCCGGTGACCTGGAATGTCCCAGTGAGGTGGAAATCATCAACCCTGAGTTGTATTTGTGTACCGTAGACTCCGATGAGGCAGAAATAGAGATGGAGATGACAGTGCAACGCGGCAAAGGGTACTCCCCCGCCGAAGAGCGAGCCAAGTTGCCCATCGGCGAGGTTCCCATTGATGCCATCTTCAGCCCCATCCGCAAAGTGGGATACGAAGTGCAAAGAGCCCGCGTCGGTCAGATGACCAACTTCGATAGGCTGGTGATGGACATCTGGACCGACGGCTCCATCCAGCCCCTGGAGGCTCTGAAAGAGGCCGCCCAAATACTGGTGAAGCACCTATTGCTGGTGGCGGGCGCCGAAGAAGAGATCCCAGAAGAAGAGGCTGAGGAAGAAGGCCTGCCCGCCCATGTGTATGACATGCTAATTGATGACCTGGGCCTCAACGTGCGAGTCTTCAATTGCCTCAAGCGGACGGGGATCACCAATGTGGGTGAGGTGCTGGAGAAGTTGGAAAAAGGCGATGAGGAGATGTTGAGTATTCGGAATTTCGGCCCCAAGTCTTTGCGTGACCTGAAGGAAGGGTTGAGAAAGAGGGGCTTGCTGTTGACCGAAAAGGAATCTGAAGGAGCGATTGCTCTATGAGGCATCGGAAAGCGGGTCGCACGCTGGGCCGCTCCAGCGGCCAGCGTAGCGCTCTATATAGAAACTTGATAACCGAATTGTTTCGCCATGAGCGAATAAGGACAACAGAAGCCAAAGCCAAGTCTGTTCAGGGGAAGGCAGAGAAGCTAATCACCTTGGGCAAGCGCGGCGACCTACACGCCCGGCGGCTGGCCGCTGCCAGGTTGAACGATCCGTCCATCGTGCACAAGCTGTTCGACGAACTGGCTCCTCGCTACGAAGGACGTTCCGGCGGCTACACCCGGATATACAAACTGGGACGACGTCAGGGCGATGGGGCCTCGATGGTTCTTCTGGAATTGGTGGAGTAACTCGATTGTGGATTGCAGATTGCGGATTGCGGATTCCGAAATCCGAAATCCGAAATCCGAAATCCGGCTCATGGCCGTCGTCGAATACGATGGCACCGACTACCTCGGCTTCCAGATACAGGCCCGGGGACGGACGATTCAGGGGGAGATAGAAAGGGCGCTGACTGGAGTCACCCAGGAAGCGATCAGAATCATCGCCGCAGGCCGCACCGACGCGGGCGTTCACGCCTTGGGGCAAGTCATCACCTTCAGTACGGCCTGGCGACATTCGATTGAGGAGCTTCAGCGTGCCCTGAACGCCGTACTTCCCCAAGATATCGCGGTGCGTGAGCTGAGGCCCGTGACCGAGAGCTTTCATCCCCGCTTCGATGCCGTGAGCCGCGAGTATCGTTATACCATCCTGAACCAACCCTTGCGTTCGCCATTGGCTCGACGTTTCGCCTATCATTTTCCGCAGCCTCTCGACGTGGCAGTGATGAACGAGGCCGCTGGCACCCTGGTGGGCGACCACGATTTCGCCTCTTTCGGCCGAGCGCCTCAGGGCGATAACACGGTGCGCGAGGTATACCGGGCCGAGTGCGCTCGCCAGGGGCCATTCGTCTACTTCGACATCGTAGCCAATGCCTTTCTCTATCGGATGGTGAGGAGGTTGGTTAGCACACTAGTGTTGGTGGGCACAGGGGAGTTATCCCCCCGGGAGTTCAGGGACATTCTCCAGGCCGCTGATGGAGATAGGGCGGGCCACCTTGCTCCGGCTCATGGCTTGTGTTTGATCAGGGTAAACTATTGACCATAAAGGGACGCAGACTCACAACAGAACTCGGAGGATTCATCAGGTGAAGACGTATACTCCTAAACCGGAGGATATAGAACGAGAGTGGTTTCTGGTAGATGCTGAGGGCAAGACATTGGGGCGTCTGGCTTCGAAGATCGCCGAGGTGTTGCGGGGCAAGCACAAGCCCGTGTATACTCCGCACCTCGATTGCGGCGACTATGTCATCGTGGTCAACGCCGACAAGGTGCAGGCCACCGGGCAGAAGCTGGATCAAAAGATCTACTATCGCCATTCGGGTTATCCTGGCGGGCTCAAAAGCATCAACTTGAGGGATCAGTTGCAGAAACATCCGCAGCGGGTAGTGGAGGCTGCCGTGCGGGGGATGCTGCCCAAGAACCCACTGGGGCGAAAAATGCTTACCAAACTCAAGGTGTACGCAGGCGATTCCCATCCCCATCAAGCTCAGCAGCCCAAGGTGCTGGAAGTATAGTGTCATTGCGAGGAGCGAAGCGCCGAAGCAATCTCCAGCTCGCAAAGTAGGAGATTGCTTCGCTCCCTGCGGTCGCTCGCAATGACAACTGGTTCCATCGAGAGGAGAGGAAAATGTCAGTTGTTTACTATGAGGGGGTAGGACGGCGTAAGGTGGCCACCGCTCGTGTGCGGCTCTATCCTGGCGAGGGCAACATCGTCGTGAACGACAAGCCGGTGGAGGAGTACTTCTCGCGACAGGCTGATGTGCTGCATTTGTTGGAGCCTCTCAAGGTCACGAACAGCGTGGGCACGTTCAATGTTCTGGTCAAGGTTCAGGGGGGAGGCATATCTGGTCAGGCGGGGGCCGTGCGCCATGGCATCGCTCGCGCTTTGCTGGCGGCTGACCCAAATCTGCGACCCGTTTTGCGCAAGGGAGGCTTCCTGACGCGGGATGCGCGCGTGAAAGAAAGGAAAAAGCCTGGGCTCAAGCGCGCCCGCAAGGCGCCTCAGTACACCAAGCGGTAAAGCTCACTCGACAGGTCGCAAGTCACAGGTCGCAAGGGAAACTGGTAAAGGGGTGAGGTCATCGGGGACCTCGCCCCTTTTGTTTTTAGAACGGCGGATTGGCAGGGTTGACGGATTTCAATGCCTGGGCAGGTTATTGACAATTTGAAGCATTATGATATAATCAGATTCGATCAAACCGGGAAGGGGAGGTAGATCATGGGTGTCAAGCGAATCACAATGATTGCCGTCTTACTGTTAGCTCTGACTGCGGCATGCTGTGTAGCCGAACCCCTACCTACGAGTACACCGCCATTGCCCACAGACACGCCCGCCATCGTGCCGACCTCTACCAGCACCCCCCCAGCACCGAGAACGCCAACACCCCTTCCCACATCCACTTCGACAACGGCGCCGACC
>Ga0208828_1000648_pt1 | contig 15125 bp, 10 predicted proteins | sample Kivu_160m_FD_185487 | JGI IMG/M metagenome (GOLD analysis project Ga0208828, IMG submission 185487) | Freshwater microbial communities from Lake Kivu, Western Province, Rwanda to study Microbial Dark Matter (Phase II) - Kivu_160m (SPAdes)... | ecosystem: Environmental > Aquatic > Freshwater >... | reverse complement strand
CTCCTCGTCGGATTGATCGTCCTAGGCCTGGGCGCCGTGGCCCTGCTCATCGGGATCGTCGCCCTCCAGCGGCGGCGGTCCGAGCCGGCGTTCCAGAGAGCCCCCGCCGGCAGGGCCGCGCGCGGCGGCGCCCGCGTCTCGGCCCGCCTTGATGTCCTCTACGCGGATGGAGGCGCGAAAACCGTCCAGATTTCGGAGGAAAGAACGACGATCGGACGGCGCGAGGACAACGCCGTGCCGCTCCACGATTCCGCCGCTTCCGGCGTTCACGCCGAGATATTGGCCACGGCCGGCGGCTTCGTCATCAAAGACCTGGGAAGCGCGAACGGCACGTTCGTAAACGGCCGGCGCGTCACCGAGAGCCCGATCTACCTCGGCGACGAGGTCAAGATCGGCACGACCCGCCTCGTCCTGGGAGAGTAGAATCGTTTTCAGCGGGCCGCGGGCTGCGCGGTTTTGACGACGGCCAGGTCCCAGGGGGCCAGCGTGATCTTCTGTCCTTTCGCAATGGCCCGGCCGGCAAGTAGATCGTTCCCGTTCTCATAAACATAAGAAAACGTCTGCGGCTTGTCCGAGAAATTAAAAAAGAAATGGAGCGGCGCGCCGCCGGCGGAAATCGCATGCTTAGCCTTGACCGCCGCCGGAAGGGCCGCGTCGGCGAGGTCGACGCCGGCGGCCTTGGCCGTATCGAGGACCACCTTTTCCTGGAGGGCATCGGATAGATAGGTGCCTTCGTAGGTGAGCGCTCCCTGGCCGAAGGCGTTCCGGGTGACGGCCGGATATTTCCCGAAGAACGTATGGTCGTAGAAGGCGAGGGATTTGGCCTTTTCAGGGATGAGAAGTTCGGCCCACGCCGACGCTTTGTTTTCGGCGCCGGCCTTGAAGGGATCGCCCCGCAGCGCGACGGGTTTCGCGAGATTCGAGAACTCCTGGTAATAGAACCCGGCGGCTTCGCGCAGCGGCCCCGGAGCCAGGGTCCAGCGCACCGTCGAGTTTTCGTCGCAGAATCCGCTTTTGAACGACATCAAGACGTGGCCGCCGTTCTTGACGTAGGAGGCGATGCGCGCCAAAAGCTCGTCGCTCGCGATATAAAGCGGGGGGACGATGACGAGGCTGTAGTCCTCGAAGCGCGGATCCTGGGGAAAGACGAAGTTCGCCTCGATGTTCGATTTATAGAGCGTCCGCGCGAACTGGTTCAAGACGATCCAGTAGTTGACGCTCTTGTCGAAAGGCATGAAATTGATGCCGTTGCTCGAGTCGAGGCTGTAGAGTATGGCGACCTTGTTCTTCTTCTTCAGGCCGGCGAGCTCGGGGCCGGCTTTCTTCAAGTCCTGGGCGATGCGGCCGACTTCCGCGTAAACGCGGTTCGGCTCCAGGTCATGGGCGAGCACGCCTTTCCAATAGGTCTCCTGGCCGTAATGGAGCGAATGCCAATGCCAGTAGGCGACCAGGTCAGCGCCGCTTCCGACATGAGCGAAGGCGCACAGGCGGAGCTGGCCGTCATAGGGCGGGAACTGACCTTCCGAGCTCCAGCCGATGGTCTGGGCGTTGGTCTCCGTGACAAGATAATTCGAGCTCTTGAGGGAGCGGGCGAAATCGCCCATGAGGGCGATCTCGTATCCAGAGAGCTCATCCTGCATGCCGTGGTAGATGTTGATCGAGGCGATGTCGAGGGATCGGGCGATCTCGAAGGGGTCGACGTCGCCCGGGATGCCGGCGAAGTCGTGGCTGACGAACTGGTCCGGCCGCTTGAGCTCGTTGACGATCTTGGCCTGCCATCCCAGGAAGTCGGCGGCGACCTTCTGCTGGAAGCGCTCCCACTCGAGCTTGTAGCCGGGATTGAGGATGTTGTCGCGCGGCGGAAGCTCATCGAAATCGCGGATATTCTGGCCCCAGTAATTCAGTCCCCAGGCCCGGTTGAGCGCTTCGGCCGTCTTGAATTTCTTCTTGAGCTCGTCGCGGAACATCCGCTGGACGGGCTTGTCCGAGGTCCCCGAGGGATGCGTCTCGTTGTCGAGCTGATAGCCGATGACGGCGGGATGGTTGCGGAAGCGGCCGACGAGCTTGCGGATGATCCGCTCGGCGTAGAAGCGGTACGTCGGATTGGTCAGGTCGGTCATCTGCCGAATGCCGTAGCCGTAGCGGGGCTGGTTAAGCGGCTTGACCTGGATCTCCGGATGTTTCTTGAACAGCCAAGCCGGGATGGAATAGGTCGGGGTGCCCAAGATGACCTTGATCCCGGCCTTGTCCATACGGTCGAGGACGCGCTCGAGCCAGCTGAAGTCGAACCGGCCGTCTTCGGGCTCCATGACGCCCCAGGTCGATTCCCCGACGCGGACGAGAGTGATCCCGGCTCGCTCCATGAGCCGGACGTCCTGTTCGAGCCGCTCGTAGGGCATGTATTCGAGATAGTAGGACGCGCCGTAGAGGATCGTCTTGAGCGGAGCGTCGCTCGAGGCAAAAGACGCGGCGGTCACAAGTAGAATCCCGACAGAGAAAAGTCCGATCGCTCTGGTTTTCATTCGACGCATGGGGTCACCTCGCGGCCTGTATACGTTCGCTGCGCAAAATCCCGATTTTCAAATCGAGGTAAAAAGCGCAGCTCAGTATTAAGCCTCTAAATACCCCGGGCCCTAGCCCGGGGATGGCTTTATTCGGAACGTCGGAGCGGCGGCTCCGACAGCCGGCGCGATTGGAAATCAGAGATGAGCCAGCCGGTGCAAGGCCTTCCCGAAGCGCTCGATCTCCTCGAGGGTATTGTAATGGACGGCTCCGGCGCGGACCATGCCCCCCGACTCATGCACGCCCAGGCGCTTCGTCACTTCCAGGGCGTAATAATGGCCGTCATAGACATAAATCCCGTCGGCGTCCAGCTTTTCCGCGACATGGCGCGGCGAGAGATTTTTCAGCCTGAAGGAGAACGTCGGAACGCGGTGGGCGAACCGGCTTTCGTCGGCCAGGCCGTAGACCGTCGCGTCCGGGACGGAGCGAAGAGCCTTGAACAGGGCGTGGCTGAGGCCGGTCTCGTAAGCTCGGATCGCGGCCATGGCCGTTTTCAGGTGCAGGGCGCGGTCCTTGAATCGTGCGCTGAATTCGGCCTCGCGGTCCGTGCCGAACTGACGGCCGACCCATTCCAGGTATTCGAGCGTCCCGAGCAGGCCGGAGATCGCTTCGTGGTTCTGGGTGCCGGTCTCGAAGCGGCCGGGCAGCGCGTCGGGCGCGGGCCGGACCTTGTAGGCGAACAGCTCGTCGAGCAGGTCATAGCGGCCGTAGAGGATGCCGAGATGCGGCCCGAAGAATTTGTACGCCGAACAGGCCAGAAAATCGCAGCCGAGGGCCTGGACGTCGATTGGTCCGTGGGGGGCATAGTGGACGGCGTCGATGAAAACCAGCGCTCCCGCTTTATGGGCGAGCGCCGTGATCTCGGCCGCGGGATTGACGGTGCCCAGGGAGTTCGAGGCATAGCCGAAGGCGACGAGCTTCGGGCGTTTGTCCAGGGCGGCCTTGAGGGTGTCGAGGTCGAGAGTGCCGTCCTCGGGCCGGAATTCGACCCAGTGGACATTGAGGCCCCGGTCCTCGGCGATGAGCAGCCAGGGGGAGATGTTGGCGTCGTGGTCGAGGCGCGTGACGACGATCCCGTCGCCCGGCTGAAGGCGGCGGGCGAGCGAGCGGCTGAGGTGGAAGGTCAGGCTGGTCATATTCTGGCCGAAGACGATCTCCTCGGCTCTTGCGGCGTTGAGGAACTCGGCCATGGCGGTGCGCGCCTTGTGGATGACGGCGTCCGATTCGCGGGCCGTCCTGAACGCGCCGCCGTGATTGGCGTTGCTTTCGATCATGTAGTCCATGACCCCGTCCAGGCAATTTTTCGCGGCCTGGGTTCCTCCCGGATTGTCGAGGTAAAGCGCTCCCCCGTGCAGGGCGGGGAACTGGCGCCGGATTTTCGCGAGGTCAAAGGTCATGCTCGACTCCTGAGGGGGGAGAGCGTCAGACGTGTCCCTCTTCGATGTTCTGGACGAATTTTTCGAGGTCGTCTTCGATCAGATGCGCGGTCCGCTCGTAGGCTTCGATCCCCAGGCCGCACGGGTCCGGAATCTCCCAACCGTAGAGCTTGTCCTTGGGGATTTCCTTCATTTCGCTCAGCCGCATGAAGACGGGCGAATCCATGGCGATGATGTAGTCGTAGTTCGCAATGGGGAATTCGAGGATGTGACGGGGCCTGTGCGCGGCCAGGTTGGCGCCGTAGAATTCGTTGAGGACGAAGGCGGTTTCCGGGAAGAGGGGGCCGGCTCCCGGCGAGATCCCGGCGCTGTCGGCCTGGATCATCCCGCCGTAAACGACCCGGGCGATGACCTGGGCCATCGGGCTGCGGCACAGGTTGGCCAGGCAGACGAACAGGATCTTCATCGGCTTCTCGTTCGTCGCGCTCATCGTCTCCGTCCTTTCGAGATTTATACCCGTCGGCATCGGTAAAGTCAAGAATAGAAGCCGGGGTCGCGTCTACATTTCGCCATTTTAAAAATTCATGCTCTCAGTCTCACTGGCTTCGGCAAAAAAGTGGCAAAGTGTAGACGCGACCCCCCTTCTTGCCGGATAATGTTCCCATGAAAACAATCTTATTGATCGCCTGTGTTACCGGCTTGTTCGGACTGGCCGGGGCGGCCATTCCCCAGGACAAGACGCTGGAGACCGTCCCTTCCGTCGACCTTCAAAAATATCTGGGCCGATGGTACGAAATCGCCGCGTTTCCCCAGCGCTTTCAAAAAGGGTGCCATTGCACGTTCGCCGAGTATTCCCTGGAAAAGGACTTCGTCCGCGTTGTCAACACCTGCCGGAAGGACAGCGCAGAGGGAAAAGTGAAGACGGCGAGGGGAAAAGCGTTCGTCGTGGAGGGCAGCAACAATTCCAAGCTCCGCGTCCAGTTCTTCTGGCCCTTCCGGGGCGACTACTGGATCATCGACCTGGCCGAGGACTACGGCTACGCTGTCGTCGGCGCGCCCGACCGGAACTACCTCTGGATCCTGTGCCGGACGCCGCAGATGGACGAAGGCCTCTACCAGGAGATCGTCAAGCGCTGCACGGAAAAAGGGTTCGACGTCAGCAAGTTGGTCAAGTCCGACCAGTCCTGCACCTCCCGCTGAATTCCCGTTTTCATTGTCTCTCGAGCGTGGCCGCCTCCCGGCCGAAGTTCATTGGAATGGAGCAAGAGATGCAATGATATTTGAACTCGACAGGGGCGAAAAGGTTAAAATTGGGAAATTCAGCCCTTGCGATGAACAAGGCTATGAGCGATTTGGGGCTATGACGCAGATGAAGGAGAGGATCATCAAAGAATCATGCGCGAAGATTTCCGTAAATTCCGCAGCTTCCTGAAAGATAGCTTTAGGAAGGAATTTGATTTTTCGCTGACAGACCAAGCGCAAGGAGTGCCGGTTCCCGATCTGGAAAAACCGGTTTCAGCCGGCCAAAGGATAACTCCGCTTCCTAGTCCGGGAGAGTGGAAAAGGCTGATAAATCTTGACCTTGCAAGCGCGATCAGGAATCGTCGGAGCCGGCGCACGTTCTTAAAGAAACCTTTGCTCTTAGAGGAGTTGTCATTTCTCCTCTGGGCGACCCAGGGCGTGGCGCGTCAGGGCCCGGGCTACACATTGCGCACGGTCCCGTCCGCAGGCGCGCGGCATGCCTTAGAGACTTATCTCTGCGTTTTGCAGACGGAGGGCTTGAAGCCGGGAGTTTATCGCTACCTGCCTACGAAGCACCAATTGGTTGAGGAATTCCTTGATCAGGACCTTGCTTCGAAAATAATTCCGGCCTGCCTGGGACAGGAGTTTGCCGGGAGAGCAGCCGTCGTTTTTGCGTGGGCCGCTATCCCTTACCGCATGGAATGGCGTTACGGGCCTGTATCGGCGAAAGTGATAGCCCTGGATGCCGGTCACGTCTGTCAAAACCTCTATTTGGCTTGTGAAGCGGTTTCCTGCGGCACATGCGCAATCGCCGCCTATGATCAAGAGGGTATCGATAAGCTGCTTCGCCTTGACGGGAATGACGAGTTTATCATTTATCTTGCGCCGGTCGGCAAAGTCAGTGACAGGATAAAGCAAGGATAGCAGGCGATCGGTGCGCTTTGCGGCGGCTATTTCGCATAAAAAAACCTTCATGGCAGGCGGTCAGGAGAGGTTTTTTATACGTTCGCGGCGCAAAACCCCGATTTTTAAATCGGGGTACAAAGCGCCGCTCAGTATTAAGCCTCCAAATACCCCGGGCTTCAGCCCGGGGATGGCTTTATTTGGAGCTACCATGGCTTGCGATCACGTAAAAACAAATCGGCTGATTCAGGAAAAAAGCCCATACTTGCTGCAACATGCCCAGGATCCTGTTGACTGGTATCCATGGGGTGAGGAGGCACTCTGACCATGCCGATCCGGTCACGGTCGAGTCTGCCTTGGAGTGCCGGAATCTTTTACTCGATCGCGTCGAGCGAATCGAGCACGAGCGAAATGTCTTTCGGCCGGTTGATCCAGTCCGCCTCGCGGCTGACCGCCCGGTTGATGAGCCCGCGCAGAGCCTCTGCGGCGGCTTGAGAACGAAAAAGAGGTTTCACGGTTCGTTGCGGCAAGTCGGCTTCGTAGAAACAGTCGGCCTCGACCGATTTCAGCGGAATGTGCCTTCCGTCAGGCAAAACAACAAGGACGTCCGCCTGCGTCGTCCGGCCGAGTCCGAAATGGACGTCCATGGCCCCGCCCGATTTGTAGCTGTGGTTGCTCATGACGATGCGCAGACCGAGAAGCCCGCCCGTCGCGGGGTCGCGAGCTTCGACGCGCGCTCCGGCGAGTGCGGCATCGCTCACACCCGTGAAGCGGAGGCGCAGCCAATGGTTCTCTTTCCCGCCGTGTTCGCCGGAGTTCCAATAAACCTTGTCCTCATAGCGGTCCATGCTCAGGGCGCCCCCGGTATTGTCCGGATCGGCCGCGAATACGAGGTCGAGGAGACCGTCGTTGTTCAAATCGGCGGCCTCGGCGCAGATGCCCGAGCCGTCGAGGCCGGAGATTTCCGTGTTGACGGGCTCGAAGACACCCTGCCTCTTGTTCAGGAATAGGACGGCCCGCAAGGCCGTGGGATCGAGCTGCTCCGTGCGGTCCACGTAGACGAAGTCCAGCCAGCCGTCGTTGTTGAAATCGCCGAAGACGGCGTCGGCGCCATAGAAGTGATGATCGAGCGGATGGATGGGAGGAAGGCCGGGCTGGCCCAGAGTGCCCTTGGCCACCGGCCGCCATCGTGCGAGCCGGGGCGGGACCGGTGTGTTCCAGAATTGGAGCCATTGCCGATAGGTCCATCCGAGCGGGTCCAGCCCGGCGGCCTGGGTTTGCTCCTGAAAACGGAATCCCCCAAGATTGCGCCAAAATCGCCCGTTGGCATACTCCGTCCGGGGCGCCCAGGCGGGATCGGAGGAGCCGACCCCGAGGACGTCGAGAAGGCCGTCATTGTCCACGTCGGCGAAGGCGAGATAGGGCAGTCCCGGCGCTTTCCCGACCGGCTCATAAATTCGCTTGTCCTTATTGAAGCGCAGCCTGGCCGAACAGGCCAGGCCGTTCTCTGTGACGTTCTCAAAGCGGAACTGCCCGGTATCGGCCAGCAGGTTTTTCCAACAAAAGATGCCCTGGCGGTATTCTCCCGGCGAATAGGGCAGAAGCGGCGCGCGCACGTCCGCATGATAGGACTGGATGAGATCGAGGTCGCCGTCGTTGTCCAGGTCGCGGAGGGTGATGCCCGGCCCGGCCTTATCCCTGGCCGAGTCGTGATAGAACCCGCCGAAATCCGAAACGAAGTCCGTCCCTCCGATGTCTTTGAACGTCCCGTCCTCGTGCCGGTCTCCCTTTGGCTGAAAAATATAAAGGCGGCTATAGGGCAGGCCGCCCATCGCGTTCCCTATGTTGTCGCAGCCGACGGCGATATCGAGCCAGCCGTCCTTGTTCACATCGCCGATCGAGGACTGACGGTTGTAGCCCATCTCGTTGCGGATGCCCATCGTGTCCGAGACGTCGGCAAAAACATCCCAGGCCCCATGGCTGATGAGAAGCGTATTCCCCGGCTGCTTGATCCCGGCCCGGATTTTGCCTTCGAGGGAGGGGGAATTGCGGGTGACAAAAATGTCCAGAAAACCATCTTTGTTGAAATCGGCCAGATTCGGAATCTGGGGGCCAAAACCGAAATTCTCGGCCGTCAGAGAGGAGCCGATTATTTTAATCTCATACGCCTTGAAGATGAATCCGCCCTGGTTGATGAAGATACGCAGACGGTCGCCGCCGCGGCGCGCCGCCTGGCCGCGAGGCAGGGTATAGGCAGCGACGATATCGACAAGCCCGTCTTTGTTGAGGTCAGCCAGGGCGAGCCCGTTCGTTCCCTCGTGGATATCGGTGTACCCGGAGACGATGATGCTTTCGAAAATTTGGCCTCGGCCCGCGGCAGCCGCCGAGGCCGCGCCATTAGGCATTTTTTTTAGGGGCGGTTCCCCGGGCGGCTGGGTTTGCCGGCCGGTCATCGATCCGGCCGGCAGAAGACACGCCACGAGGGCTATGATGGGGAATGAGAGCCGAGAGCGATTTCGAACCATGGCCATTGTCCTCATCCGTGTCATCGCCGAATCATATTATTATAGAGAAACGGCGCTATCCAGCCGATATATTCGTTCATCTTCTTCCATGCGGCGTGCCCCTTTCCTTCCAGAGGATGGAAATCGCATCTGACTCCGACTTCTTTGGCGCGCTGGACCAGACGCTCCGCCATCCGGAACGGAACAACGTTGTCGGCCGTGCCATGAATGACCAGGAGCGGCGGTTCGCCGCTTGCCATGACCGCGGGGTCGAGCAGGCCGCCCCAGAATGCGACGACCGCGCAAACCTCGGATGAAAATTCCGGATTGCCGCTGTCGCCTTCGCCGGAGTCGTAAGCGACGTGGAGCGAGGTGAAAGCCCCGGCCGAGCCGCCGCCGATGGCGATTCTGGTTTCATCGATCCGGTATTTCGCAGCATTGGCCCGCAGCCAGCGGACGGCGGCGCGCGCGTCGTGCATGGCATCCCTGACCGGTCCGCGAAGATTGGCGTCGGTCAGATTCTTCCGTTCGAGCCGGTAATTGATCGAAACCGTCACGTATCCGCGCAAGGCGAATCGCCGGGCCAACGTCGACATCGGCGCGTCGCTCTTATCGCCTTGGAAAAAACCGCCGCCGTGGATCCAGACGATGGCGGCGCGCTTCATCTCGGCATCTCCTTCCGGCTGGTAGAGGTCAAGAAGCAGCTCCTGACGTTTCCCGTCCGGAAGAGTGGATTGTCCGTAGACGAGGTCCTTGACTACGTTCGCCCCGGTGAAGATTTCGTCAAGATAACGGGCCGGGGGGGCAGCGGCTAACAGCGAAACGAGAGCGGCAAGCAGAAAGCCAATCCGACACCGTCGCGATGTCATCGGCCGATGATCTTAAAAAAGGCCCGGACTTCTTCGAGCGTGACGGCGCCGTCGCGGTTGGTGTCCGCCATCTGGAAGATGCGCGGCCGGGGGAATTCCTCGGGCGTCAGCTTGCCGTCTTTGTTCTTGTCGAGGCGGTCGAACCAAGCCTTTTCCTGACCCGGCTGGGGAATGGCGGCCCGCTGGTTTGGGGTGAGCTGATCGATCTTGCGCTTTGCCGCGGGAGCCGCCTGACCGTTTCGGGGGGCCGTCTTCCATTTCGGTTCGGCCAGCCCGGCGTTCCATGCATCATAGAGGGTCTGGAGCCTTTTCACGTCCTCGGGCCGGTCTTTGGCCAGGTTCTTGCTTTCGCCCGGGTCGCTGACGACGTCGTAGAGGCCGCCCTGTTCGGACTGCCCCGACCAGACGAGCTTCAAGTTGCCGTGCCGGACCGCGCGCTGATTGGCGAACATCCGCCAGTAAAGGGTTTCGTGCGGCGTTCCGGTCTTGGCGGCGGTCAGATAGGGCACGAGGTCGACGCCGTCGAGCTTCCAAGCCGGGTCAGCCGCGGCTCCGGCGGCGGCGACTATGGTCGGATGGAGGTCGAGCGAGATGACGGGCCGGTCGTCCACCTTTCCTGCGGGCAATACTCCCTTCCATTGCATCATGTAGGGGATGCGGATGCCGCCTTCGAGCGCCTGGGCTTTGAAGCCGCGGAGAGGGGCGTTCGATGACGTCGTCTGCTGGGTGGGGCCGCCGTTATCGCTAAGGAAGATGACGAGGGTTTTTTCCTCAAGAGCGTGTTCCCGGAGCTTCTCCAGGACCCGGCCGATCGCGTCATCCATGGCCGAGAGCATTGCGGCATGCGTCCGGCGTTGGTCGTTCTTGATATTCTTGAACCGGTGGAGGTATTTCTGGCCCGCTTCCATGGGAGCGTGGACGGCGTTGAAAGGAAGATAAACGAAGAACGGCTCGCTCTTGTGGCGGTCGATGAATGAAACGGTTTCGCGGGCCAGGGCATCAGTCAGATATTCCTTTTCTTCGACGGGCTGTGTGCCGCGCTGGATCGAGCCGTCGTTCATCTGCCGGCTGCCGGGTGTATACGAGTGCGCGCCCCCCAGGAAGCCGTAAAATTCATCGAAACCGCGCTTCGTCGGATGGAATTTGGGCTCGAATCCCAAGTGCCATTTGCCGAACATTCCCGTGACGTATCCAAGCTTCTTGAGACGTTCGGCGATCGTCGGTTCGTCGAGGGAGAGGCCGAATTCCGGATCGGCCTGGTTGATCGGGCCGGGATTGGTCTCGTGGCCGAAGCGCTGCTGGTAGCGGCCGGTCATGAGGCCGGCCCGCGTCGGAGAGCAGAGCGGCGCCGAGACATATCCGTGGGTGAAGCGGACGCCGTTGCGGGCGATGGAATCGACAGCCGGGGTGGGGATGTCGGTGCAGCCTTGGACGCCGAGGCCGGCATAGCCGAGGTCATCGGCCAAAATGAGGACAATATTGGGCTTATGACCGGGGGCGGCGGTTTCGGCGGCTTGGGCGATATGCCAAAGATCGCCTCGGACAAGAAACGCGGCGGCCGTGCCTTTCCCGAGAGTATCGATGAACGCGCGCCGTTTCATGCGGGCCCTCCTAAACGAAGCTCTTGAGATATTTTAGACAATGATCCTCCAAAAACATTGGCGGAAGCAAAGAATTTTTAGAAATCGGAGACACAATACCCATTTCCCTATTTCTCTAAAATTCCGCGCGGAATGGGGATCGCGGAAATAGGGAAACAGGTATTGTGTCTCCCTTTTATGCTAAAATGACCCCTGTTTTAGGGCGCCCATGAAAGAGACCCTGCTCCGCCGCATCCCGGCCGTCGAATCCTTGATCGAAGACCCCGCCGGCCGAGAGCTCGTCGCTCGTTTCGGCCGTGAGGCGGTTCTCAAAGAATGCCGGGCCGCGCTCGACGTCATTCGGGCCGAGATAGTCGAAGGAAACAATCCGGTTTCCGGCGAGGCGGCGGTATCCAGGGAGAACATTTTCCGCCGGATCGGGCTCCGCCTGGAAACGAAGATCTCGGCCGGACTTCGCTCCGCCGTCAACGCCACCGGCATCCTCATGCATTCGGGCCTCGGCCGGGCGGTCATTTCCGAAGCCGCGCGTAGCGCTCTCGATGAGATTACGCGCGGCTACTGCACGCTGGCCCTCGACCTCGAGACGGGCCGGCGCGGCCAGCGCGACGCCCGCGTCAGCCGCCTGCTGGCCGAATTGACGGGCGCCGAGGCGGCGACTTTGGTCAACAACAACGCCGCGGGCACCGTCCTCATCCTCCACGCCCTGGCCAAGGGCAAAGAGGTCGTCGTCTCACGGGGCCAGTTGGTCGAGATCGGCGGCTCGTTCCGCATGCCCGACGTCATGAGCACGAGCGGAGCGATTATGCGCGAGGTGGGGACGACCAACAAGACGCACCTCCGCGATTATGCCGAGGCTATCGGGCCGGAAACGGGCGCCATCCTGAGGGTCCACCACAGCAACTACCGGATCGTCGGCTTCGCGGCCGAGCCCGAGATCGAAGAGCTCGTCGATCTCGGCGCCCGGCACGGCGTTCCCGTCATCGACGACTTGGGCAGCGGGGCGCTCGTCGACCTCCGCAAGTACGGCCTCGAGAGCGAGCCGATGGTCGCCCGAAGCATCAAGGCCGGCGTCGATGTCGCCTGCTTCAGCGGCGACAAGCTCATCGGTGGCCCCCAGTCCGGCCTCATCGCCGGCAAGGCGGACGCCGTCGCCCGCATCAAGAAGGATCCCCTAGCCCGAGCGTTCCGCTGCGGGAAGCTGACGATCGCGGCCATGGAGGCGACGCTCAAGCTGTTCCTTTCGCCCGATTCGCTGGACGAGCGGCATCCCCTCTACCGGATGCTGTCGGTGAGCCCGGACGAGCTCCAGAAACGCGCCCGGCGGGTCGAGCGCAACCTGAAGAAGCGCCTGCCCGATTCGGTCGAGATAGTCGTGGTCGACGAAGGTTCGCAGGTCGGGAGCGGCTCGGTGCCCGTCGAAACCATCCCCACGAAATGCCTGTCCATCAAGAGTCCGGCCATGGGGCCGGACGAAATGGCCAAGGCCCTCCGCCTCGGCCGGCCGCCCGTCTTTTCCCGGATCAAGAAAGACGCCGTGTTGTTCGACTTTCGCACCATCCAGCCCGGAGAGGACGATATCATCGAAGAGGCGATCTGCTCCCTGTCCTCACGACCATGATCGATCTCGAAAAGCGTTTTTAAGGATGAGCGAGAGGGACCATGTCATCGTCGGGACGGCCGGTCATATCGACCACGGCAAGAGCTCCCTGGTCAAGGCTCTGACCGGGACCGATCCCGACACCCTGCCCGAAGAAAAAGAACGGGGGCTGACCATCGAGCTCGGCTTCGTCTTCATGGATATCCCCGAGTACGAAAAACAGATCGTCTTCATCGACGTCCCCGGCCACGAGAAATTCGTCCGGACGATGGTCGCCGGCGCGAGCAGCATCGACGTCGTGATGTTCATCATCGCCGCTGATGAGGGGATCTCCGTCCAGACCCGGGAGCACTTCGACATCCTCCGGCTCCTCGGCGTGAAACAGGGGATCATCGCCTTGACCAAGTCCGACCTGGCCGACGCCGGCCGGCTTGACAGGCTCGAAGGCGAAGTCCGGGCCTTCGTCCAGGGAACGTTCCTCGAAGGAGCGCCCGTCATCCCGGTCTCCTCCGTCACGAGAACCGGGCTTTCCGAAATCAGGGCCGCCCTCATGGAGGCGGGCCGCCGCGTCGGCCGGCGCGAGAACTGCGGCTATTTCCGGCTGCCCGTGGACCGCGTTTTCGTCATGCACGGTTTCGGCACGGTCGTCGCCGGCACGGTCCTCTCGGGCGCGGTCAAGACCGGCGACAGGATCGAAATCCTTCCCGAGAGGATCGAAACCAAGGTCCGCGGCGTCCAGGTCCATAAAGAAAAGCGGGACGCCTCGGGGCTCGGCAAGCGCACGGCCATCAACCTCCACGATATCGATAAGGCGCTCCTGCGGCGGGGGCAGTGCGCCGTAACACCGGGATTGGTAGCGCCGGCGACGCGGATCGACGCCCGCCTTCATCTCTTGAGGGAGGCGCCGAAGGAACTCAAGACCCGTGACCGGGTGCGGTTCCACATCGGGACGGACGAAGCCATCGCCCGGGTCGTCCTTCTGGAGAAAGACAAGCTTTTCCCGGGCGAGTCCATACTGGCCCAGTTCGTGCTCGAATCGCCGACGGCGGCCTTTTATAAAGACCGGTTCATCATCCGGACGTTCTCGCCCCTCAACACGATCGGCGGGGGATACGTCCTCGACATCGCTCCGCCCCGGCACAAGCGGTTCGACGCCGCCGCGCTCGCCGGCATCCGCCGTTTCGAGGGCGGGCTGGACGAGTCCGTCGAGCAGTTCCTGATGAAGACGCCGGACAAGTCGCGGACTGCGGTCGAGGCTTCGTATGCCTTTTGGACCGGAATATCGGCTGTCCAGGAGGCCATCCGCACGCTTATCGAGGGCGGCCGGATCAAAGCGATCCCCGCGGAAAAGGAGATGCGCTACGTCGCCGCCGGCATCTGGCCCGGCTTGCTCCAAAAGATGACTGATGCCGTCAAAAAATATTTCGCCTCCAATCCCCACCGGGCGTTCATGCCCCTGGCCGAACTGCAATCCTCCATGTCCGGCGCGGCCGACGAGCCGATGTTCCGGACGGCGATCGAGGAGCTCGCGGCGGCCGGCGCAATCGTCCGGAAGGAGGGAGGACTCGTCCTGCCCGGATTCGAAGCGCGGTTGGAATCGAAAGACCAGGAAATCGCCGACCGCGTCGAAGCCATTTTCCGCAGGGCCGGCTTCGAGCCTCCGCTCGAGGAGGATGTCGTGCGCGAGCTGCGGCTTCCGCTCAACCAGTTCCGCAAGGTCCTGGGGACGCTCTTCCAGCAGGGAAAGCTCGTCCGGCTCGACCCCAAGGTCATCTATCATCGGGCCTATTTCGAGAAGGCCAAGGCGTCGGTCCTCGACTATCTGCAGAAGAAGCGGTCGATTACGATCGCGGAAGCCAAGGATATCCTCCGGGTCACGCGCAAATACGCCTGCGCCGTGCTCGAATATCTGGATAAAACTCAAGTCACCAAAAGAAACGGCGACGTCCACGTCCAAAAGTAGGCGCGCTGGAAAGGCAAGGGGCTTGCCAAGGCCGATGAGGGCTAAAGAGCCTCGGAGGTGATCATGCCGCCTGATTTATGGTCGCTTTATGCCCTGATGCTGAAGAGCCGCCTGCTCGAGGAAGCCATAGCCAAGCTCTGGCATGACGGATTGATCTCGGGCGAGATGCACCTCGGGACGGGAGAAGAAGCGATTGTCGCGGGCGTCGTCGCCCACCTGCGGGAGGGCGATGCCTTGGCTTTGGACCATCGCGGCACCGCGGCCTTGGTTATGCGCGGCGTGGAACCCGTCCTGATCCTCCGCGAAATACTCGGCCGTCCAGACGGGCTGTGCGGCGGGAATGGTGGACATATGCACCTGTTCTCCAAAGAGCATTTAGCCGCGTCCTCGGGGATCGTCGGCGCCTCCGGCCCGGCCGCGGCCGGATTCGCCCTGGCCGCGCAATATTTGCGCCCCGGAGCCGTCGCCGTCGCCTTCTTCGGGGATGGAGCGATGAACCAGGGCATGC
>Ga0208828_1000645_pt1 | contig 15139 bp, 7 predicted proteins | sample Kivu_160m_FD_185487 | JGI IMG/M metagenome (GOLD analysis project Ga0208828, IMG submission 185487) | Freshwater microbial communities from Lake Kivu, Western Province, Rwanda to study Microbial Dark Matter (Phase II) - Kivu_160m (SPAdes)... | ecosystem: Environmental > Aquatic > Freshwater >... | reverse complement strand
GGATTCCAGCCATAGGGTCCGATACCTTTCATTTCCATATATACGCTTGCCGAGTCGTTACCCTGCGAATAGTCGAACACTCCTCTAACCATTTTGAACGGCGGGTTATATTCCCCTTTCATTTCGTTAGCTATTGTATAGCGTGTAAAAGAAAACGCGAGGAAGTTAATTGATTTATCGGTTTCTGTATCTATAAGGCTTTCAATTTTCGTAGAAAAATTATATTGCGGAGTAAAATAGCATTCGACTCTTTTTCCGTTTATATTAAACAAATGCGGAGTAATATCGTTTTTATCGGAGCCGAATTTTGCGTATGTATTATTGCAAAAATTAGTATGCGAGCCGAACATCTGTTCGAATTCCCTTGTATAGGTGTTGGCAAGAGCCTGGTCCTGAATTAATATTACGTTTTGGACATCAGTATATGCCTGATTGCTTGTGAGGTTCATCGAGCCCGTCCAGACCCAGTCATTCGAGTAATTGAGTGTATCTCTTGCATCGAAAATAATAAATTTATTATGCATAATATAATGATTGGGAGTGTTATCGGGTCTGATGGAAACACTAACGCCCGCATTAATCAGGTCCTGTACGAGAGTCTGAGGTACGGGATGTTCGACTCCGTCATACACCATACGGATTTTTACATTTCTTCCGAGAGCCATTATCAGTCTGTCTTTGATAATAGTGAGTTCATTAAAAGAATAGAGGCACAAATCGATAGAATAGACAGCGGAGTCAATTCTTTGATTCAATTTACTGACCAGATTAATATTTCCGTTTGCGTTATTACCCGGATACGCATAATTTGTATCGACCGGGAAATTGAAATATGTAATGATATTTCCTGTAGAAGACAGATGGGAGGCAGTTGAAAAATATTTAACCGGAGCATAGCTTATTCCTCCCGTATTTGAAGAAATTGCCTGAGCGTAGTATATTTTTCCGGGTATTAAGTTAGTCAGAGTAATTATATGATTTGTTGTTTGTGCAGGATTATAGACCGAGTCAGTAAAGACCACCGGCTGGCGAGCAGAGTCCGTGGCAAAATATTTTACTTTAGTATCACCCGCATTCATAGACGTAAAGCTGAGGGTAACGCTTGTCGAAGTAATATCAGATTCAACGGGAATCATATTAATCTGCGGACCGCCGCCTTGTGTTATCAGGTCAGCCGCAAAGCGCGGCATCAGCTGATATCCGCCGCAATAGGGGGCGCTGAAGACATATTGACCGAGAAGTCCGACAACAGCTATTGTATCCGCAGGAATGAGTGTACCTACAAGAGGATTAGCCGCACCTGAGATTCTGATTTCGAGTGTATCGTTTCCGCTTGTAACTTTATAGTTTGTATTTGCCGTAAACGTTCCCGCGGATGTAAATTTAACATTATTGACTCTGAGTAATCTTCCTTCGTAAGGTTCATACTGGCAGCTCTGGCTTTTAATCTGTGAGATTGTCACTACAAGCGGAGCAGTCGAAGCTCCAACAGTAAATTTATTATATGTCAGAGGCGTAACCATTTCCGTTAAGCCCCTATAGAATCCGACTACACCCGTAACGACGACGCTATCTCCGATATTAACGTCGCTTGCGAATGTTGACACATACACCGCCACACCTGCCGTTGCATCCTGAATATAGGCGGGATTGGTGAATTGATTTGATGCGGTCACAATACCGGCAATTGTTCTTGTCTGATTGAGCAACAACGGTTCTCCGCTCGAATTATTATATTTTAAAGAATCTATCGGTGTTATCTGCGCTATCAGATTTGATGTAAAAATAATCATGCAAAGAAGAAAAGCCGTCGAAATAATTTTTGTTTTCATTTTAATTTAATTTATTTTTATATTTATATTCAAAATTCCTGATAAAAATTCCTTCAGGTTCAGTGTGCATTTTCCTTTCGAATTCCGTTTTTATTTTCTGTTTATCGGAGGTTATTCCCCTATCAATTGCAGCGGTATTAAAAACGATATTATACGGAGTGAGGTATTTATACTCGTACTGCGAAATTATATCTTTAAACTTATCGATATTTTTCAGGAACAGCATAGATTTATCGTCCCAGAAAACGAGTTTCCAGTCATTATTTACTGACAGTGCGGATATAAAAGTTCTATTTATCAGATTTTCGGGATCCATCCTCATATCGGGTTCGAGGTAGATAATATATTCCACACCGTAGTTATCGAGTTTTTTTTCGAAGCCGGGAAGTTTTCCGATTATCTCACGATATTTATTAAAGATATCATCGTTCAGGTTCCTGCTATCGATAAAATTCTGTTTACCCGGGAAGTTCCATATAAAGAATCCGCCAGTTCCGAAATGATTGAACACTTTATCTCCGATTTCCGGAATATTATTTTGTTTCATAAAGTCGAACATCTGAACGGGGATAAAATCGTCATTAATACCGAATCCCGATACTCTGTAATAGCTAAGGTATTTCAGGTACGGATTTTCTTCAATTTTCCGGCTGCCGAAATTAACGGCAAGGGAATAGATACAAAACAGCATATAAGCGGAAACAATTATTTTCAGTGCAGGAGATTTATTTACAAAATACCCGAACTTACCGGTCTTCAAATTATCTATAATATATGCGACAGAAAGAACGATAAAAACAAATAATATTAAGTTATAGTCAACCGTGTATCTGATTTTCTGAACGGAATAGAAACCGAATACAAGATAAAGCAATGCCGGGAAATAATCTTTTTTCCTGAACGAGTAATACAAGATTAAGACTCCGCTTGCAAGGAAAAATATATAAAACATCGTAACAAAGCTCCGATAATATTTGGAATCGAAAGGCGAGCGCCATTCGTTAACTGTTTCCAGGAGTTTCATTTTCGTGTGCTCGTAAGCATACAGGTACGTTTCAATCATATTAGGATTGATAAGCAGGACGATTAACACGGCGAGAAAGATAAGAAGCAATCTGACGATATCGGGTTTTTTAAGGGGCAGCAATTCTTTTGTGAACGATTTCTGGTATTTGAACATAATGAGTTCGGCAAGAATATATACTCCGAATAACATCAATCCTGCAAGTATTCCCATATGCAGATTACCCCAGAGGAAAAAAATCAGGGGAATAAAAAACAGTTTTTTGAAATTATTTCTGTTAATATATCTATAGTCGCAAATAATATAAACGAGCAGAGCAAAGAAGAGGTAGCTCATCAGGTGAGGTCTCGGAGTGATTCTATCAATAACAGCAATTAAAAGGAGGTTGAAGAAAATGAAAATAAGTGTATGGCTGACTTTGAATTTTCTTAAGAGAACGAAGAAAATCAAAAAAATAAGAAAGATAATGAGAGTTCTGAACAAAGATAATCCGACGAATCCCGAGGCAGAATAGATTAAATAGGTAATAACGTCCCATCCCCATTCAAAAGGCATCCACTGCACGCCCTGAGTCATCCATCCGAAGATATCGGTCGAAGGGACCTCTCCTGTCTGGAGAATATATCTGCCCGTAGCGAGATGCCAGAATACGTCATCGTCGCCTGTTATTTTAAACGATGTAAAGAAAAACAAAAGAACCGCAAATAAAAAAATCAGAACATAGTTATAAATTTTATTTTCTTCCGGTTCGATATAAGCCGGTTTTTGTATTTTTCTTTTTTTGTTTACTTTTGCTTTTGCCAAAAGACTGATATTTCTAATTTAAATCGGTAGATAATTTAAATCTGAGAATTCTATCATTTCCCGTATCAGCGATATACAGTACTCTGTTATAGTGAGCTACTCCTTTCGGAGAATTGAGAAAGTCATTTTCACCGAAAGTTCCGAACGACTCTTTTTTAAGTTTTCCGTCGCTTCCGAATTTAAAAAGGTAATTACGATAAGAATCTATTACATAGATATTATAGCTTATATCCTGAGCAATGGAGGCAGGCATTCCGAATTTAGTATTAACTATATCGTCGAAATTCGAAGTAAACTTTGGGTCATAAGTACCGTTTACTACATCATAAACAAACCAAATAACTTTGTTCAGGGTAGTAGTATCCGCAGGATTTCTTCCGACAATAAAATCGGTAGAGCTATTTACGGTAGTTCTTACGGCAGAATTTTTATCGATAGAGTAGAAGCTATTTCCTGTTGCCTGGAAGCCACCCAACACATTTACGGAAGTAACCGTTTCTCTTCCTTTTATTTTCAGCAGAGCATTATCCGGGTCTATTAAACTTGTATTATCCGGTCCGACTCTCGAGACGATATAACTATTATCAGGAAAGACCGACACACCGGTAAATTTTCTTTTTCTGCTGACGAGTGGTGTAGGATATTCGCAGGTAATCAGACGGATTTTCGAAGCGTTAGAAATTATACCTCCTACTTCGGCTGTTTTGATTCTGTACAGAATACTCAGAGTATCATTTCCCGCCACAGAATCCGCAATAACGAGCAAATCAAAATTATAATCCTGTGCAAGCGCAGCCGGGTTAGGAATCGAAAAGACACCGATAATTCCGCCTGCAATATCCATTTGCACCAGTCTATCATTTTTAGTATCCGCTACATATATAACGGGTTCATTTCCGACAATAATAGCTTTAGGTTTATTGAAGCCGTACCAGACGGGAGAAATCTGGACATAGGTAGTTTCGCTGACAGTAGGCTGACCTGTATTAGAGAGCGGAAAGACCGACAGGTCAAGTTTACTTTCACAGGAAAAAAGACCCATAATAAAGAGAAGCAGAAGCGGCAATAAAAAAACTTTTTTCATATCAGATACAATTTATTTTTTACCGAATGTAAGGTTTAGAGAAAGTCTATGAGCGATACCGAGTTGTCTGAAATTAGCGAATGAATAATCCAGATTAGTTACAGCTATATTTACAGGCAGTTTAATACCTGCGCCGAATGAAATATTTTCGGCATCTACATTTAATTTATAACCTGTTCTCAGAAACAAGAAATCATTATAGGCATATTCGACGCCGAAGCACACATTTTCGGCATTATCATTCGGGCTATTCAACTGAACGGAAGTAGTTATACGATTTTTTTCATTCATCCACGGTTCAATTGCGAACCCGATTCTAAAGAGTGTCGGAGGAGAAAATTTTTGAAATGAATTAAACTCGCTGCCGTCGATACGCGTAACCGAGCCCTTCGGAGAAACCTGACTTCCGAAATTCGAAATGATAACGGCAAATCTGGATGTTCCGAGTCCCGTTCTATAAAAGGTAGCAAGGTCAGCTACGACTCCCCGCATTTTCAGTTTGCCGAGTGATTCCTCGATATATTTAACCGTAACGCCGAAAGAAAACTGTTCGGTCAGTTGTTTTGCGAAACTTAATCCGATTGCAAGGTCAGAATACCTGAAATACTCGCCTGTTCCGGTCGGTTGGAACTCGGTAGTAACTTTCATATCTTCGGTTCTGAGTGAAGTAATACTCAGACCGATTGCATTTTTTCCGAGAAAATGGTAGACACCGCCGAAATATTCGATACGGGTATCGACGAACCACTGAGTATGTGAAAATGTAAATCCGTCTTCTTCGAACTGTACGAGTCCTGCGGGATTCCAGAACAGTGAAGAGATATCGTCGGATACTGCGACGAATGCTTCACCCATACCGGTAGCACGTGCTCCCATTCCGATTTTAAGAAACTGCAGTGAAGATGTTCCCACTCTTTGTCCGCCGAGGTTCGGTATTAACTGAGAATAAGCCGCAGAGACAAACAAAAAAACAAGAATTACGGTAAGTTTAACGTTCAGTTTTCGCATTATCATCAGCAGGTTACAGGTTATTTTTTTTATAATAATATTCATATAGAATTATGAAGAAAATTTTTCATTACGAGAAGATTATAATTTCAGAGATATTCCGAACAAAATCTGTCTGGGTGCAAGGTATCTTGCCGGATTGAAAGGATACGGGTCAAGCGGAGCCTGCAGATCCGGATACAGAGGGTCATTCCAGTAATTGGGAGTCGGGTCTCCGTATTCATAAGCTTTTCCCGTTATCGGATTCAGAATAGTTGAATTCTTATTATTAAACAGATTTTTAATTTGTAAACTCAGCACGATATTGAAATTATAGACAGAAATATATTTTTCGAAGTCCAAATCGACATAGAACCAGTTATCGCCGACATTGCCGTTAATGTTATCATAATTCGGCGTATATTCCGGTCTGCCGTTTTCCAGAGTTCCGGTTCTAATTTGCGGTGTATATCTTTTTCCCGACTGAAAGAACAGCCTCAACTTCAGACTCATATCATCCAGAATATTTTTAGCAAATCCGAATATACCCTTTCCTTTTTCGAGATAGAAGTAGGTATTGGCGCTGATTTGAATCGGTCTATCCCAGTTTAAGTAATACTCGCTGATGATATCACTTCCGCCTCTTGTAACAATCAGGTACCCCTGGTCTGCCGTATTACTTTTACCGGTTGCCAGCGAGTAGGTAAAATTAAATTTTCCGTTAAACCAGTTACCAATTCGTTTTTTATATTCGATTTCTATTCCTCTTGTTCTTGCATAATCCTGATTAAAATAACTGATAAACGTTCTGCCGACATACCTGCCGCTTTCGAGCACAATACTTCTTGTAGAAACATAGTCATAAATATTTTTATAATAAGCCGTAATTGTCAGTACATCGTCGTTAGTAAACTGATTTCTTATGCCGAGTTCATAAGAGACGGTAGTTTCAGGGTCAAGATTCGGATTTCCGAATTTCTGGAAAGTTGATTTTGCAGTTTGCGGATTCAGTTTAGCGTAGACAAACTGGGGTCTGGGGCGTTTGGAAAAATGTCCATAGGAAAAGAAGAGCGTCTGGTTATTAGTAATAGGATGGGATATTCCGACTCTTGGTGAGATTCTGCCTTTCCATCTTCTTCCGAAGAAGTTATATGTATCGTTCATATAAGCAGTTCTGACATTATCGGGAATAGTTGAGACTTCGGGATTATTCACGGCATCATCGACATATTTTCCCGGAAACCAGTAATCGAATCTCAAGCCGTAGTTAATAATCATTCCCTGGAAAGTCAGGCTTTGCTGAGCATATACGGCGCCAAAAGCGGGATAGACTCTATAGACATCGTTATTAAGACCGAGGGGTTTAATCCAGGGCTGATAGATATCGATAAGCTGCATTTCCTGGAAATTCATTTCCATACCTGCTTTAAGTTTATTTTTTGTCGTAAAATTTTTCGTCAAATCGCCTTTCATAGAATATTCTATAACATAATGGTCATGCCATGTATAAGGATTTCCATAATCATAGAAACCATTTCCCGGAATTACTCCTGTTCTATTCGAATCTATATAGTAATACTGGAACGGAGGTTTCAGGATATCGAGGGGTTCCTGATACCGGTCCCAGGGAGTTCCGTTTGCATCGACTCTAAGGCTTGTAAAAAATCTATTTAATTTCAGTTCGTAGAACATAGACGGACTTGTTGTATGAGTCCAGTTGATGGTATGGTATATTGAATTTGATGTATAAGTATTAGCATTATCGAGGATTTCCTGAAAATCGTACTGATAACCCGGAGAAGGTTCGACATATTCAAGATTCGACTGAAGCGAAGTCGAATTCTGGTTAATGGCAACCGATTGATTAAAAGAGTAGGACAATTTCATTTGGGGAGTAAATTTATAGGTAATTTTTCCCAGCCAATACCAGTTATTATCCTGTCTCGGAGCGAATCTTGTTCCACCGAAAGTCGACGAGATTAATTGTTTAGCTTTATAGCCGGTTTGATTAACATAGAATCCATCCGACAATCCCATAAAGAAATTAGCGAACAGTGTAATTTCACCGGGGATATTAATTTTCAAATTCGGCAGAAGATATTTAGTAATAGGTTCCGGTCCGCCGATATTAGCTTCGAAGATATCGGTATTAAAGCTTGTACCCATATTTTTATCGATTCCAATATTATCTCTTTTATAAGACATATAGAAGTTATACTCGCTATATCTTCCTTCTTTAGTTCTGACATTAATAACGCCGCTGGTAGCCTGCCCGAATTCGGCATTATAACCGCCGGTAATAACTTCGACTTCTTCGAGTGAATTTGCGGACAGCTGCAAACCGAAACCTGTACCCGAAAGCGGGTCCTGAACGGAGACGCCGTCGAGCAGGAACGAGTTTTCATAATTTCTTCCGCCTCGAATATAAATTTCATTATCACTTTTCACAATACCAGCCTGCTGTTCCACGATATCTTTAATATTAACGACAATAGATTTTGAAAGGTCATCACTCGATATGATATGTTTACTTGAAGTTTGTTCAATATCGAGCAGCGGTCGTTCGCCGACAACCAGTATTTCCTGATCCAGAGTATAAGAGCTGGCGCTGAGGATAATATTTAAGAGGCGAGGTTGATTTTGTTCGACTTTTATATTTGTATATTCAACCGTTCTGAAGCCAACATAAGCGACCTGTACCGTATAGACAGCCGGATTTACGTTATCAATTTTATATTCACCGTTTTCATCAGACACGGCACCGAGATAAGTACTTTTCAGTTTGATTGTTACTCCTTCAAGCGGCTGGTCGAGAGAATCTTTAACAATTCCGTAGATATAACTTCCTGTCTCCTGCGGTGAGGCAGTTTCAAAGGCAAGGAACATCATAACAACGAACAACAAACAACAAATAATGTATCTCATTTTGATTTTGAATTATTTGTTTAAATTAAACTCTTCAATTAAAATTTTTCTCATTAATAATTTTGAATATTCCGGATTACCGTTCAGGAAATAGACAGGTAATCCGAACAATATAATTCTTGGATTGATTTGCAAATCCTTAATACCGACAATCATACTATCCTGACATGCGGTATTAATCGGAAGTCTATAGATTATTTTAGTAGTGGGCGGAATCTGCAATCCTCTGACTCTTTGCAGACCGATACCCGCATCGGATGATACGGAAATCTGCGGATAAGCATTATCAATATTAATTAACTGAGTTCCCTGAGAAACGAAGGGAATAGTACAGTAAGTGATGCTATCGACGGGTGCAAAGTTCAGCAGATTACCCTGAGTTTGAGTTTCCACGTTAGGAAATCCTGACGTAAAGAATACTTTTCCATAGAGTAGATAAAACGGCAGGCTATTCTGAGCAAGTTCGAAATTAGCATTATCAGCAGTGACATTTCCTCTATTAGCAGACCAGATAACGACATTAAATAATTTCATTGTCTCGATGAACATCGGGTTAACAATTTTCGGAATTAAGGAGCCGTTATTGGATTTAATATCGAGGACATCATAATTCACGGTATCCATAGCATAGGAGAAGTACGAATTGAATCTTATATTATCAATAGCAGGAATATCTTTAATAAGGAGCACTTTTGAAGTTACGGGTCTTACATAAAAAAATTTCGCAGTATCGGAGGGCATTCTTCTGACAGCACTGAACGCACCTGCATTATCCCTGACTTTCATAAACAAACAATTATCGTAGTTAATAACCAGACCGCTGTCTTTTGTTAAAGTCATAATATCCAGGTTACCGGAAATCATTCGCCAGTTATTTGTATCATTGAGTGCCCAGTAAAAATTCGAGATAGTAGAAAGTCCGTCAGGGTCGGACGCCACCCATTTAAAAGTAGCAACCGGGAAAATCGTATCGGGGATTTCAGTACCTATAACGAACTGCATATCCGGAGGTGAATTCAGGACAGGATAACTATTAGATGCGGGAGTAGGGTCAACATAGCCCTGATTATCAACAGCGGCGACCCAAATACGGAACGTGCTATCGCTTCCCTGAATTGTAAAGATAAATGTGCTATCGTTTTGAGTAGTAAAACCCCAGTTTAACGAATCGAACGAGATATTGAATCCCACGACAAAACCCTGAGGGCTGTCACCCCACCAGCTAATTTTCTTAATAGTTGAAGACGGAGTTATGGAGTCTCCTATTACAGTCAGATAAGTTTCGGGAGGCAGATGCAACACATTTTCCGAAACAGGGTCTTTGCAGGAATTAAGAAACAGCAGAAATATGAAAAGCAACGGTAAATATTTTTTCATATAAAATTAATTAAATGCCGCAATGACGGAAAGTCACTGCGGCAATATTTATACAATTATTTAATTAATATCATTCTTTTAACGTCTAAGTATCTGCTTCCGTCGTTACCTTCAGCTTCGAGTCTATAGAAATAGACACCGCTTGAATAGTTAACTGCATTAAATTCGACGATGTAGGCGCCTGCAGACGTATACTGATTAAACAGGACATTCATTTCTCTGCCCAGGATATCATAGATTTTAAGAGTTACTTTTGCATTTACGGGCAATGAAAAATTAATTTTAGTAACAGGATTAAAAGGATTGGGATAGTTCTGGGACAACGAATAATTGCCGATTATCACAGGATTATAACTTACACTAACGGGAATGATATTTCCGAAATCCGTTTGTCTTCTCGGAACAATTTTATAATTACCATAAGAGTAATACAGAATTCCCTGAACATAAGTAATCGTATCATATCTTGTCAGGATAGTTTTTTGCGGAGGATGATGCGATGTATCCCATCCGTTAGAGACATTATGGTTACCGTCCTGAAGTTCGATTCTGCCATCCACGCCTGTTAAGTCTCTGACGAGAACTTCTCCATAATTTCTTCGAAATGCTGTATCGGGCATAGGCTGCTGTGTAAGGCAGGCGGCATATTGTCCTGCATTTACGCAGCTTACAGTAACAGGAGTATTAATTCTGACAAAGACGCTCTCCCATTTTTTAATTGCGGTATCACCCATAGAATACGAGTTAGCCAGTTGTTGTGTTGTCATAATCTGTACATCCGGCAGCGGATTTCCCGTAGAAATAATTTGCACATCTGAAGGAGTAGCGACATTAATTCTAATCATACCGTTTGTATACTCCACGTTTCCTCTGACTCTGACCTTATCACCTCTTTGAACAATATTTGCAGGCGAGCTATAAATCCAGATTGCGCTAAACGGACCTGTTCCGTTTTGAATAATTACGCGGGGAGGAGAAGTTTGAGTACCACCCCATCCGACAAAGCTGAAGTTTCTGATATCCGATGTATCGGCGGTACAAATTCCTTCAATACCTCTGACAAAACCGCCTTCATATCCCGAATGTCCACCATTATTAGGACAGTACTGGACTTCCTGAATCGACAAAGAATCTGAAGCTTTAACGACATAAAACATTTTTGATTTAGCAGTATCCGAGGGATAAAGTTTAACCGCACCGAGACTATCCTGAGCTCTGATAAAATACTGTACAAGTGTATTCAGCGGTTGAGCGGGAATTTGTCCTGTATAAACCGAACCGACATTATTCATTTGTACCTGATTATAAGTACCTGTTCCCGCTTTCCAGATTACTTTAGCATCAGTAATACTCATAGATTTTAATGCAGGGTCAGTAATTGTGCAGGTAATAGTTACATTATCAGTCGGTGTAGGAACACCCGGGCTTTTAATTACATTCGATATAGCCGGCGGAGCATTACCGAGACTCAGGTCACTCGGATAAATGGGTACGATTGAATACGGCAGATTATTTCCGAATATTCCGTCAGTATTATTTGCGGAAATAATAACGCCTCTGACATAGTTAACGAGAGTACCCGTAGCGGGATGCGACCATGGACGCAGGGTATCACCTGAGGGTTGAGTGGAGAAAAAGTTTGAAAAATCTCTGAAAAACATTTTATTGCCGTTATCGTCGACAATAGTCCAGGGGTGTCTGTTACTAACGCCCGGAGCGACAGTGACATTTCGGAATTCGACATACATACCCTCATATTTTTCGCCTGTCATATAATTGATAGTTCCGCCTGCGGTTGGGTCACCCGTAGCGAATTCAGTTATATTAAGAAGTTTCGGTACAGGTCTTTGTCCGGTCGGCTGCAGGATATCAATAGTATATCCGACAGCAGTATCGAGTCCGATTTGGGTCAATGAATTCGTAAAACCGGTTTCGGGGAATTCCTGTACGATACCTCTTACTCTGATTATCGAGCCAGTATCAATCAAATCGAGACCTGTAGCGGGACCTCTGGAGCCCTGTCTGATAACAATCCCGCCCCACAATCCGTTAGCCGTATCCTGAGCATAGCAAGTCCAGCTGCTTGTTCCCCTGAGAAGGGTTCTATAATCATTAGTAGCCGGTGAGACTCTTGGAGATGCAACAACGCGACACACAAGCTGCACCGAATCTCCGAGCAAATCCGATTTATCTTTTCCGAACAAAAGCGAGTCCTGAGCTTTAAACTGGATTTGCTGAATTGTTACATTTGTCCAATCCAGAAGCGAATCGACAACATTAAAACCCAGGGAATACAATATGAGTGTTGCCGTTATCAACAGAGGTACGTATTTAATTTTTTTCATGTCAGTAAAATTTAATTTTTTAAAAATATTATTTAACAATTAAGAATTTTCCTTTTTTAATTTTATTCGAATTTTTATCTTTAACCGTAAAGAAATATAGACCGGTAGCGACAGCCTGTCCGTCTTTTGAGATCATATCCCAGGCATGCTCGCCGCCAGCCAGTTTTTGAGTTCCGTCCGAATACAGTTGGAACCATTTGATATCGCTTCCCGTATAAGTCTGAGCATCATGGTCAAATCTTGCGACTAAATCTCCTGCTAAAGACCAAATTGAAATTTCGCATTGAGAAGGCAGGTTAAAGAAATAAATTTTCCTCAGCAGTTCCGCCTGATTACCCGTACCGTCCCACACGGCTCTGCCGTAATAGGGATTCGGATAGACGCCTATTTCGGCATCTTCATTATTATTAGCGGGAGTTCCCACAAAAATTCTTTTTGAATTAGAGAGCAACGAACTTTCGAGAGATTCCACACCCTGAGCCGTATCTTCTTTATCATAGGCAGTGACCGTATAGACGTATTGAAATCCGTTTAACTGATTAGTGAAATCAAATTTATACCAATATTTATTAGTATCATTCGGGAAGGTTTTCGGTGTATTTAATTTTATCATTCCGAATCCTGTATTATTCGAATAGTTATTACAGCAGCTGTCAAAATCGCCTGCCAGTTTGAGTGCACCTATTAAATCCTGATTAATTTGTATATCATTTCCGGGGTTAGTTCTATAGACTCTGTATCCTTCGAAATCGTAGTTTCCCGATATCGGGTCTTTGGAATACTCGGCATTATTAGACCAATACAAGGACAGCATTCTATCTCCGATTTCCGTTTTAGTAATGGGAATATCGGGGGGTGAAGGAAGTTTATAACCGTTATCATAGGCACGCTGAGCCCAAGCAGCATTTGCATACAGATTTTTTTTCTGGAGTTCCGTATCCATGCTTGCGGGGTCAGTACCGAATTTTTTAGCACATACAACAGCAATAACATAATTCATAGTATCCTGTGAATATCTCAGTGAAAAAGGCGAGCCGTCGGATTTTCTGTATGGACCGTAAGATATCAGAGTAGTTCTATTACTTGCATTAAGTCTAAGATAATTCAATCTTGCAGTATCGATTTGAATACCCGGAGCAAGAAAGCCTTTTAGTTTTTCATATCTTGCCGCATCTGTTTGCGGAGAAAAATAGACAGGGTCGGTAGTATTTTTAAACTGCCAGATAGTAAAATGAGATCTTGACAGAGTATCGATATTCGGTTTCGGGTCAGCTCCTAAAATTTTAATTCCCACATAGCTATCCGTATAGCCGATATCACCGCTATGGTCATAGGTATACTGCATCCGCATAGAATCTATATAACCGTTAGCATTTTTCGAAAAGAATGCGGTACCGGGATTACATCCGTTAGTAACATTAATATTTCTCACTACACAGTCAGACCACAGTCCGACATACAGGCTATCGATTTGCGAGTTATTATTTCTATATCCGATATTAACGATTTTAAAATTCAGAATAACAAAGAAGTTAGCAAAGTTTAAATCATAGGTATAAGTTTCGAGGAGGACTTTAATCCCCATCGGGTTATGGTCCTGAATGACCTGACCGTTAATAATTGTATTAGTATCGATATAGTCGCAGACGAAATCCTGGTGTGACACAGCAGAGGGGTCATAGAAAGGAGAAGTAATCAAAGTAGACTTTTCGAGAATTGTTTGTCCGGGATTATTAGAAAACTCGAAACCCGAAGCACGATTCGGGTTAGAGACATCTATTGCACCAGTACTGACATAGACCTGACCATTTTTTATGCCTCCCACCCAGATTCCGCCCAGCCAGAGATGTTCGATACCAGAATTTTTCGGGTACTGACAGGACGGTTGAGTTCCGCAATAGCCTTTTCCGACCGTGCCGAAATTAGTAATAGTAAAAGCGATATTGCCTACGGTAGTATATTTTGTACTGATATCATCCAGTATTCTATTTGAAAACGTAAACGGATACTCAATACTGTTAGGGAACAAACAATGCGGAATTATCAGAAACGAAACGAGTAAAAAAATTTTTAAATATCTCATATTATATTATTATGGAATTCTTCAAGATATAATGCAGAACTAATAAATTCAATAGTCTAATTTTCCACTTTTATAATTAAAATCATTTACTCCGTAACGGGAAAAATAATCCAATAAAAAATACAAATATCATAATTATCAAATTAATTAATTTAATCTAATCAGAATTATAAAAATCAGGGTAGATTTTTAATAATTTTTTGAATTAAGATTTTTATACACCGTAAAAAATTAAATTTGCATTTAAGAACTTACAGAGAAATTATTTGACAAGTATCATTTTCCTCGTTTCCGAATATATTTTTCCGTTATCTCCCGAAATTTCGAGTTTGTAAAAATACACTCCGCTCGGCAGTTCCGAAGCATCGAACCTGACAGTATGTTCCCCGGGTTCGTATTTTTTACCCGTCAGAACTCTTATCAACTTACCCGTAATATCATAAACTTTTATTTCCGCAAATCCCGAATTTAAACTAAAGTCAGGCATTCCTGACTTTAGTTTAAATTTAATATTTGTAATTGAGTTGAAGGGATTCGGATAATTCTGTTCGAGTATGTAATTATCCGGAAATATGAAATTATTGCTTAATATTCCCGTATAAATAGTAGTATCTCCGCCGTTTTCGGTATACAATGCCCCTCTGTTTGTTATTCCAGGTGTACACCAACCAGTTTGAA
>Ga0208828_1000643_pt1 | contig 15164 bp, 11 predicted proteins | sample Kivu_160m_FD_185487 | JGI IMG/M metagenome (GOLD analysis project Ga0208828, IMG submission 185487) | Freshwater microbial communities from Lake Kivu, Western Province, Rwanda to study Microbial Dark Matter (Phase II) - Kivu_160m (SPAdes)... | ecosystem: Environmental > Aquatic > Freshwater >... | reverse complement strand
AGGCAGACCTCCGGGCGGCAGGTATTACCGATTTCGGTTCGCCCGGAGGTAACGGTATGGAACTTTTCTTCAACGACCAGCCCATGTGGATATCCCGGTATCCCAATAAGGGTTTTGTAAAGATTGTCGGATTATACAACGAAGATCCCGTTGACGTCCGCGGAACGAAAGGGGATTACAAAGGAAAATTCAGGTATGACGATCCCCGGCTATCGCATTGGCAAGCCGAGAAAGATGCCTGGGTCCATGGTTACTGGTTCTGGGATTGGAGCGAGGAGCGTCATAAAATAGCCCGTATTGATACCCTGAGCAAAACCATCGAGGTCACCCCTCCCTATCACCGGTACGGATACCGGCTCGGTCAATGGTTTTATGGATTTAACCTGCTCTCGGAGATTGACGAACCGGGCGAATACTATGTCGACCGCGAAGAGGGGATCCTCTATTTCTACCCGCCTTCCGATGTTCATGAGGGTCAGAGCATGGCATCGGTGATCCCCACGATCATCACCCTGGATGATGCTTCCTTTGTCACGGTTCAGGGAATCACCCTGGAAGGTTCGCGCGAAGCCGTTATCAGGATGAACCATTGCGAAAACTGTGTGGTCGACGGGTGCATTTTGCGTAACGCGGGAGACTGGGCCGTAACCATCACTGAAGGGAAAAACTCGGGGGTTACCGGGAGCGAGATCTACCAGCTTGGCGGCGGAGGTGTAAGGATCGAGGCAGGAGATCGTAAAACCCTGGTCTCGGCAGGTTGTTATGTCGATAATAACTATATCCATCATACGGCCAGGACCAAAAGGGTATATTACCCCTGCGTATCACTCTATGGCGTCGGAAACCGGGTATTGCACAATGTTCTTGCCGAGGTGCCCCACATGGCGGTCTATTTTTACGGCAATGACCACCTGATCGAATACAATGAGATCTACAACGTCTGCTATGAAACGAACGACGCCGGTGCCATTTATGCCGGGCGCGACTGGACCATGCGGGGCAATATTATCCGTTTCAATTACCTGCATGACATTACCGGATTTGAAGGGAAGGGCTGTGTAGGCCTTTATCTCGATGACGCTTTCGCGTCGGCGGAGGTTTCCGGAAATATCTTTCAACGGGTGACCCGCGCCATGATGATCGGTGGTGGCAGGGACAATGTGGTGGTCAACAACATCTTTATCGACTGTGTTCCCTCCCTTCACATTGACGGAAGGGGCCTCAACTGGATGGCTTACCACATCGATGACTGGCTCAAGGAAGAAAAAGAGAAGGGAACGATCCTGGGTATCGCCTACAATAAGCCTCCCTACAGCACCCGCTACCCAAAGCTCATCAACATCATCCACGACGAACCGTACGCACCGAAAGGAAACCTCATCGCCCGCAATATTTGTCTGGGAGGCAACTGGGACAAGCCCGCCGGTTTTTGGAATGTGTCCATCGAGGGGGTTGCCCGGCCCTATCTGTCGATGGAAAACAACATCGTATCTCCAACCTCGGAGGTTGAAGATCCGGCATCGAAAGGACTGTTGATCGTTGATCCGATGTTTGTGGATCCGAAGGACCCGCTGAAGGGAAAATTCCAATTGGCCCCGGGTTCACCGGCCCTGGAGCGGGGATTCAAACAGATACCTTTTGAAAAGATCGGGCTGGTCAAATCCGAGCCCATCCGGAATCAGTAAGACAACTCCTTCGGGCTGGATTCCCCGGTACTGGCAGGGGGCCGGGTACCGGCTTCAATATTTCGGCCAGAACTCAACGGTCAGGATCGGGATGCTGGAGCTGTTGTAATTGACCGAGACCAGGTGGACCTCCTCCCAGACGTTCCAGGGTTCTCCGCTGAACTTATTCCGCCGGATAACCACATTTTTAACGACACTGGCGGCACCCGGGCCCCTGATTTCGAAATAGATCAGGTCGCCGATCATATGATCGTACTGGAGGTTATTCAGCCCGATATTGTATACTACGCTATCCGTTGCAATGGTGTTGTGCATTACCTGGTAGCCCTGCAGGGAATTGATCGTGTTGCCGTCCGCCGCCAGCTCCGCCTGTATCCTCCCGTAAACCTGTGCCCTTTCCCAATCATAATAGCCTGAAGTATACTGGCTGAACGTGAAATCAAAGCTGTTGCCGGTCCAGGTCAGGGAATATTCGCCCGGTTTCAGGAACAGGAACTGCGCGATATTCAGGTAGGAACTCCACCAGGTATTGCTGAAGGTGAAATCACCGGTAAAATCAAGACTGACCTTATCGGCAGCCTTCAGCTTTTCAAGGAGGCTGGAAGTGATTGTCACCGGGGCGCTCTTGTAGTTGATAGACTGATTGGTGGCATTGTCGAACAGTTCGACTCCGATGATAAATTCTCCCTTTTTGGTATAGGTATGCGTCACCGTGCTGTCGTTGATTTTTGTAACGTCAGGGCTTTCATCGCCAAAAAACCAGACGAATTTGTAATCGGCCGGTACCTCTCCGTTGGTACGTGCCGTGAAGGTGTACTCCCGGTTGATGTTGCCATACAGATGTTCCGGTTCGATAAACAGCGTTTCGTACCGGTTTTTGATACGGGCAGTACCGTATGCGGTGGCCACCTCTGAGTTATCGGAATTGTCAGACAGCTTAACCGTAATGATATAGTCGCCCGCATACTCATATTTGTGCGTGACCGTACTGTCGTTGATTTTAGTGATCTCCGGCGTGTTGTCCCCGAAGTTCCAGACGAATTTTGAATTATCCGGCAAACCTCCGTTTGTTCGGCCGTACCAAGTATATTCCTGGTTGACAATACCTTTCATAGGATCCGGATCAATGGTCAGGATGGAATAATTGATATTGATCCATTTGAAGTCAACAAATTGGTTTTTACCGTTCTTCCAGCTTGTAATGTAAAATCCCAGCATGTTTTTCCCGGGTTTCAAGGTAATGCTGGCCACTCCCCCGTTTGTCTCCACTCCTTCAGCCACCATGTTGCCCGTCATATCCAGGACTTGAAACGGCTGCAGGTGATCGGTGGAAGAGATGGAACTCATGCACGCGGTTGATTGGCATACGATATTCAGGTCTTTTTTGTTGACCGATTTGTTGTTTTCCAGTGGCGGACCGTCGGGGGAATCGATGAACAGCTGGTAAGCCGGGAAGCGGTCGTTGCCAATGGTGCCCGCCTGTACTTCGGCCCATCGTTCGGCCATCTTGCTCCAACTGATATAAGCGGTTTTGGCAAAATAGCCGATAACATCAAACATAATAGTACTGGCATCGACATTGGCTGATGAGGGATAAGGAAGAAATCCCCCGTTCTGAAAGGTGATGGTCCGGACGCTGTAATCACCCGCATAGGCACTCCGGTTATTCGGGAAGTTGGGATCTGCCAGATACAGTTTCCCTTCAGGCACATTTACCTCGTAAACGATGACCGCATGGGCGGCGCCATTGGGTACGTTCTGAAGGATCAGTGCCAGTTGGGGTTCGCCGGTTAACAGTATGGAATACTCGAAGGCATACCAGTTGGTCCGTCCCAGGTATGACTTTACGTGAGCGCTTATATCCCAGTTACCGAACCAGCAATCTTCCTGGATCGAGGAAGCAAAGCGAACTCCCAGCGGATTATCCTGCCACAGGGTGATCGGCATGTTTGGATTGCATACCACGTCATAGCCGTGAAACAGGTCCTTCTGTCCGTTCAGCTTCTGTTCACAGTAATACCACATGGCCGTCAGGCTCTGTCCGGCGCACTGTCCACCGGGAGCAATATAGGAACCTATATTGGGAAATTCCCAATCATCCACCCCGGGAGTAAAACCGGAGGTGACAACATCCTGTTGATCCAGGTCCGATTCCAGCATAGAACTGATTACCAGGTTCGTATAGCCCATCGTACCGGTGCCCCAGCCTTTCAGCTCTGATCCGGTTCCTCCTGGAAAGCGCTGTGTGGAAACGATGATGAACTCCGGATTCAGGGAGTCGATCGGCATGCCTTCGAGCTTGCCTGTTTCCTGATTGTAAAAGAAACCCATGGCAAAAGCGCTCTGGGGAAGCTCTATCGGGATCTTGATTTTAACCGGTTTCGCGGCAAAGCCACCGTCACAACTGATCTTGATCATCGGTGTCAGCGGATTGAAATGTTCACCCAGGTCATGGCTCAATATTTCCGCATAAGCGATTCCAAAATTCGCGTAAACGGGGTAGGATCCTGAATCCACCAGTATCTGCATTCCATCCAGGGGTTCACCTGGCTGGTCAAGGGTAATAGTCCCTCCGCTGTAAGTAACATAATCATTCCAACAAGTGATCGTTTGTCCCAGGGTTATGGTACCTTCGGCCGGCAGATAGTTTTGGTAATAATCTTCGCAACCGGCCATGGCCACAACAATGGCTGCAGCTAAAAAGAGGGACGGGGTTTTCATCGGTATTTCCGGTTAGCTTCCTAACTACCAATATACTAAATAAACCCGGAGCGGGGAAAAAAAGTGTCAGCCGCCAAGGCTGTCAGGGCGCATGCCCGACGGACGGGGTTCCAAAAAGAAGTAAATTAGGATAAAAATTCAGGAAACTGGCCCATGGGAAGGCGTTTAATTCCAATCCTTGTTCTGGTCATTCTGACCGCTGGTCAGGTTCCCGCCCAGATCAAGCCTTCCGGATCGGATTCAACACAGATCGACAAAAAAATCCTGACACGGGCCATCCTGGCCGAAAGCGCCTTTTATATCGGGGGTATGTCGTACCTGCAGTTTGTCTGGTATAAAGATCATGAACGCGTACCCTTCGAGTTTTACAACGACAACAAAGGTTATCTGCAAATTGACAAGTTCGGCCATGCATTCGGTTCGTACCTCGAGAGCTATATCGGATATAATTGGCTCCGTAAGGCCGGGGTGAAAAAAATACCGGCTTTGTTATTTGGCGGGACGCTGGGGAACATCCTTCAGGCCCCCATCGAGATATTTGACGGATTTTACGAAGGATGGGGATTCTCATGGGGTGACATCATCGCCAATACCGCCGGCTCCGCTTTCCTCATCGGGCAGGAACTGCTGTTCAATGAGCAACTGGTCAGGTACAAGCTTAGCTATTGGAAATCCCCCAACCTTAATATGTCCAACGGATACCTGGGAGACAATGCCCTGGAAGGCTTTTTCTATGATTACAACGGCCACAGCTTCTGGTTATCGGTGCCCGTCAACCGGATCCTGCCGGTCAGCCGGATTCCCGACTGGCTGAGCGTAGCCGTGGGATACGGCGCCAACGGTATGTTCGGGGAATTCAAAAATGTACGATATTATCACGGAGCCTGGATCCCTGAAACCGAAAGGTACAGGCAATTCCTGCTGTCGCTCGATATCGACTGGCCTCGCATCAGGACGAATTCCCATTTCCTGAGGAAAGTCCTGGACGCCATGGCATTCATCAAGCTTCCTTTCCCGGCCATCGAGTTCAATACACTCGGTAAGGTGAAGGGGTACTGGATGTACTGGTGACATGTGTACCGTTTTAGTTACTTTTAGCTGTCTAATCCGAGAGATATGAGTCAAGTTTTACCCAAAGTGGCTGTTGTCCTGGGCGGGGGCGGGATCAAGCCCTATTCGGCCATCCCCCTGATCAACTTCCTTAAGGATAATGATATACCGGTTGGCCTGCTGGTGGGATGCAGCGGCGGCGGAATCATGGTATCCCTGTGGGCCGCTGGATACACCACCGACCAGATCATGACTGACATCGCACCCCGGCTGACCAGGTCGGCGTTCAAGGTCAACTGGAAAGCCATACTGGGGATGGCTAACCTTCCGGGAGGCCAGCTGAACATGCAATCCGCCCTGATCCGTTCTGACCGCATCCGGAAAATCATGAGAGGCATCTGGGGTGACAGGCGACTGGAAGATCTCAAGCCTAAAACCATACTGCAGGTAACCGATTTTCAGACGGGTGAAGGCTTCGGCCTTGAATCCGGACTCCTGGCTGATTGCGTTTATGCCTCGTCGGCCATCTTTCCGCTGCTGCCGGCAATCAAATTGGGTGGCCGCTGGCTGTTCGACGGAGGGTTTACCGCGCCCGTACCCGTCCTGCAGGCCGTAAAACACAAGGCTGATATTATTATCGCCGTGGATTTCTTTGAGAAAGTGCAGGAGGACCCGAGAGGTATTTTCGATAACCTGATGCACACCATGTCGGTCAGTGCAAAAACCCTCATGGCCACCCAGATGGCATTATCCATTGATCTTGATAATGCGGATATTATCTACATGAAAGTGCAGTTTGACGAGCAGATCGCATTCTGGGACATAGAGAAATTCCCGGAAATCCTCAGCGCCGGCGAAAATGCGCTGGCGAAAATCAAGGACGATGTGCTGATGGTCTATAAACACGCGTGCGAATCCGGGCAACAAGCCTGATGAAACTGCGGCTAATAGCCGTGCTCAAAAGACAGGTAAAGAAAGCCTCCGACCACAGTCAGGATCAGGCTCCTGCGTAAACCAGCAGCGCCAGTCCGGCCAAATAGGCCAGAAACATCAGGAGAATCAACAGGTTAACGGATCTTGAAGCCCCCCTGAACTCTTTCCAGATAAAAACACCCCACAAGGCCGCGATCAGTGTGGCGCCCTGTCCCAGTCCGTAGGAGATGGCATATCCGGCTTTTCCCGATGCGATAATGCTCATCGACATACCCAGGCACCAGATCACCCCACCGAGGATGCCGGTGAGGTGAACTCCGAAGCTCCCTTTGGCGTAATCCCTGAACGACACCGGCTCCCCGGCAAAGGGTTTCCTCATGATCAGGTAGTTGAAGAGAAGATTGCTGATCAGGACCCCGGTGGCAAAAAAGAATACCGCAGAATAGGGGGTCAGCTTCCCGGCTTCCGGCGCTTCAAAACTGGTGACCATCGAGCCGGCCACAAAACGGTAAAAGAGCGACATCAGCACTCCCGCTGATATCGACAGGAGGATCCCTTTAGTGGAGACTTTCTGCTGGGATGTGCTGTGCTTTTTGTACGCCAGGGCATCAATGATGATAGCCGCGACCACCAGTGCGACTCCGCCGAATAGCCATGCCGCGTTGCCCTGCGGCGCAAACACATAATTTATGATGACTCCCAGCGCCAGGGCAATCCCCACCCCGACCGGGAAAGCAACGGCCATGCCCGCGATGGCCATGGCTGCAACCAGCAGGATGTTGGAAGCATTGAAGATAACGCCTCCCAGCAGGGCATTCAGGATGTTGCCGATATCGGCCTGACGGATATCTTCGATAAAACTCCGCCCCCGTTCACCCGTGCTGCCCAGCGTGAATCCCAGCAAGAGGGCAAACAGGAGTATGCCCAGGACATAATCCCAATAATACAATTCAAAACGCCAGGTTATGCCTGAGAGTTTCTGTGTGTTCCCCCACGATCCCCAGCAAAGCATGGTGACCACGCAGAGGATGATAGCCAGTGAATAGGTTTGCGGTATGAACATGGTTAATCTATTTAGTTGGTCTATGCATCATGCGAGCCTCAATAAACGCTGCCATCTGATCCACCGGCAAGGAACAGGGAAATGAAATTCTTCATGGGAGATGTTTGTCAGGATAAATATACATATTTCGGCCTCCGGGAGTACCTGGAAAAAAATTTGGTTTTCATTTTCCGATTTGTTATTTTTCTGATAATAAAAAACTTAGCCCTATGAAAAATATCCGTCTGCTCCTTTTCTGCGTGATTGTCATGGTTACCGCCTGTGAAAAGGAAATTGAACAGGACGGTACCTTCACACAAGCCGGAACCATTCAGGGTCCCGCCGACGGTATTGCCAGCATCGCGGTCAGCCCGGACGGGACGATGATCGCTTACGGCAACTATACCGACAATTTGATCCGGATCATTAAGGTCTCAACCCAGAAGGAAATCCGGACCTTGTCGGGGCACACGCAGGCAGTGACCGGGCTTGCATTCAGCCCGAACGGCCAGCTTCTTGCTTCCACAGGCACCGTCAATCTTGGTGAACCGGTTGATGGCACCGTCCGTCTGTGGGATGTCGAAAGAGGGACTGAGCTTGCATACGTGGAAACCGCCCCGGCAGGCATTACCCAGTTGGCATTCTCACCCGACGGCTCCATTCTTGCCGGTGCCGGCGGAGGAGGAAGCGCTCTTGCTGTCAATCTTTGGAACACGACCGACCTGGGCCTCATGCGAAGCCTGGACGGTGTATTCCGGATGGCTGCTTTCAGTCCGGACGGAAGCCGCATTGCCACAGGGAAACGGGATGATAAGGTGTACATCATGGATGTTGCCACCGGCGCTGAGATTACCAGCTTTAGCGGGCACGACGGATGGATCAAGGCGGTCGCCTACAGTTCCGACGGACAAAAGATCGCCACCGGCGGAGAAGACCGGTTGATACACATCCGGAACGCCCAAAACGGGGAAACGACCAAAACCCTTACCGGACATACATCATCCCCGGATTACCTGGAATTCAGCCCTGATGCATCCATGTTGGCATCCTGTGGCAGTGGAATAAATGTCACTTACTCCGGCGGCGGGATATCAATAACCCTGAGCAGTGAGGACCAGGTAATTCGCATATGGGATGTGGCCTCCGGTACTGAATTGTCGCTGGTGAATACTGAATCAGACGTCATTTCCACAGCATCGTTCAGCACCGATTGGACCATTCTCGTTACCGGAAGTGATACCGGCCTGATACGTATATTCGAGTGGAAATGAAAAAGAATATAAGATTGTTTTGTGGCGTGATGGGAATCCTGCTGGCAGGCGGATCAGCCTTTGCCCAGAGCGGTTCTTTCACGCAAACCGGTACCGTTCAGGGTCCCACTGACGGTATTGCCAGTATCGCGGTCAGCCCCGACGGGACAATGATTGCTTTCGGTAACTATACCGACAATCTGATCCGGATCGTAGATGCAGCGACCCTGCAGGAAATACGATCCTTATCCGGACATATTCAACCCGTGACCGGTCTTGCATTCAGCCCAAACAGTCAGCGCCTGGCTTCAACCGGCACCGTTTTTCTGGGGAATCCGGTTGACGGCAGCGTCCGGCTCTGGGATATCGCCAGCGGTACGCAACTGGCTTCTGTTGAGACAGCTTCCATGTCGGGCACCAACCAGCTTGCCTTCTCACCCGATGGATCCATGCTTGCCGGTGCGGGAGGCGGAGGCAGCCTGCCGAAAGTCATCCTTTGGGATGCGGCCACATTGAATGTCATCCGTGAAATGACCGGAGTGTTCGACATAGTATCGTTCAGTCCGGACGGAAGCCGGATTGCAACAAAGAAACGTGATAACAATGTCCATATCATGAATGTGTCAACCGGAACGGAGATTACCAGCTTTAGCGGGCACACCGGATGGGTCGAGTCGGTCGCTTACAATTCCGACGGGCAAAAGATCGTCACCGGCGCCGAAGACCAGTTGATACATATCAGGAACGCCCAAGACGGGCAAACGACCCTTACGCTTACCGGACATACATCATCCCCGAATTTCCTGGAATTCAGCCCAGATGCATCAATGATGGCATCCCTGGGAAGCGGCGTCAGCGTTACCCGGATAAACGGAATGATTTATATCACCATAAGCAATGAGGACAGGTTCCTTCGCATTTGGGATACCCGTACGGGCACAGAAATGCCCAGGCCAAACACAGGGGAGGATGCCATCAGCTGTGTATCATTCAGCAAAGATTGGAAGATTCTGGTCACCGGATGTGACAGCGGATTGATCAGGGTCTTTGAGTGGTCCGCTTCATCGGTGCCTGAGGATGCATTCCCGGCTTCGATGAAATCCATCCGGAGCTATCCCAATCCCTTTCCGGTTGTGACAATGATCGAATACCAGCTTCAGGAATCCTCCAAGGTTGACCTTGCTGTTTACAACGAAACCGGGAAGCAGGTATCGCTGCTTGTCAATGAGTTCCAATCACAGGGATTGCACCAGATCGAATGGAATGCCGTAGGATTGCCACCCGGGCTCTACTTTGCACGATTGATCGCCGGACGGCAGATCAATGTTCATAAATTGCTGAAAATGTGATACATCCTCATAGGATTCCTATCCATTTTCAATCATAGATCCATTGCTACGGGTTCGATCTCAAGTGCCGGACGGTCCAAAACCAACGCAACGATGATATCGTTTATTTTCGCAACGCCAGGCGGGAGGGAAATGGTTACTTTATCACCGGCTTGAATAATCCTGGTTTTACCGCCCGTTAAGGCTTTTGAACGGATGATTTTTGCCCCGATGGCGGGCAGCTCGATAGTATCACCCGGCCGGTTCAGAATATGTAAATAGACTGTTTTTCCGCGGCAGGTTGACACTCCCGCCTTGCCCGGTTTCCAGGGACCGCCGCGGGTGCCGTAAATGGTTTTTCCGTACCTGGAGAGCCAGGCACCGATTTCAGTGATCACCTCAACCTGTTCGGGAGCGATCTCCCCGCCAGGCATGGGTCCGACATCCAGGAGCATGTTACCATCCCCCCCCGCGCAGCGGATCAGCATCTCGAGGCACTGGCCGGCAGGCTTGACCCCGTCGGCCGGTCCGCCCCACGACCATTGACCTTTTTTTGAAACGGTCATGCAGGATTCCCATGGGCGCCGGTCAAAGTTTCCGACCGTTTGTTCCGGGGTGTGGAAATCAGCCCATGGACCGATGACTCCTTCGTTCCATCCTCCCTGGTCACCCAGATCCAGCCGCTCGTTAATTACTATGCCAGGCTGGAGGCTCCGCACCAGGCGGTAGGTGTTCTCCTGGTCCCATGGCGCCTCTCTGCCATCCGTATCGAACCACAGGATATCGATCTTGCCATATTGGGTCAGCAATTCAGTGATTTCCGCCTGCATCCGTTTGACAAATCCGGCATTCTTCTCGTTGCGGCAATCGGGATCGCGCCAGTCCATCGGGGAATAATACCATCCGATCTTCATGCCGGCCTCTTGAGCAGCCCGGGCCAGTTCACCGCAGACATCCCGTTTGAAAGGCGTGTGCATGATGTTGTAATCATCCACCTTCGAGTCCCAGAGAAGGAATCCATCGCAATGCCTGGCCGTCAGCACCATGTATTTCATCCCGGCAGCACTGGCTATCGAAACCCACTCTTTCGCGTCGAAATTCACCGGGTTGAACTGTTTATAGAGGTTGTCATAAACCTCTGCGGGGGTCGGACCGTTGTTGGGGCATTTAGGATTGGTGTTTGCGCGCGACCAGCTGATCTCCTGTTCCGTGAAGCTCACCGGTCCCCAGTGGATAAACATACCAAAGCGCGCATCGCGCCAGCTTTGCAATGCCTCCGGCCTGGCTTTCTCAGCCGGACCGTTTGAGGCGAGGGAAAACAATCCCAGCGGCAGGATCATGGCGAATAGTGTTCTTTTCATGACAAGCTCCATTAATATTCAAATACTAATTATTGTTTAATTTTACTCAAAACCTGAAAACTATGAAAAAATTACTTGTCGTTGTCCTGTTGACCGGCCTGGCGATACCGGTCTTTTCGCAGATCTCGCCCTATCTCGACTTTGGCAAAGGAGGGTTGATCATTGCTGCCGGCGGCGAGCAAACCCAGGGTATCAAAGGCTTCTTCGGTGAATTCGGGGGATCCTTCAAGGGGGTTGTCGATCTGGTAGCAACGGTTAATGCCGACGGTTATAACATGGAAGAAGAAGCCGGCCTTCTCAATGAAGACGCTTCCTCCCTGGCATTCGATGTTACCGCAACGTGGTGGATGTTCCGAAAGCAGCCCACTCCGATGCTTGACGTCAACGTCGGGCTCTGCGCCGGTGTTTTCTACTCAAAATTCTCCAATTACGAATTCATGGACGGCGATGAACCCGATGTCCACACTCTCCAGGGAGAAATGGGACCTTTCGCGGGTTTTGATGCCCACCTGAAGATCAGGATGGGTAATGGCTGGTCGCTCCTGCCGGGATACACCGCCGCCTATTTTGTGGCACAGGACAAATATGTCGTTGATAACGAGATCTTTACCCGCTGGGTAACCGGTATCCAGAGCATCATCGGGGTGTCCCTGTCAAAACGATTCGACCGGGGGAACTCTATTTATATAGCTGCCAATCAATGGTTGAGTTCATTAGATAACCCGTCGTTCTTCGATCTTTCGGTGGGATTCATCCTGGCGCAGAAGTAGGTGGAGACGGGCATACCGGCTCGTGGGCCCTGGGGTTTAAAGACCTTAGGGCCCTCTGGGTCCTTTGATCCAGATGGGGCTGAGGTGGCGATGCTGCAGGAACCGTGAATCGTGACTCGTGAATCGTGACTCGTGACTCGTGATTCGTGACTCGTGAACAGTGAACCGTAATATCAGATAATGTTAATTCAACATCCCATATCCGACATCCGACATCCAACATCCCATATCCGACATCCAACATCCAATATCCATCATCCAATATCCGATATCCAGAATATACCCAAGATTGCGGCTATCGGCTCATTAACACCAATAATATGAAAGAGAAGAAACCGACAGACAGTATTCCGAAACAAGTTTTTGTAACCCAGACACATGGATTTGTTGATGTTTCACAAAAACAGTTGTTTTGGTCTGATTTTGCAGAACAGACAGGTGGAGTATTTAAAGTGAAACATACTGTTTCCAGAGATTTGACTTCATTCAGTTTGACCGTTCCGGTAGAAAACGGACAGATTGAATTTATCGAATCGGACACCCACCCTTTAAAAGTGGTTTGTGCCATCAGTTCAGACAAACAAGTTAATTTTACCGTTACCCGGGAAGATTTTGTCGATAAAGTTTTAAAGGTTTTTGGTCTCCACGACATTGAGATTTCCCATCCGGATTTTGACAAAAAATATTTAATCCAGGGCTCTGATGAAAGCACGGTAAAAAAGATCCTGAACGGAGAATCAATCATTCACTTAATCCTGAAAACAAACATTTTCTCAATTTCTTGCGAACGTGATCCAAAGCAATCCAGACTTAAAATTATGGGAATGGTGGGTCGCTCTGTGAACTCGATTGATGAAATGAAGGATATCCATTGTCTATTCAAGTCGATAATTTACCAAATCGAAAAACTGTGATATTGGCGACGAAAAGAATAACTGGCAGTCACAGCAAACCGGATCTCACATGGTCAGGTTTCCGTCCGTTGGAGAATGCGTGCAACCAACAACAACTGGCAAATCAGAAATTAATTTAGAATGATATTACCATGAAAATAGGATTGGATAAGAACATGAGTACGTCTACGAAGATTCGCGCTCTTCAAAGACCAATCATCAGCCATGAGAATTTGGTCTTTACATCCGAAATATCTTGATCCTAAAGGCCTGGTTGCTTTATGGCGGGAGACCCTGCTGGCAAAACAGGTTCTTGAAGGAAAAACCAAAGGATACCGCATGCATCCTCAACTTGAGAGGTTTAAACGGACCGGGCGATCCTTAGACAGCATTAACCGGTATTTGACGATAGTATTCCAGGATGCGGTTGACAGGGGATATCATTTTAATAGGGATAAAATCAACTGGAAATTCCAACCGGTAAAGATGACGGTTACCACCGGACAGTTGGAATTTGAAAAAAAACATTTGCTTGCCAAGCTAAAAGCCCGGGATATCAAAAAATATGAAGAATTGAAGGATAACAGGATCTTTGACGTAAATCCGGTTTTTGACATTGTGGATGGAGATATTGAAAGCTGGGAGAAAATCAATGCAACGAATAAACATAAACGATAACAAGTTGTTTTTGATTGAAAAGGACAGTTTAGTATCACAATGGGAAATAAGAAGGAGTTGTCACCGGAACAGCGGGAAGAATTGATCAGGTCATTAAAAGCCCGTTTTGAGAAAAACAGGGATCGCCATAAAGTTTTGGAATGGAGTAAAATACAGGCAAAACTGGAGGCTAATCCCGAAAAGCTTTGGTCGCTTTCAGAGATGGAACGAACCGGCGGTGAACCGGATGTGGTTGGCTTTGACCAACCATCAGGCAAATACATTTTTTACGACTGCTCGGCCGAAAGTCCGAAAGACCGCAGAAGCTTATGCTATGACCGTGAAGCGCTGGAGTCAAGGAAAGAACACAAGCCTGAAAATAACGCCGTGGATATAGCTGCCGGCATGGGCATTGAACTGTTAACGGAAGAGCAATACCGGGAGTTGCAGAAGCTGGGAAATTTCGACACGAAAACATCGAGCTGGGTGAAGACACCTCCCGGGATCAGAAAACCCGGTGGCGCCCTCTTCTGCGATCGCCGCTACAACCAGGTCTTCGTGTACCATAACGGCGCAGAATCCTATTATGCCGTCAGGGGATTCCGGGGAGCGCTGAGAGTCTGATTATAAGGCTCAAGGCTCAAGGCTCAATTAGCACATTATCCCAAATCCCGAATCCCGAATCCCGAATCCGAAATCCAAGATCCAAAATCCAACATCCAACATCCCGTTCCAGTCCAACGAAGGGAAGTTCCTACAGTTTGATCCTGATGAATTTCGGACGGTAGATCCGGGTATCGGCAGCCATCTTCCAGAAATCGGTTGAGTTACATACATAGCTGATCAGCAGCTCATCACGGTCGCTAAGTTCAGGGTGGCCTTTAGCCGCATAGCAGAAATAATCCTTATCAAGCTGTGAGTCGGGGCAGCGATACACAACCCGTTGCGCGCTCCAGGGGCCTTCGGGCCGGGGGGAAGTCCGCAGCATGATTTTGTCTGACATTCCCAGCTCGGTGTAAACCGTGATAAACTGCTTTAACCTGGGTTGCCAGCTGACCGAGAATTCCGCTCCGAACTGATCACATAACGGGGCGGCTTTCAGGTAATCTGGTTGCCAGGACGTACCGGCATAAAACTCCCACCGGTCAAAATCCAGCAACCGCTCTTCAGGAGCCCTGGCCAGTATCATGTACCGGTTGAAGGCAGGCGGATCAAACCGGGTACCGTAAATGTAAACATACCCGTCGCGGATAAACTGGGGTGCACTGAAGCTGGTCTCGATACCCTCCGCGGTTCTCTCAAAGTGAGGGACCCGGATCATGCCGGTTCTCCACCGGCCGGGCTCATCCATCGGGTTCTCCACTTTCATAATGTAGGTTCCGGTCTCTTTGAAACCGAATACGGTGCTATCACCTTCGAGTTTTACCACATGCTCCATGAACAGGTACAACACTTCCCCGTTTACCATTACGCT
>Ga0208828_1000641_pt1 | contig 15170 bp, 11 predicted proteins | sample Kivu_160m_FD_185487 | JGI IMG/M metagenome (GOLD analysis project Ga0208828, IMG submission 185487) | Freshwater microbial communities from Lake Kivu, Western Province, Rwanda to study Microbial Dark Matter (Phase II) - Kivu_160m (SPAdes)... | ecosystem: Environmental > Aquatic > Freshwater >... | reverse complement strand
GCTGATCGAGGAAGGCGGCCTGAACGTCTTCAAGTTTCCGGCCGCGATGATTCCCGGCTGCGACCTGCTGACCGATTCGGGCACGACGACGATGACGATGAAGCAGTGGTCCCAGCTCCTGCTCGGCGACGAGTCATACGGGTCGAACGAGGGCTACTTCGAGTTCAAGCAGCAGATAGTCGAGACCTTCGGTCCGCAATGGGAGAACCGCGAAACCGACCAGGAAAACGTCTTCATATTCCACCAGGGCCGCGCAGCCGAGTCCGGTATGTTCACCTCTCTGGGCCAGATCCTCGGCGCCGCGGATAAGCGCCTTGGGAATGAGCCGTTCTACATCATCCCATCTAACGGCCACTTCGACACCACCCAGGCTAACATCGAGGCAAACGGCTTCGAAGCGCGCAACCTCTTCTCGCCCGAGCTCCGATCCAAGGACGAGTCCAGCCGGTTCAAAGGTGACATGGACCTCGACCAGCTTCGCGCCCTGCTCGATGACCCGAAGACCAGAGAGCGCATACCACTCGTCTACATGACCATCACCAACAATACCGGCGGGGGCCAACCGGTTTCGCTCACCAACATCCGCGCCACGGCTGAACTCTGCCACGGACACGGCGTGCCGTTCCTGTTCGACGCCTGCCGGTTCGCCGAGAACGCCTGGTTCAACCAGCAGAATGAGCCGCTCTGCAGAGGCAGGAGCGTGGCGGAGATAGTCCGCATGATGTTCGAGCCGGTAGACGGATTCCACATCAGCCTTAAGAAAGACGGGCTCGTGAATATCGGCGGCTGTCTGGTCGTGAACGAACAGGGCTTGCTGGTCAAGCGGTATCCGGATATCCGGGCGATGCTCGTCGGGCACCAGATTCTGGTCGAGGGCCACCCTACCTACGGCGGGCTGGCGGGCCGCGACCTGAAAGGCGTAGTCGAGGGCCTCAAGACCGTCGTCCACGAAGAGTACCTGACGCACCGCATCAACCAAGTGCAGAAATTCGGGGCGGCGATTGACCGTCAATGCGGGGCGAGCGTCGTGGTCAAGCCCGTCGGTGGGCATGCAATCTACCTTGACCTCGACAAGTTCTTCGCCGGGACAGATCAGCGCGATGACCAGTTCCCGGGAATCAGCCTGACCGCGCTCCTGCTCATCGCCGGCCACCGCATGTGCGAGCTGGGAGTGTACGCGTTCGGCAAGCAGGTGGAAGGCAAGGAAGTGGGACCGGACCCACGGGTCAACAACGTGCGGGCAGCAGTGCCGAGGCTCTGCTACGAAGACTCCGACCTCCTGTCGGCGGCCGAGGCCGTCGGCATTCTCTACAAGCGACGTGACCAGATTCCCGGTGTCGAAGTCGCATACGGCCAGGATCGGCCGATGCGCCACTTCATCAGCCGCTTTCGCTTCATCTAGCACAAGCCCAAGCGGTCCTCCGTTTTGACTCTTGACTTCTAGCTTCTGCCTCTTGACTTGAGTTCTCTCCTGCCCTAGTCTCTATTGCCCATGCCCAATCGTCTCGCCAACGAAGCCAGCCCGTACCTGCGCGACCATGCGGAGAACCCCGTCGACTGGTACCCTTGGGGCGACGAGGCGCTCGCCAAGGCCAAAGTCGAGGACAAGCCCATCTTTCTTTCCATCGGCTACTCGGCCTGTCACTGGTGCCACGTCATGGCCCGCGAGTCGTTCTCCGACCCGGAGACTGCAGAAATCCTGAATGGCAACTACGTCAGTATCAAGGTGGACCGAGAGGAACGTCCCGACGTGGACGAGGTATACATCGAGGCCGTGCGTATCCTGACCGGCTCCGCCGGCTGGCCGCTATCGGTCTTTCTCACGCCGGACCTGAAGCCATTCTATGGAGGCACGTATTTCCCGCCCGAGCCACGTCAGGGCATGCCCGCCTTCAATCGGGTGCTCCTGTCCGCACTTCACTACTTCCGCGCCCAGCGCCATGAGATAGATGAGGCCGGCAACCGCATCACGGTCGAACTCAACCGGCTTTCGTCATTGCCCGACCACGAAGGAGAGATGGACGCGACTCCGCTCCGCAAGTTCTACGAGCAGCGGCTCGAGGTTTTCGACTCTGAGCACGGTGGATTCGGCGTCGCACCCAAGTTCCCCAACCCGACCGACCTCGCGCTGCTGCTCCGTCTGTCAAGCCGGCCGGAGACCGGCATGAACGCCACGAAGGCACGAAAGACACGAAACGGAATGGGCTCAGAGGAATCGGGTTCGTTTCATCCGGCTTCGTGTTTTCGTGGCTCTCAACTTCCGGATTCGGGAAGCCGTCCGGGCTTTGCCCAGGCACGGACCATCGTCGAACTCACGCTGCACAGGATGGCAGAGGGCGGCATCTACGACCAGCTTGGCGGCGGGTTCCACCGCTATTCAACCGACACAATCTGGCTCGTGCCCCATTTCGAGAAGATGCTGTACGACAACGCCCTGCTCGCCCAGACCTATGCGCGAGCGTTTGAGGTCACCGGCGAGGAGCTGTACCGCTCGATCGCCGAGGAAACGCTTGCCTGGATGGAACGCGAGATGCTCCTGCCCGAAGGGGGATTCGCCGCGGCGCTGGACGCCGACACGGGCGGCCGGGAAGGAGCGTACTACACATGGACTGAAGCGCAGGTCATGCAGGCTGTTGGCTCGGAGCAGGCGAAGCTCGCCTGCGACTTCTATGGGGTATCCGCGCCGGGCAACTTCGAAGGTACGAATGTCCTGCACACGGCGGTTCCGGTCGAGCAGATAATCAACGCCCATCATATCGGCCTGGACGATCTGTGGCCGAAGCTGGCGGATATCCGCAGCAAGCTGCTGGCCGCCCGCACCCAGCGTCAGGCCCTGCGCCGGGATGACAAGGTGCTGGCGGACTGGAATGGTCTCGCGCTATCCGCGTTTGCCCGCTGCTCTCGGGCCTTCGGCAACAGCCACTACCTTGATGTCGCCCATTCGCTTGCCGATTTCGCACTCGCCCGGATGGTCAACGGGAATGAAGTGGTGCACTTCCCAAGGCCCGGAACGGATGATGTCCCGGGCCAGCTACCTGACTTCAGCTTCTTTGTCCAGGGGTTGCTCGACCTGTACGGGGCTAGCTTCGACCCCCGGTACCTCGAACCCGCGCTGGCCCTGACCGACCGGATGCTGGAACTCTTCTTCGACAAGGAAGGCGGGTTCTTCACCGCCCGCAGCACCGGCGCCGGGCTATTGAGCCGCATCAAGAACGGCTACGATGGCGCGATACCGTCCGGCAACTCGGTCGCCGTCATGAACCTGCTCCGGCTGGCGCGGCTCTGCGGCCGGAACGACTTCGAACGTGCCGCAGCGGCCACGCTCCGCCGCTTCTACAAGACGATGCTCAACTACCCTCCCGCATTCAGTGTGATGCTGGCCGGGCTCGACCTGCTCCTCCACCCGGGCACCGAGGTCGTGCTCTTCCTGCCGGAGCCTTCCCCCGAGGCGGAGGCGATGGCCGCGTCCCTCGCCTCGACACCGGACGACTATCGGACAACCGTCGTAGTGAAAGCCTCGCAACCAGATGAACTTGCCCTGCGTCTCATACCCTTGACTCATGGCCGGACGGCTACCGACAACAAGCCGACCGCACATGTCTGCCGCAATCAGACCTGCTTTGCCCCGGTCTACACGGCCGCGGAGTTTGTCGACCTGCTGGTGTCTAAGTAGTGTGCCGCTGGCTGCGTTGACTTGCCGAGGAGAATGACTACACTCTAACCGACTATGCAAGAACGCTTCACTGAAAGAGTTAGGAAAGTGATCTCGCTTGCCCGGCAGGAAGCTGTCCGGCTTCACCACGATTACATCGGCACCGAACACCTGTTGCTCGGGCTGGTCAAAGAGGGCGAAGGCGTCGCCGCCGTCGTCCTCACCAACCTCGGCGTCAACACCGATGACCTGCGTCGGTCGGTTGAGAATGCGGTCGACGTTGGCTCGGAAACGCTCGTGCTGGGCGAGGTACCGCTGAACCAGGAGGCGCGCTCCTGCCTGAACTACGCCCTCGACGAAGCCCGCAAGATGAACCACACGTACATCGGCACCGAGCACCTCCTGCTCGGCCTGCTGCGCGAGGAACGTGGAGTGGCGTGCCAGATTCTCCAGTCCCTCGGCCTGGACATCGAGCTGGTTCGGAACGAGACCACCCGGCTGCTCGGCGGTGAGAAGGGCTCGAGCCAGCAGAAATCGCGCACCAAGACTCCCTCACTTGACTACTTCTCACGCGATCTCACGCAGCTTGCCCGCGAGGACAAGCTCGACCCGATTATCGGCCGAGAAAGCGAAATCGAGCGCATCATCCAGATTCTCGCCCGCCGGAAGAAGAACAACCCGGTGCTCATCGGCGAGGCGGGCGTCGGCAAGACCGCGATTGTCGAAGGCCTGGCCCAGCGCATCGTCGCCGGCAAGATCCCGAACCTGCTCAAGAGCAAACGGGTGCTGGCCCTTGACCTCGCCGCCATCGTCGCCGGCACCAAGTACCGCGGCCAGTTCGAGGAGCGGCTGAAGTCGGTGATGAACGAGATTCAACACCAGGGCGACGTCATCATTTTCATTGACGAGCTCCACACGATTGTGGGAGCCGGGGCTGCCGAGGGCGCGATTGACGCGTCGAGCATCCTCAAGCCGGCCCTCGCCCGCGGCGAGCTGCAGGCCATCGGCGCGACCACAATCGAGGAATACCGGAAGCACATCGAGAAGCACTCGGCGCTCGAACGCCGATTCCAGAAGATCCTGGTCGAGGCGCCGGGCGCACAGGAGACGGTCAATATTCTCAAAGGCCTCAAAGAGAAGTATGAGCTTCACCACAACGTCTCCTACGACGACAAGGCGATCGAAAGCGCGGCCTATCTCGCCGACCGGTACATAACTGACCGGTTCCTGCCCGACAAGGCGATCGACGTTGTTGACGAAGCCGGCTCGCGGGTGAAGCTGATGCGGCCGGTCATCAACCCCGAGTTGGACGAACTGGAGAAGAAGATTGAGAAAGCGGCGCGGGCCAAGGAGGAAGCGGTCCGCAAGCAGGAATTCGAGAAGGCCGCTGAACTCCGGGACGAACAGAAGCAACTGACCGAGTACCTCAAGCGGAAGCGCAAAGAATGGGAGAAAGCGGGTTCGTTCCCGGTCGTAACCGAGGAAGACATCGCCTACGTTGTCTCGAACTGGACAGGCGTCCCGCTCGCCAAACTCGAAGAACGCGAGTCGACCCGGCTCCTGCGCATGGAAGACGAGATCCGCCAGCGCATCATCGGTCAGGACAAGGCGATCACGATGATCGCCAAGGCCATCCGGCGTTCGCGCGCCGGGGTCAAGGACCCGCGCCGGCCGATCGGCTCATTCATTTTTCTCGGGCCCACCGGGGTCGGCAAGACCGAACTCGCCCGCGTGCTCGCCCGGTTCATGTTCGGAGACGAGGACGCGCTCATCCGGTTCGACATGTCCGAGTACATGGAGAAGTTCAACGTCTCGCGGCTGGTCGGCGCGCCGCCGGGCTACGTCGGGTACGAAGAAGGCGGCCAACTCACCGAGAAAGTACGCCGCAAGCAGTATGCGGTGGTGCTCTTCGATGAGATCGAGAAAGCTCACCCCGACGTATTCAACATCCTGCTCCAGCTGCTTGACGACGGCCAGATAACCGACTCGCTCGGGCGCAAAGTGAGCTTCAAGAACACGGTCGTCATCATGACCTCGAACATCGCCTCGACCGAAATCCGCGGGATGGGCGGCTTCGGGTTCGGCGCGACTACCGAGGAAGCCAACTATGAGTCCATCCGCGACAAAGTGATGACCGAGGTGAAACGGTTCTTCCGCCCCGAGTTCCTGAATCGCGTGGACGAAGTGCTTGTCTTCCGTCCGCTCGACCGGAAGCAGATGGAAGAAATCGTCGAAATCCAGCTCCGCGACCTGTCGGAACGGCTCAAGGAACAGCGGCTCACCGTCGAACTGACTACGAACGCCAAAGACCTGCTCGTACAGGAAGGCTTCGACCCGCAGTTCGGCGCCCGGCCCATAAAGCGGGCGCTCCGCCGACTGCTTGAGGACCCGCTGGCCGAGGAACTGCTCAAAGGCCGATTCAAGGAGAATTCCGTCGTTCTGGTCGACCGCGACGGCGATCGGCTCGTCTTCGCCGAGAAGGTAGCCGAGCCCGCGGCGACGCTGAAGCAGTGACAGCGCTGCTCGTCGCCCTGTTGCTGGCCCAGCCAGCCCTGCCCGACACCGGCAAGGTCGTGCTGCTCAGCGTTTCGGCCCGCTCCGCTACCGCCGACACGCTGCTCATCGTCCGCACCGCCGGACTCAACCGGGGCCAGATCCTGCCCCCCAATGCCCTGCGCACCAACATCGAGGATGCGATCCGTCGGGTCTACGGCCTCGGGCTTTTCTCGCAAGTCACGGCCGAAACATCGAGGATTGCGGACGGCGTGCGCGTTACGTTCGTCACCAGTGAGTTCCCGAAACTCAGAACCGTCGACTACGAAGGATACCGCCGCGTCCGCAAGAAGGACCTGGATGCCAAGGTCAAAGCCAGGGAAGGCGAACTCCTCACCGACAAGAAGGTATTCGACTGGCAACAGGAGATCCTGGAGCTCTACAAGGAGAAGGGATTCCTGCTCGTCAAGGTCGACCACGAAACAACCAGCCCCGACGCACTCAACCAGGTCGCGCTGACCTACCGGATTGACGAAGGCGACCCGGTGCGAATCCGGACTATCGAGATCATCGGCAACGACCACTTCACCGATGAGCAGATTGAAATCAAGCTCACCAATCGCCAGAAACGGTGGTACCGCAAGGGAACCTTGAAAGAGGATGAGTTTGTCAAGGACCTCGACCGCATCGTCGACTTCTACAAGCAGCGTGGCTTCATCGACGCCAGAGTGCTCGACTACGACATGCAGTTCGATCAGGGCTGGGCCAGCATCACGATCAGTGTTTCCGAAGGCACCCGGTACTACTTCGGGAACGTAACCATCAAGGGCGACTCGGTGATGAAGGAAGCGGACCTGAGGAAGCTCATTCGGTATCATCCGGGCGAGCCGTACAACACCAGACTCGCCCAGGCGACTCTACAGGACCTGTTCGGCGCCTACTCCGAGGAAGGCTACATCTACGCACAGGTCGCGCCGGTCGAGAACGTGCGCTCCGACACGGTCGATATCACGTATGAAATCACCGAGGGCACGCCGGCGACAATCCGCCTCGTCGGCATCGAAGGAAATGAGCAGACCCACGACAACGTCATCCGCCGCGAGATCAGCTCCCTGCCCGGCTACATCTTCCGCCGTTCCGAAGTGATGCGCTCGCAGCGTGACATCTACAATCTCGGCTTCTTCGACGACGTCACCCTCGACTACCGCCGGGCGGACACGACCGGCACCATTGATCTGATCTACAAGGTCAAGGAGAAGTCGTTCTTCGGCACCATCGGCGCCGGAATCACGTACTCGGCAACGGACGGAGTTACCGGCTACGTGGAACTCCAGCAGCCGAATCTGTTTGGCCGGGGCCAGAGTGCGAAGGTGAAGCTCGAACGAGGCAGCAAGAAGACCAACGTCGAGCTGGGATTCACCGAACCGTGGCTCTTCGATCGGCCGATGTCCGCCGGCGCCGACATCGCCTACTACACCTACACCTACGACTACTACGACAAGCAGCAGATCGGAGGCGGGCTTTCGTTCTCGCGACCTCTTCCCCTCGACTACACCCGCGCCTACCTTTCCCTTCGGGTCATCGACGCCTACGTCCCCCCGTCGTCCATCAGTTCCAGCTACAAACCGACCGATACTCTGTTCAGCATCTACGGCGACACCACGCACAAGACCGCGTTCAGGCCGAGCATGACCTTCACGAGGGACTCGCGTGACTACATCTTCAACGCTCTCACCGGCTCTTCAACGAGCTACACATTCGACCTGTCGGTGGGCGACATCAACTTCCATCGCCACATCTTCGACGCGAGCCAGTACTTCCCGCTGTTCTGGAAGTTCGGGCTGATGGGTCGGACTCGGCTCGGCTACATCACCGGCTTCACCAGCGCTGACCGAATCCCGATTTACGAACGGTTCACGCCTGGCGGTACCGGCGTGGACGGCATCCGCGGCTACGGCGAGAACTCGATCGGCCCGAAGTCCTCCGGCTACGTCATCGGCGGCCAAGCTGAAGCTATCTTCTCGCTCGAGTACAGACTCCGGCTGTCCCACCAGCTCTCGTTCCTCGCTTTTGCCGACGCCGGCAACGCCTGGAACTCCATCGACCAGTTCAGCTTGTCGGACTTGAAGCGCGGAGCCGGGGTCGGAGTCCGGCTGGAAATACCGATGCTCGGGCTCCTCGGGTTCGACTTCGGCTACGGATTCGACCGCGATAACCCGGGCTGGGAACCGCACTTCCAGGTCGGCCGCACCTTCTAGTCCCGCCCGGCAGACCATCATCCCGACCTCCGCTGCTTGACAGCGCGGTCAGTTCGGGTCACAATCAGCCATGGTCAGGTTGCTGACCCTCGCTATTCTCCCCATATTGGCGCTCGGTGGCGATCAGAGGTTGCAGACGACTACGTGGTCCGGCAGACTGCCTGAGGGCTGGCGTGGTCTCACCGTGCTCGACACATCGCGTACACCCCTGTTCCTAGTGGACAGCGGGGACAGAGTGCTAGCATGTACACTGCATTCTGGCAAATACATGACCAAGTACAGCCTGCCCCAACTCGGCGCTTCCCTAGCCTTCAGGGGGGACTCCGCGCGGCCATGCGGTTTCAGTCTCGCGGGCGACATCGACGATGATGGAATCAGGGAATTCGTGGCGTCAGTCAACCAAACCATCAACAAGTACAAGGTGATCGATGGCACACTAGCGTTGACATCAGTTGCCAGTATCCGGCTGCACGCCGACTCAGGTCGAATGTGGATAACGGATGGGTGCATAGGTGATATCAACAATGATCGATCAAACGAGATACTAGTTGCCGCAACTGGCTCAAGACCTCCTTCGGCAGGAGGTGACTCGTGGAGCCCCGTCACACTCTTCGTCTGCCGCTGGGACAAAGACACCCTGGTTCAGCTCTGGAACGACGGAGGAACGTTGAAACTCGAGCAACCGGATTTGTACCTCCCATCCGAGGAAATGTGCGCGGTCGCCGACCCACGTAACACCGGGGCCAACCGGCTGATTCTACTTGAGGCCCATGGCGACGACGTCCATTCCGCCGAATTCCGAGTGGTGGTGTGGCGGAATGGAAGACTGGAGGATGATGGATCCTTCGAACTACGGAGAGGCGTCCTCGAATGGAACAACTACAACGGCGATGCGTTCCGCGCGGCGACAGGCTGCCGATTCGGCCATGTGAGAGGCAAGACCGCCATCCTCGCCGACATCTTCGATGGGGACATGGGAAACGAGGAGCTGTTCATATTCTCCGGCGACTCTGCGACCCAGCACATCATTCTATGGCCAGGCGCTCAGACGGCCTTCTTCGCCGACATAGATGGAAAGGGAGTGGGCATAATTCGTCGCCCGGACCCCGACGGCGGCGAGGCGGAAATCGAGTTCTACCGGCTGTAGCCGGTCGGGGCGCGGGCCACGCTAGCGATACAGGAGCCCGCGCGGATGCTGGTAGGCTCCCTTGGCAAACGGGAATACTATCCGGTTGTAGAAGTTCTCGAAGAGCTTCTCGCCGTTCAGGCCGGATCTCTCCGGATGAAACTGGACCCCATACAGCGGCCGGGTCATGTGATGCATCGCCTCGACCGGGCATGAAGCCGACCGCGCAATGATGTGCCAGCCCGCACGCTCAATCGGCTGCGCGACGACGTACTCACGATGGCTCTCACGGAAGTCCATCTCCGGCTCCATCCCGTCGAATAGCGGGCCGGGCTCGGAGATGATTATGGTTTCGTCCCGCTCGATCAGTTCGCCCGCCAGGACTTGTGTTCCGAATGCCCGGGCGAAAAGCTGATGGCCGAAGCAGATGCCGAGAGTGGGCATCTTCAGGTTGAGCACGAACTCAACCAGCGGCGCCGGGGGGTCCTCAACCGACAGCAGCCATTGCGAGCCCGAGATGACGACCGCGTTGTAGGTCTCCATATCGTAGGCCCGTTCAAGCGCTCCCCACGGTACTTCGCTTATGTCGGAGAAGCGCTCGGCCTGCGCGATGTAGCCCCTGATCTTCTCTTCGGCCTTCTCACGGTAGCAGTTCACGACCAGTGTTCTCACCATCCACCTCCGATTCTCACACTATCGTCCATGTCCGGAAACCGACAGATATAGGCATACGCATCATGATTGTGGATTGACTCGAAGCTCTCGACCGCGACTTCGTAGCCGGTCACGAGCTGATGCTCGTCCAGCCGCTTCGCTACCTTCCGCACCACGTCCTCGACAAACGCCGGGTTCTCGAGCGCCCGGGTTGTTAGCAGCTTCTCGTCCTCGCGCTCAAGCAGTGAGTAGACTTCGCTTGAGCCGCAATCCTCGACCAGGTCAATCAGATCTTCCAGCCAGAGGAAACCTCGAAACTCGACCGCAACACGGATCTCGGCCCGCTGGTTGTGAGCTCCCGACTCCACCATTTCTTTGGAGCAGGGGCACAACGTGGCAACCGGCACCACCGCCCCCAGCCGCAGTCGGAACCGGTCGCCGAGCTGGGCGACTACCCGGCAACGGTAATCCATCAGCCCGCGCACTCCTGAGACCGGCGCAGTCTTCTCGATGAAATACGGAAACTCCATCTCCAGATGAGCCGAATCGGCCTCGAGCTCTCTCCTCATGTCGCGCAGGACCGCCCCGACTTTGTGCAGGTCAATCTCGCTGTGGTAACGGCCGAGGATTTCGACGAACCGGCCCATGTAGGTCCCGCGGTGTTCGCGGGGCAGGTCCACGTACATGCTGATTCTGGCAACCGTATGCTGCTTCCGTCGTGCCTTGTCGAGTAGGACTATCGGGTAGCTGAGGTTCTTCACCCCGACCTTGTCAATCGGCACGTCGCAAGCACCGGGTTGCCTGCGTATGTCGTCCATCTCTAGACCTCGGCCCCTACTCTCCAACCGCAATCCTCATACCAACGCGTGGCTCCGGAAACTGTAGTGGCTGTCCCGGGAAACCACCACATGGTCGAGCAGCCTGATGCCGAGTATCTTCCCGGCCTCGGTGAGACGACGCGTAAGCCGGATGTCGTCGTCCGAAGGTGTCGGGTCACCGGACGGGTGATTGTGGACGACGATGACGCCGGCGGCGCCGGCCCGGATCGCCCGCTCGAACACTTCGCGGGGATGCGCAAGTGTCGTATCGAGGCTGCCGACCGAAACCTCGGCCTCACCGATGTGCCGGTTGCGGGAGTCGACGTAGAATGTAAGGAAACACTCCTTGCGCCAGTCCTTGACGCTTGAGCGTGCCCGCCGCGCCACTTCCTTGGAATCGGAGAGGTCGGCCCGTTCCTTCACGTATGGCGTATCGTCGCTGCGGCGAGCCAGTTCAAACGCGGCCACAATCTGACAGGCTTTGGCCTTGCCGATACCGGGCACGCGCATCAACTCCTCGATGCTCGCCCGCCCGACTTCGGCCACGGAATGGAACTGGTTCACGAGCTGCTGGGCGATCTCACGCACCGGCATTCCCTTGGTGCCGCGGCTCACTATGATAGCGAGGAGTTCGACCTCGGACAGATTCGCTGCCCCGACCTTTACGAGTCGCTCCCTTGGCCGCTCGTGCACGGGCGTATCGCGCATGGTCTGCTTCCGGCCATTCGTCATTGGCCCCGGCGGCCCCTGCCGGGCTGTGCGGACTTCGTCCTTCGTCATTCCGCCTTGAGGACGAACTCCCACGCGCACCAGACACCATCCGGGTGCTCGTCCGGCGGACAGCAGATGCAGCGGGTTTCTATCCTCGGGTCAATCGTCTTGGCGAACCACTCGTACTCAACCAGTCCGACCGGCTTGCATGGGAAATCGGCCAGCCCCTTGCGCTTGCGCGCCGACTGCACGCGGCAGTCGCGCATCCGGAACACGACGCGGTTCTCGGTCTGCTCAACCACTTCCTGCTTGTTCAGAAACGCATAGAGCCGCAGCGACAGCGCCCTGACCAGCGCCGGTATCCCGCCACCGGGAGCGATTCCGTGTCGTTCCATGATCCGCTTCGCTTCGATTGCCGTAAAGGTCCGCCAAGCCTCAGCATCAGCCTTCATCGCGGCATCGATCCCATAGGCCCGCTCCACCGCCTGGAACCACAGCCCGTCGTGCGCCAGCCAGTTCTTCGCTGAGTCCTCGATGATGCCGACCAGGTCCTCACGAGTCAAACCCGCAAGTTGCGGGAATCGCTCATCCATGACGTTGATGATATAGCCGCGTTGGCATATGTCAACGGCAAGGACGGCGCTGGGCATGACCCGATTGTCCTCGACTGGCATTGTGTCTCAAGCCATCCGCAGGTTTCACAGATGACGCAGGCTGCTCAGGTGAACCACGGCTGGATGCTCGTGCCGCAACCTCAGCCTCTTCTACTCCCTCGGCCTCAACCTTGACCTTGGCCTCTACCTCTGACTTTGACATGATCCTTCGTTGCACCTCCCATTGCTCGTCAGAAAGCATCGACCAAAGCGTCATCAACTGCGTCTCGAAATACATCGGCAAGTGCTTCGGCAAACGGACTCTGCACTCAACCTCAATCTTGACCTCAACCTGCACCGACCATTGCACCGCGAAACACTCGTGAGGCTGCTCGTGGCGTTGCACCAGAAGACGCTCGACTCATCGCTCGGTTCAGAGCTCGACTCAATGCTCATGTCATTGCTCGCTTCAACGCGTCCCGCATTGCAGGAGCCGAAGCTACGGAGGAGGCGGCCTCCGGGGCATGGGGTGGGCGGCAGAATTGTGGTCGGAGACAAGCGCACCACTACATATGGACGGCAGTCGAATGCCGTGCTTCTCCTTTCCCTCGCCGAGGAGAAGATCGTGGTGGGGAGTCACGCAGACCGGCAACTCTGTGGGACAGGAATCGAGTGCGAGGCCGGCTGCGGGTCATAGCACCCGCACCGGAACTGGCGAGCTTGTCTCGGCGCCCATTGCCGGGTTCAACCACAGGCTGAACTCGCGGCTCGGTGCCCAGCTCAGCTCGCGACTGACCTCGCAAGTCAGGCCAGAGTTCGCTGCCGTATTCAGCGCGCGACTGGTTGCCGGACTGAGGGTGGCGCTGAGTTCTCCGCTGACGGCGGCGCTGAATCAGACAGTCTACGCGCGGCTGGCCGCCACGCTGAGCCAGGCACTCGCCGAGGAACTGACTGGCGCACTAAGTCCTTGAGTGACGGCCACATTGATGGCGGCACTGAGCGCGGCCTTGAATCGCCGAGTCACCCCCGGATTGACTCCCCCCTTGGCAGTGCGAGTGCCGACTTGGGTCCCAAGTCACAGGATGGATGGGACCGTCCTCGTTCGGTTCTGCGGAGTCCGATGTCACGTTTCGCTGTTGAGAGAACTCTAATACCAGAGAAGGCCACGTGAGCCGGTTGCCGGTTTCACGACCTCCGGAACCCAAGTTGCAGGAATCCGGGCTGCAAGGCCGGAAAGGAGAATCACTGTGTCCGACGTAACTCGAAGACTCTCGCGCTGGAAGGCGAAATACTCGCCCGAGATCGCGCAGCAGACAACCACCCGCATCTATGCCGAAATGAGCGAGCGCTACCAGGCTTCACTGGTGGCCCTCTGTGCCATGGAAACGGACACAAAGCAGGTGCTGTCCGCCAGCGGCATCGACACGATGCTAATCGTCTTCTACCTCGACTTTGCCCGGCAGCTCTTCCGTCTCTCGCACGGCCGGACCATCTCGGGGGGCGACGCTGGCAAAGGAAGCGCAGGTGCTACTGGAGAAATGGCAGAACCGCGGTCTCCGGCCCGAAGTGCTCGCCGCGATCCGCACCGACGTCTTCAACTCCCCGCGCCGGCTCCGTAGCCGCACATCGAGGCAGTGCGCCGCTTCGTTTCAGTCGCAGGGGCGGGCTCTCGCCCGCCCCTATCCCGTATCCTGTATGCGGTATTCTGTCTACTCTACTCTCATTTCGTCACCACCGCCTTCTTCACCGACCGGAATCCCGGCGTGTCGAGACCAACGAAGTAGACGCCTTAAATAGGGACACTTCCCCTATTATTTACTGCGCGGGGGCACATCCAAGCGCGAAGTGCAACAAAGCGGGCGGCAGCTTCTAACGGAGTTCGGTAGCCGAGACACCTCATCGGGCGGTTGTTGATGGCCGACTCGACCCGTTCGATCTCGGCTTGCGTCAGTCTAGCAAAGTCGGTGCCCTTTGGGAAGTAGTGACGGATGAGTCCGTTCCGGTTCTCGTTGGTTCCACGCTGCCAGGCCGCGTAGGGGTCGCAGAAGTAGCACTTCGTGCCCAAGACACTCCTTACCTGCTCATGACCGACATGTTCGATGCCGTTGTCCATGGTCAGAGTCCGACGTGCACTTGCCGGCAGTGACCGCAGTTTCCTGACTATCGCCTTGGCAGTTCTCTTTCCGTCCCGTCCCCGGATCCGCACCAGCCGCACCAGTCGCGTCTTGCGCTCAACCAGTGAGTAGAGCACGGTGGTGTTGCGACTCGACACCATACTGTCGCCTTCCCAGTGTCCCATCTGCTTCCTTGGCGCAACGGCTCTCGGCCGGTCATCGATTGATATCCGATTGGGAATCCGGCTCTTACGGCCACTGCCGGTACCACATTTGCGCCGATGGCGGTGGCTCCGTCGCAGGTAGTGGATGTACTCCTCACGTTTGGGTGGCTCGAGATGGTAGATGTACTGGTAGATAGTCTCGTGGCTGACGCTGCGTCCGGGCAGGTCGAGCCGAATGCGGCCGGCGATCAGTTCCGGCGACCAGTCGGCCTTGAGTTTCTCATCTACATAGGACCGGATGCGTTCGTCTCGGAGCCGGCCGCGTCGGCTCGCCTGTGCCCTCCGCCGGTCGGCCCAGATCTGCGCGCTTTCGTCGGTGTAGCAGTCCGCGTGCGGAGACACGTTCCGACGCATCTCGCGCAGGATGGTACTCCGGTGCCGACCCAGCAGCGCCGCAATTTCCGAGCAGTTCTTGCCCCACATCTTCAGAAACATGACTTGGCCGCGCTCGACCCGCGACACATGGCGGTAACCTCTGTGCATAGACACTTAGGATAGCTCCTTTCGTCCATCCTGCCTCCCAAGTG
>Ga0208828_1000638_pt1 | contig 15190 bp, 13 predicted proteins | sample Kivu_160m_FD_185487 | JGI IMG/M metagenome (GOLD analysis project Ga0208828, IMG submission 185487) | Freshwater microbial communities from Lake Kivu, Western Province, Rwanda to study Microbial Dark Matter (Phase II) - Kivu_160m (SPAdes)... | ecosystem: Environmental > Aquatic > Freshwater >... | reverse complement strand
CATATATATTCATAAAGGCATATAAGATGGAAAAAATCAAATGCAAGAATTGCACTAAGGATATTGAAAATGAAATTTTTATATTAAATCTGTGGGTATGTCCGTACTGCAATTATCACCACTATATTAATGCAAGGGACAGATTGCAAATTACTGTAGACAGCAATAGTTTTATCGAGCTGGGAAAGAATATTAATTCAGATGATTTCTTAAACTTTTATGATGTCAAGTCTTATAGTGTAAGACTGAAAGAGACGAAGCTTAAAACCAGCCTGGATGAAGCAGTCATCATTGGTGAGGCAAAGATAGAGGGAAATAATGTTGCCCTTGGTGTTATGGATTTTGGTTTTATGGGCGGAAGCATGGGAAGTGTGGTAGGAGAGAAGATTAAGATTTTATCCAACTACTGTATTGAAAAAAATATTCCCCTGGTTATATTCTGCGCATCAGGTGGAGCAAGGATGCAGGAGGGGGTAATATCCCTGATGCAAATGGCAAAGACAGTCTCCAGTGTGAACAGAGTAAAGGAGAGTAAAATCCCCTATATAACCATAATTACCAATCCCACTTCTGGAGGTGTTAGCGCAAGCTTTGCCACAGTGGCGGATATCATAATAGCGGAACCTGATGCGCTCTTCTGTTTTGCAGGTCCAAGAGTTGTAAAACAGACTATAAAAAAGAATCTTCCTCCTGATTTCGGAACTTCAGAGAGGAATTTAAAAAATGGTCAGGTGGATATGATTGTAAATAGAAATGAGCTTAAGTATACTCTGACTAATCTGTTAAAGTTATTTAAGGAATGATATGGATTTAAAAAAGCTGGAAGAAATTCCAAAAAGTTATCTTAAAGAGATTTTAGGGGCACTGTCCAAGCTTGAAAAATTAAAAAAAATCCCTTTCTTTACTGGTATACATTTTAAAGATGCAGAAAGAGATCTTGCCCGGAAAATTGAAAGTTATAAAAAAGTTGAAAGGGACGCTAAAAGAGTCTGGAAGATCGTGGAGCTTTCGAGAAATGAAAACCGGCCACAATGCTTGGATTATATAAATGGTATTTTTGAAGATTTTGTAAAACTTTCCGGTGACAGGCTGACCGGTGAGGACAGATCGATTGTTGCAGGTCTGGGTAAGATTAATGGAAAGACTGTTGCTGTTATCGGGCATAATAAAGGCAAAGATATAAAGCAGAGATTGGAATATAACTTTGGTATGAGCATACCTCAGGGATATAGAAAATCCCAGAGGATTATGCGGCTGGCCGACGGGTTCGGTTTTCCTATCGTTACTTTAATAGATACGCCAGGAGCGTGCCCTGCTCTTGAAGCTGAAGATGATGGACAGGCAAGCGCTATTGCAAAAAGTATCTTGCTTATGTTTGAAGTTAAGGTTCCCATTATTGCTATTTTAATTGGTGAAGGAGGAAGCGGGGGAGCACTGGCGCTGGCTGTTGGAAATGAAGTGGCAATGCTGGAAAATTCTACTTATTCAGTTATTTCGCCAGAAGGATGTGCAGCTATTCTATGGAAAAATCCTTCCGGTACCAAACTGGCAGCAAGGGAACTAAGACTGACTTCAAGAGATATGCTTAGACTCAAGATAATAGATAGGGTTATCCACGAACCAATTGGCGGGGCTCAGAATGCGCCCGGAAGAATGGTAAAGATTGTAAAAAAATATATTATTGATGCGTTGGAGAGGTTTGCCAGCATTCCTGGAGAAGAATTAAAGTCCAGAAGAGCTAAGAAATTTGAATCCATGGGATTTTTCAGTACTGAATGACAGGTCTTAACTGCCTATAGATAAAATGACACTGGAACCCGGGGAAATGTAGGTTCCAGCTTCAGGATTTTGACCTAAAACTGTACCTTCCTGTACCGAGTAATCTGTATTTATATAACTTATTTCATAATTAATACCTTCTAAATCAAGCTTACTTTTAGCCTGTTCAACGCTAAAGTTCATAAGATCAGGAACAAGAACCAGCGGCTCATTTGTTGAAATTGTTATTTCCACCAGACTATTTGCTTTGACTTTGGTACCCGGAGATGGGATTATTTTTATGATTTTTCCAGTTTCATTTGTTATATCTGTACTTGTTACAGGGGCTTTATTAGTGCTTTTTACTATCAGGCCAAGAGATTCAAGATAATTTGAAGCTTCTATAAAGTCCAGGCCAATAATATTGGGAATAATGATGGTCTCCTCACCTTTGCTTACAATTATATTTACAGATCCTCCCGGCTCAATTCTTTCATTAAACTCCGGCTTTTGGTCCATGATCAAATTTTCTTTAAAAGTACTGGAATATTCTTTAGAAATATTTCCTTTTATGAGTCCGGAATTCTCTAATATTTCTGAGGCATCTTCCAGGCTAAGACCTATTAGGTTAGGAGTTAGAATAAATGTAATTTCCCGACCTTTGCTGATAATTACTTCAATATCGCTGCCGGTTGGAATATTTTTTTCGGGTTCTGGAGTTTGTTCTATGATAAATCCTTCCGGGATTTCTGAATTGTAGATTTCGTCTTTTACTATCAAATTCAGATTAAATAATGCAAGTATTTCTTTTGCATTTTCAGCTGGAATATTTTCAACCGGGGGGACCGAGACCATAGAGTGGTCAGCAATTTTATCATTATAGTATTTATAACTATAAAATATAAATAACACCAGAAAGACAACCATAAAAGCTGCCATAATAATAGTGGCAAGATGAGGCCTTATTTTTTTTATAAATACGCCGGCTCTATTTAGATTTTGTCCTTTGGCGCTGAAACTTAAAGGTTTATCGGTCTCGTATTTTTGAAGGTCGCCTATCAGTTCTCTTACAGTTGGATAGCGCGCCAGGGGGTTTTTTTCCAGACAATGCATTATTATTTTTTCTAATTTATCTGGTATATTTTCCATTAGTTCAGATGGCTTTAAAGGTTTTTCATATATATGTTTGAGGCTAATGTCTATGGAGCTACTCCCTCTAAAAGGAACATCTGCAGTTAACATTTCATACAATACAATCCCTAATGAGTAAATATCTGTCCGGTGGTCTAAAACTTCCCCCTTTGCCTGTTCAGGTGAGATGTAATGAGCTGTTCCCATTATATTTAGTGTTTTGGTGACATCAACAGTCAGGGATTTTGCAATGCCAAAATCAGTAACTTTAACTTTTCCTTCCAGGGTTACAAGTATATTCTGAGGTTTAATATCACGGTGTACAAGGTTGTTTTTATGAGCTGCCAGCAGCGCGCTGGAGATTTGTATTGCATAGTCAGCAACAGTCTCAGGGGGCAGCGGACCCTTTTTTTCTATTATTTCCTTTAAACTTTCTCCTTCAATATACTCCATGCAAATAAAATAGGAGCTGTTAAATTCTCCCCAGTCGTATACCTGTACAATATTAGGATGATTAAGCCTGGCAAGAATTTGTGCTTCGCTCTTGAATCTTGCCACAAAATTTCTATCACCTGCATAATTAGCAGATAATATTTTTACAGCGACTTTTCTGTTCAGTTTTAAGTCATCTCCCAGAAAGATATCAGCCATTCCACCCGAAGCTATCTTTTTGATTATCCTGTATCTTTTTGAGATTAATTTATATTCTCTAAAATCTTTATTGAACATATCTTAAATTTTTACAACTATAACTGTTATATTATCCAGACCACCTTTTTTTATTGCACCTTTTATAAGATTCTTTGCAATATCTTTAGCATCTTTATATTTATCAATGATATTGGCGATATCTTCATCCTTCAACATGGAATTAAGTCCATCAGAACACAGGAGCAGTATATCTTCTGGTAGGACTTTATATGAATTAAAATCCGGATCTACATCTTTTGCAACTCCGAGGACATTTGTGAGGTAGTTTCTTTGAGGATGATTGAAAGTTTGCTCATAGCTTATTTCTCCTCTTCTGAATAATTCACCAACGATGGTATGATCGGAAGTTAACAGATTAAACTCACTGCCTCTTTTAATATAAAGTCTGCTGTCACCCACATGAATTGTATATGCTTTGTCTTGCTGGATATAGCATCCTGTAAATGTGGTTCCCATACCGTAATAGCCAGGTTGCAGGATTGCTTTGCTGTATACTTCCCTGTTGGCATTTTTAATGCTTTTAAGTAATAGCTCCTTTATCTGGCTGGAGCCTGGTTTATCTGTTTTTTTATTATCTGAAATTTTTTTACTTCTATCTTTCAGACTACTATTAAAATTTTCTATGAAAGTTTCAATAGCAATTCTGCTTGCAACCTCTCCGGCCATGTGTCCTCCCATACCATCGGCTATAATAAATAGGTTGTTTTCAGCATAAAGATAATCTTCATTTTTTTCTCTATATTTTCCAATGTCTGTATCTGCAAAATATTCCATGCACATTATTATATGTCATAATTTATCAATAATAAAATTATACCTGTTAAATTGCATGTTAGTTTCTTATTTTTTATCTGGTGAAGAGCTTCCAGTAGTGATAGCATTAAACAAACATGCTAAAAAATTTAAAAAATAATTATCAACTAGTGATAAAGAATATAAAAACTAGTATCATAAATAAATATTAAAACTAAATTATTAAAGATAGAAAAGAATAGGTGAAAATCAATTGAATATTTATGAAGAAGCATTGGAAATGCATAAAAAAAATGTTGGTAAGATTGATATAATAAGTAAAGTAAAAACCAATAACGAACATGACTTGTCCCTCGCTTATTCCCCGGGCGTTGCAGAACCCTGCCGTATAATTGCTAAAAACCCGGGGGAATTAAATACATATACAGCCAGGGGCAATATGATTGCGGTGGTATCCGATGGCTCCGCGGTTCTGGGTCTTGGAAATATTGGAGCCAGAGCAGCCCTTCCGGTAATGGAAGGGAAATGTGTGTTATTTAAGCAGTTTGGAGGAGTATCTGCCTTTCCTATATGCATAGACAGCCAGGATAATGAAGTGGTTATAAATACTATAAAAATGCTGGAGCCATCATTTGCGGGAATAAACCTGGAGGACATTGCAGCGCCCAGGTGTTTCGAGATCGAGGACAGGCTGAAGAAAGAAACAAATATGCTTATCTTCCATGATGATCAGCATGGGACTGCCATTGTAACCCTGGCCGGGCTACTTAATGCTATAAAGATTTACGGAAAAGATATAACAGAGGTAAAAATAGTTATAAATGGAGCAGGGGCAGCCGGTACTTCTATTATAAATTTATTAAATTACATCGGTGCAGTGGATATTATTGTATGTGACAGGAGAGGAATAATATATAAGGGCAGGGAAGGCTTGAATACCGCAAAGCAAAGGCTGGCAGAACTTACAAATTTAAATAATATAAAAGGAGACCTATCCTGTGCATTGGAAGATGCTGATGTATTCATCGGGGTATCAGTAGCAAATATCCTCGCTGCTGAAATGATAAAAAAGATGAAGAAAAATCCAATTATATTTGCCCTGGCAAATCCAGAGCCTGAAATTAAACCAGAACTTGCCATGAAATGTGGTGCCAGGATTATTGCTACCGGAAGAAGCGATTATCCCAATCAGGTTAATAATGTACTGGCATTTCCAGGAATATTCAGGGGAGCTCTTGACGCGATGGCAATAGAGATAAACACAGAAATGAAACTAGCTGCTGTAAAAGCCATTTCGGAAATTGTGAGCGATGATCTAAAGGAAGATTACATTATTCCCAAACCTTTTGACAGGAGGGTTCTACCGGCTGTTGCGGTAAGTGTAGCCAGAGCTGCTATGGAGACCGGTAATACGCGCGGTGAGGTAGATTTAGAATTTATTGAAAGAAAAGCAAAAAAAATTATGGAAAACCGGTTATGAGAGTAGAAATTCCTTTCAGAAAAGAAAAAGTAGAATTGAATATACCGGATAAAAACATACTGGATATTATTTCAGGAGAAAACATTAGCCCTGGCCTGGATGAAGATAAAATCATTAAACAGGCTCTTAAAAATCCGGTAAAATCCAGAAAACTATCTGAGATGGCCCGGGGCAGGAAAAGTGCCTGTATTATCGTCAGTGATATAACAAGACCCTGTCCATCATATAAATTTTTACCCTGGCTTGTAGAAAATTTAAATAAGGGAGGTATAGAAAATAGGAATATTAAAGTTATATTTGGTGTAGGAATCCACCGCAAACATACTGAAGACGAAAAAAAGAAGCTGGTGGGTGATTATATTTATGACAGCATAGAAATTATAGACTCAGATGAATCAAAATCAAAATTGATCGGCCGCACTTCCAGGGGTACTCCATTGGAAGTTTTTGAAGGAGCGCTGGGAAGAGATCTTCTAATTGCTACTGGAAGCATCGAGTATCACTATTTTGCTGGCTATAGCGGAGGAGCAAAAGCGATTTTACCCGGAATATGTGCCAGGAATTCAATTCAATTCAACCATTCAATGATGCTGGATGAAAGGGCAGTTGCGGGTAATTTTTTTGATAATCCGGTAAGGCAGGATATTGAAGAAGCAGGAAGACTTGCAGGTATTGACTTTATATTCAATGTGATACTGGATGATAATAAAAATATAATTGCTGCCGTGGCAGGGAAGAATAATGAAGCCTACCTTGAAGGTATAAAAAAATATGATTCCATATATGGAAGGGAAGTAGAGAAAACTGCAGATATAGTAATAACTTCTCAGGGGGGATACCCGAAGGATATAAACTTATATCAGTCTCAGAAAGCTCTGGAAAATGTTAAGGGAATAGTAACCGGAAATGGAACCGTAATCCTGGTGGCTTCCTGCTGTGAAGGATTTGGTGAAGATATATTTGAGAAGTGGATGGCATACTGTCGGAATTATGATTATATAAGCAGAAGGCTTAAGAGGAAGTTCGTGCTTGGTGGCCATAAGGCAGTAGCTATATCCAGGCTTCTTACAAGAGCAGATGTCTTGCTTTATTCAGATTTCAGCAGGGAAGAAACTGAAAAAATGGGTTTTAAAAAGGTAGATGATATCCAGGAATATATTGATAACAGAATTTCTCAAAATCATAGGATTAAAATAACCATAGTTCCTACCGGAAGGTTTGTAAGGCTTAAAAAATGATAGTTAATGGATATTACTACCTGATTTAAAAGTTTAATTAATTACTTTAAAGCTATTGAATTTGAAAATAAAAAAGCTAAAATGAATAGGTTAGTTTACTTCAGCATTAAAAAACAGCAAGTAAGTAAAATCTGTAAGGCTTGGGCGAATGGCGGAGGCAGTTCACCCGGTGCATGTCTAAAAAATCATAAGGATTTAATACAGGAATTAATAAATATTGAAAATAGCCCAAATAATTTAGGCCTAAAATTTAAAAAGAAAATGAAAGCTATATAAATAAAAGCCCGGTATGATACCGGGCTTTTTGCATTAAAAAGACTAAAAAAAGAAAACCTTACAATGGGTAAAGATAACTTAAGAGATGGCCGGGTAAAAAACTGGTTTTACCTTGAAAATGAGCTTCTGGATAGGGAAGATTTAAGCATTTATGAAAAGATGCTCTATATCGTTATTGCCAGATATGTAGATAAAGAAGACAAGGAATTCCCGAGTGTTCCAACTATTGCAAAAAAAGGTTCCATATCAGAAAGACAGGTTCAGATGATTATAAACTCTCTTGTCAAAAAGGGTCTTATAAAAAAAGAATCTAGAATAAATAAATACAATAAATCAAAGACTTCTAACTTATATACTCTACTGTCTATTAAGAGAAATCAGTCCGGTAAAAATAATAATGAGGGGGTGGTGCAGACATGCACCACCCTGATGAACACCATGCACCACTCCTGGTGAATGATGTGCACCCTAACAATACCAATATTAATAAAAACAATTTAAATAACGTTAATAGGAGCCACAGTGAAGAAGCTGTGGGAAACTTTGGAGAATGGATAAATGAAAATAAAGCAGGAAATGAAGAGGACATTAATGATATCAGAAGAAAAATAAACGAATCCTTAAAAGGAAAGAGAAAATGTAGCTTTATAAAGCCAAAAAACTCTGGAAATGATAAAAACATTGATAAAGAAGGTAAATATTCTAATAGCAGTATAGAAGAGAAATCTCATAAATCAGATAGATACAGGTCCAGAGAAAAGGAACTGTTAGCTAAAGAAATAGCAGAGGAGCTTAATGATAATCACAGCCTGGGTGCATTCCGGATAATAGCTTATAAAATCCCGGAGCAGAGAATAAGAATATTTTTAAGCATAATAAAGGATACATACCTTACCGGAAAAATTAGAAAAAACAGAGGTGCAATGTTTGTATTCTACAGAATATGCTTTTAACTAAGCTGTCACAGAGAAATAAAAATGCACACATGCAGTTTATTACACATGTGCATTTTTATTTAATATTTAACGACTACTAATCTAAAAATGGAAGAGCTTACCCGATAGGTCAACGATTAATACAGCAGTCTGTATCGCAACAACACTTATTAACTTTATAAGTATATTCATTGAAGGGCCTGCTGTGTCCTTTAGCGGGTCGCCCACAGTATCGCCTACAACAGAAGCCGAATGTTCATCGGTCCCGCTTCTTCCTTCCTCTTCAATTTTCTTCTTCGCGTTATCCATTGCCCCGCCTGCATTTGCCATAAAGATGGCCTGCGCAAATCCGGAGAGGAGTGTTCCTATAATCAAAGCTATTACTCCACCGGGACCTAAAAATATTCCAACAACAGTGGGTATTACAAAAATTGCTATTCCCGGTATAAGTATTCCCCTCTGGGCGGATCTTGTAACTATGGTGATGAACTCTTTGGGATCCCCCTTTTCTTTTCCGGAAAGTATCCCCTTTATCTGCCTTCTTGCTACCTGAACAACTTTATTTGCCGCATTACCAACTGCTCCCAGAAGAAGCGATGTGAAAAAGAATGGCATTAGAACCCCTATAAACAGCCCTGCAAGAATTCTCGGGTCCTTTATGAAGTCCAGAATCATGCCTGCTTCAAGAAGCTCCACCTGTGAAAAATATGCCTGACCTAGAGCAAGGGCAGTTACCGCAGCACTTCCAATCAGTATACCTTTTCCGATTGCTGCTGTTGTGTTTCCAACAGCATCAAGCTTGTCTGTAGTTTTTCTTACCTCCGGCGGGAGCTCTGCCATTTCTGCAATACCCCCGGCATTATCAGATATTGGTCCGTATACATCGATTGTTACAACAAACGGCGCTGTTGCAAGCATGCCCACAGCAGCTATGGCAACTCCATAAAGGCCCATCTGAAAATTAGCCAGCCCTCCTGAAATATAGAAGCTAAAAATCATAGCGCCTATTACAGTTAGAGCAGGAAGTATTGTTGATTCCATACCGTATGCAAGGCCATTTACAACGTAGGTTGCAGGGCTGCTTTTTGCACTTTTCATTATTTCCCTTGTAGGTCTGTATCTTGAATCAGTGTAAAGAAGCGTAAAAAGCCCTATTAGAAATCCTGTTACTATTCCACCGGTTGAAGCATAAAAGAGGAAATTGTATTCTTTGCCCATGGTGTATCTTATTATAAAATAGGACATTATTATAATTCCTGCAACTGTAATAAGAAGTCCTGAAAGCGTTGTTGCGGTAAGAAGGCTTACCGTGGCATTTTCCCTGTACCTTCTTATAATAAGCTTTATGACAAAGATTGCTATAATAGATGCGATTGCCCCTGCGGTTGAGATAAGCATTGGTAAAAGCACACTGTTTACCATGGGAGCTAAATTTCTAAACGCAAGAAAACCCAGAAACTGAGCGGCAACAATTGCGCCAAGCCATGATTCAAGGCTGTCGGCTTTCATACCACCGCAATCTCCTACGTTATCGCCAACATTATCTGCTATAGCCGCTGGATTTCTGTAATCATCTTCCTTTAGGCCCGATTCAATTTTTCCAACATAATCTGCTCCCATGTCAGCTGCCTTTGTAAATATACCGCCACCTGTTCTCATAAAGAATGCTGCAAAGCTTGCTCCTATGGTAAAGGTTACCGATACACTGACAACCCTTAACAGGTTATCAGCCAGATCCACGGCATGTTGCCCGTACCACCAGAAAAGGATATTGAACCAGAAACCGGTGTAAAATAATACAACAGCCGCAAGAATAAGTCCCGATGATGAAGCAGCTGTTATTGCTATATTCATGGCTTCGCCGAGGCCCTTCTCTTTTGCAGCGTTAGTCACCTTTGCATTTGATGTGGTTGCTATCCACATTCCAACATAGCCAATCAGGATGCTAAAACCCATACCGGTAGCAAAAGCCGGAATTGATGCAAAATAAAGGTATCCAAACTTAACCATAACGCCAAGAATTGCAACAAGGACAACGAAAAATATACTCATAACCTTTGCCTGCTGGTTCATGTACGCTCTGCTTCCGATAAAAATAGCATTAGAAATCTCCTCCATCCTTTTAGAGCCCCTGCTTTTCTTACTTACAAGGGCAGCAAAGACTATTGCCAGTATAAGCGACAGCCCGGAGCCAATAAAAGGAATAATTCTTATTAACATTTGACCCGACACAGATTACCTCCCTCTAAAATAATTATATTTTAATATTTTTTTTAATACCCATTATATTTTTCTTAATACAGAATATTTTCTTTATTGCTTTTTAAAATCATCATTTGGTAAAGCTCTGGAATAGTTCCCACATAAAACCTATGAATGCAGCTCCTATGATATTAAACGCTAAAGTTCCATAAGAGAATAAGCTTGAAGATTGTTTTTGAATTACTCCGGATACATCATATCTTAGAAGAGACCCCAATCCTCCGTCTATAACCACATATAATGGCCCTAATACCATAAAAAAACTCCTATCTAAAAAATTAAATTTTGATAGGAGTTATCAGCCCATTGGGCAGTTTTAGGTGAACTCCATCACCATATTTTTAAAGAATTATACAATTTATAATAACAGTAGTCAATTAATAATTGTTTGGGGAAAGTTGATTATATAGATTAGATTACCGGATAAAAAAATTAAAAGTTATAAATTTCATAAAATTTGGATAATAATAATTTTAAAAATGGTATTGAAGTAATATATTTTAATTTTGAATAAATTTTATGGTTTAAATTAGCTTATCTTATAGTTTTTAACCTGTTACCCAGTACAATAAAAAGTACCGCAGTAATTATCGCCGTCACACTTCCAAAGAAAAAAGGGACCCTGACATTAATATAATTCCACATAACACCTGCAATAATAGAAGAAAAGAAACTGCAGATTCCTATAGAAGTCTGGTAAATTCCGAAAGCTGTTCCTGATTTTTTCTGCGGCACAAGAAGCGATATATAAGCCTTCCCGACACCTTCAGTGAGTGCCATATAAATTCCATAAAAAGGAAACAGGAACCATATAAAAAGACTTTTATTTATAAGTCCCAGTAGGAAATATACAAAACCAAAAACAACGAACCCGATAATCAGTACTCTTTTTGCACCAATTTTATCCACAATTATTCCAGCAGGAATGGAGAATAAAGCATACGTTATATTAAAAAGAACATATGCAAAAATTGTTATTTTAATTGTCATTCCCAGGTTCTGCGCCCTCAGAATAAGGAAGGCATCTGAGCTGTTGCCAATAGAAAAAATTATGCTGATAAATAAGAATATCTTAAAAGAAGGATTGACATCCCTCCATCTTAATTTTAAATCACTAAAGCTTATAGCTTTTTTTCTTTTTTCACGGACAAAAATAATAAGAAGGATTATACCAATAAAACCCGGTATAAAGGCTATAAAAAAGATAAGCCTTATATTATTGTTAAATATTGCAAGAAATAAAATGGCCGCAAGAGGTCCCAGTACTGCTCCAAGAGTATCAAGAGCCCTGTGAAATCCAAAAGACTTCCCCCTTATATTTTCGGGGCTGCTCTCTGTTATTAATGAATCTCTTGCCGATGTTCTTATACCTTTCCCAAACCTATCAAGAAAACGGGCTGTAAGTACAGATGGCCAGACATATGACAGTCCCAGGATTATTTTTGAAAAGGTAGAAAGTATATAACCAGAAACAACAAAAGGCTTTCTTTTCTGAAATCTGTCAGATAACCATCCGGAAAAAACTTTCAGTATGGAAGATGTTGATTCTGCAATACCTTCAATAAAACCCACAATGGCAACCGGGACCCCCAGAAAACTCGTTAAAAAGATAGGCACAACAGGATATACCATCTCGGAAGCCAGATCGTTGAAAAAACTGACCCAGCCCATTGCAAAGACATTTCTGGGAATTCTAAAATTATCTTCTGGTTTACTTATTTTATAAGAAGGCATTTCTTTCTTATTCTCCACTAATTTTTCTTAAAGCTTTTTCCAGGGCATTGGCTTCATCTTGAGTTATTTTTTCTTTATTTTGCCAGTCATGTTTTTTAATAAAAGCATTCAAATCTCTCTTTATTCTGCCAAGTTTTGATTTTTGATTTTCAATTATTTTATTTCTGAGTTTTGAATTTTTAATCATTTTAAGCAAAACCAGTATATGATTAAAACATAGACCATCACTTTCTAAAAATTTATTTAAAAAATTTTCATTTTCTAAAATTTTTATTAAATCTAAGAAATAAATATTTTCATAAATACTCTGGTATATACAGGCCGGGCAATCTTTCTTATTTATTAAAATCTTATTCAATTTGTTTAAATTTAATTTTGAAAATGACTCCAGTTTTTTTATTAATTCCCTTGTAATATCCTCAATTATTACGAATGCCCCAAATTTATTATGGGTTTTTTTAACAACCTTAATAAACTGGTTAGAATGTTTTTTGCAATACCCGAGTGACTTTCTCAAATCACTTCTTACTTTAGGGTCATTTACAAATTCATATAGCATGCTTTCAAAATAGCTATCAATGCTGGAACTAACAACTCTGCAGATTGGACAACCTTCTTTTTTAAAAGCTTCAAGAAGCTCATGAAAACTTTTACTGGTATGATTTTTTTTTGAATTATTTTTTTTAAAGATATCTTTAGATTTCATTTTAGTTATTTTGAATTTCTCACTATTTGAATGGAAATCTGGCATAAGTTGCATCATTTCCAAGTTCTCTTTCAATCTGCATCAGACGATTATATTTAACCACTCTCTCGCTTCTGCAGGGTGCTCCTGTCTTAATCTGGCCTGTTCCCATTGCTACGACAAAATCGGCAATAAATGAATCTTCTGTTTCACCACTTCTATGGGAAACTACAGCCGACATTTCATTTCGGACAGCCATCAAAACAGTATTTATAGTTTCAGTTAAAGTCCCTATTTGATTGAGTTTTATAAGTATTGAATTTGTAGTTTTATTCTCAATCCCTTTCTGCAACCTCTTAATATTGGTAACATAAAGGTCATCTCCTGTAATCTGTATTTTTCCATCTGAGAGTGCGGTAAAATCTCTAAATCCATCCCAGTCATCCTCTGCAAATATATCCTCCATGGAAATAATAGGGTATTTAGACCTTAAATTTATATAAAACTCTGCTAATTCTTTGCTGGAAACTACCCTGCCTTCTTTGGCTAAATTGTAAACTCCATTTTTAAAAAATTCTGATGAGGCCGGGTCAATACCAAAATTAATATCTCTACCCAGGTTATAGCCGGCTTTTTTTATTGCTTCGGACATAAACTGAAAAGGCTCTTCATTTGAGGTAAATCCGGGTGCAAATCCACCTTCATCACCAACATTAGTTGGATAACCACCGGCTTTCAGGATTTTTTTAATCTGATTATATATTTCAGAACACATTCTTATTGCTTCTGAGACAGAATCTGCACCGGTTGGCATAAGCAAATATTCCTGGATATCAGTTGACCAATTTGCGTGTTTACCCCCATTCATAACATTCATCTGCGTAATAGGCATAATAAATTTACCATTATGGCCAGGGTTGAATTTAGAAAGATATAAATAAAGTGGTTTTTTTTCTGAGACTGCTTCAGCCCTGGCAATCGCTAAAGATACAGAAAGAATAGCATTGGCCCCCAGATTAGCTTTGCTCTCTGTTCCATCAAGTTCAATCATTATCTCATCGATTTTTTCCTGGTTAGAAGCATCAAGGCCAATAACTGCTGGAGCAATTTTGCTATTTACATTTTCAACTGCCTTTAACACCCCTTTACCATCATATCTTTTTTTATCATTATCCCGGAGCTCTACAGCTTCATATGTTCCGGTTGAAGCTCCCGAGGGAACTGCTGCCCAGCCAATTGAGCCATCTTCAAGAGTAACAGTAGCTTCAATAGTAGGGCTGCCACGGCTGTCTAAAATTTCGTTTGCGTTTACTTTTTTAATTCTCATTGTAGCTCCTTTTCTGCTTTTTAGCTTATTACGATATCGATTTCTACTGATAAATACGCGCAGTTTTTAAATTAGCACCCGATATAAAAAAAGCTTCTACCAACAGATAGAAGCCATCAGCATTAAAGCATTAAGCGAGCTTCATCGCTTTTCACTATATAATAATATACATAAAGTATTTTATCAAAAAGATTTATACCATGTTTTATGAAAATATTAAATATGTTAATAAGTAAAATTTAGTTAAAGAAAATAAAGATTCTATATCAAACCTGAATGTATTATTAAACCAAAGTCCTAAAGATGAAAATAGTAATAAAAAAAGAGTGGTATCTGACAGATACCAGTGTGTGTACCATAGATACTATAAATGATTTTAGAAAAGATATTTCACGGGAAATAAATTATATCTACTAGTTAGAAGAGGAATGGGAAAAGAAGATAAATAAAAATGACAGCTTTATTACAAATATTAAGATGGGGCCAAAAATAGTATTAAAAGGAAATTAATGAGTTTTAAATTTGTAATTATCCAATATATTTCAGTGATTTAAACTCTTTTAAGAAGCATAAAGATTTGTAATCCTACCCTGTTGCCTCACCTAAAAAACTTGAATTTGAGAGCAAAAAGGATAAAATAAAAGCTCGGTATAATACCGGGCTTTTTCTATTTATATATAGGCTTAAAAGAAAGTCCTATAATGAGCAAGAACTTAAAAGATAATAGAGAAAATATAAGTAAAAAATTAGAATTATCTTCCAGCAACTACAATGGCTCCCTGAACAACAAAGAATATAATTCTATCCCATCAAACAGGTTTTATACTGCTCAAGAAGAAATAACCATTAGATTTTATCAGGTTCCAAAAGCACTCTTTAAAAACCCGGTATATATAGTTC
>Ga0208828_1000637_pt1 | contig 15201 bp, 9 predicted proteins | sample Kivu_160m_FD_185487 | JGI IMG/M metagenome (GOLD analysis project Ga0208828, IMG submission 185487) | Freshwater microbial communities from Lake Kivu, Western Province, Rwanda to study Microbial Dark Matter (Phase II) - Kivu_160m (SPAdes)... | ecosystem: Environmental > Aquatic > Freshwater >... | reverse complement strand
AGTTTTATTATCGCTCTTACTTTTTTTAAGTACAATTATACAAGTTGCAATGGTTGTTCCAAAAAATAAATCTGGTGGTAATTGAATAACGCAATCAACATAATTATTATCGATTAAATATTTTCTTATCTTTTTCTCTGCTCCGCCGCGATATAAAACACCCGGAAATTCAACTATTGCGGCTGTTCCGCTTGTAGAAAGCCAGGATAACATATGCATAGTAAATGCCAAATCTGCTTTACTCTTTGGTGCTAAAATTCCTGCCGGAGAAAAACGCGGGTCATTAATCAGCAATGGATTGGCATCTCCTTCCCATCTTATTGAATAAGGAGGATTAGAAACTATTGCATCAAAAGGTTCATCATCCCAATGTTTTGGGTCAGTAAGTGTATTTCCAAGAGCAATATCAAAATGATTATAATTTATATCATGTAAGAACATATTGATACGGCAAAGATTGTAAGTAGTTAAATTGATTTCCTGTCCATAGAAACCCTGACGAACATTTTCTTTACCAAGCACTTTAGCAAATTTAAGAAGCAGAGAACCGGAACCACAAGCAGGGTCATATACTTTATTTACATCCTTTTTTCCAATAATAGTAATTTCAGCCAAAAGTTCGCTAACTTCTTGAGGTGTATAAAATTCCCCTCCGGATTTTCCGGCACTGCTTGCATACATAGTCATTAAAAATTCATAAGCATCGCCAAAAGCATCAATAGTGTTTTCGGAATAATTTCCAAGACGAAGTTCGCCTATAGATTCTAAAAGTCTAACAAGTTTTTTATTTCTTTGTTCTACTGTATTTCCCAATTTATTTGAATTAACATCTAAATCATCAAACAATCCTTTTATGTCATCTTCACTTTCCGTTCCTTTTGCAGAACCTTCAATATTATTAAAAACAGCAGACAAGGTTTCATTTAAGTTTTGATCATTACGAGCATTTTTTGTAACATTCTTAAACAATTCACTTGGTAAAATATAAAATCCTTTTTCTTTAACAGTATCAGCTCTGCCAAATTCTGCTTCTTTATCAGATAAATTAGAATAATCAAAATCCTCATTTCCGGCACGCCTTTCATCATCATTTATGTAATTAGTCAGATTTTCACTTATAAAACGATAAAAAAGTGTACCCAAAACATATTGTTTAAAGTCCCAGCCATCAACGCTACCTCTTAAATCGTTTGCAATTTGCCAAATAGTTCGATGCAGTTCTGCTCTTTCTTGTTCTCTTGATGCCATATTGTTTCCTTTAAAAATTAAAAGTTATTGCCACTGAATAAGTTTTGCTTCTGTAAATAAAGAAAACTATCAAATTTATTTCTCTTTAAAAGTCCATTATTTTTTATTTTCCCTCAAGAAAATTTTTTTTTGAAATGACCATAATGGTTTTCGGGCTTTGCGTTCGGGCGGATTCCGGAGTATAAAGCTGTCAATAAGCAGTGAATTTGAATAGAAGCACAAAGCTCTAAGTTTGCACCGCCTGTCACAATTTTTCGGGGTCATCCAGCTTGACGCAAAATCCATATTATATTCCTGCTTTCTTTTTATTTTCTGTTTGCTTTGCTCCAAAATATAAGGTCTAAAATTTTCAAGTCCGTTAGTTTATCGTGCTGTAATAGTCCTTTCTTGTCCGCATGTTTAAATTTTTCTCTTATGATTTTTAGTAATTTTTTGTTGTCAGTTGACCAATGTTTATACACAGCGCTGATAATTAAAAATGAAATGAAAAAACTCTCCTTTTTAAGTCCGAAGTAATTTTTAATCGGATTGTCTAACGCACAATATTCGTCTGGTCGGAATGTATGAACAAGTTTGACGAAGAATGAACCGAGGTCTTTTTCAATATAGTCCTTGCCGTGTTTAATAACTGCTTTATTAAAAGTGTCAAAGTAGAGTTGGGCTAACTTGTCTGCCCGAATGTTTTTTAAAATCTCTTTTTTTAGACCTTCAAGTTTGTCAAGGAAATTGTTGTCAATACCCTGAAGTGAATATCTTTTTTTAAATTGTCGGAAAAAATCCGTTGAGTTATAATACAGTATTTCGTTGTCGAGTGTTGAGAAGTAGTAGTCATGAAAACTTGTTGAAACTTTGTTGCCAAGGTGCGATTTTACAAGGTCAGTTTTAACAATTTTGTCAATTGTCTTTTTGTTAATATCAGTCGAAATACGATCGTAAACTATCTGTTTAAGCATGCTAATATATTTTTGTTCGTTGCAGTTCATTGTTATTTTTAAGCCGGTATATAAAATTTGTCTTCCTTTATTTTTTCAATATATTTATTTTGTTTAAAAAATATTTCACTATTTTCAGATTATTATAAATCATAAAATTTAATTAAAAATCAAGATGATCTAAAGGGCTTTTCACCTGTTCCATTCCGTTGTGAGTTATAAGCGTATATATTTCTGTTGTATTACTTGAACTGTGTCCTAACAGTTCAGTTTCAATTAATATTTTTAAAAGTTAAAGTAGTAATATTTTTAATTTTTTAAAAGTAATAAAGTATCCACAATAACATATATATAAATTGCCGTTATCGTTTTCAGGTTAAAAATTTTCAGGTGTATGTATCACAATATGAAGATGCTCATATTTTTTATCGTTTGTTTAGATAATTTAAAGATATTTTATCAATTTTTTGTTCTGCTCCCGCCTGTCATGCTATGGTACCTTCCGGGTAATTTATTTCAGCGTTTCCAAATTGAACATTGAACGCTGACCTGACTTTCAGTTAATTGTTTAAACTATGGTTCGATTCTAATTCTTTTACAGGAACACACAATCCCCTGTTTCTATTTGCAATAATTTTAATGTATTAAAATAATTTTTTAAGTTACTTTTCAATAAGATTCATATTGTGTGTTTTTATATTTTCTTTTTATTCTTTCCAATGATTTGCCAGAGGGGTTTTGATCTCTTGGTATCCAAATGATAATTAAATTCTTTTCCTTTTGAATTTTTTTAGCTTTAGCAGAATAAGGAATCAATTTATTTTGTCGAATTTTAAAATCACCATTAATTTGTTCTACGCATAATTTTGAATCATTATAAATCACATCATTATTTTGAGCTAACTCCATGCCTGCTATTATGGCTTCATATTCAAGTTCGTTATTAGTTAGTTCATTTTGAAATGTTTTTTTTAACAAAATATTTCCATCTATATCGGTTACCAATATAATTCCAATTTTTTTATAGCTGCCGCCATCAGTATAATAATGCATATGTTTTATTTTTTAATAATAGTTTGGTTTTAATAAATCGAGCAAATTGTAAAATAATATGGGAATGATAGAAATTTTGCTGTCTCAATTCCACTATGGTTCGATTCTTATCGTTATACCTGAAATTCAAAAAGATAAAATCGTATAGTCTCAATTCCACTATGGTTCGATTCTTATGGGGTCTTGCTTCAAATAGCAAGTTTAATAGTCCGAAGTCTCAATTCCACTATGGTTCGATTCTTATACGGGTAAACGGTTACGGGTGTACAGTCAAATTAAAGCGTGTCTCAATTCCACTATGGTTCGATTCTTATATGAAAGAAATATAAGATATTCATAGTTCCGAAAGGAAGTGTCTCAATTCCACTATGGTTCGATTCTTATATCGTAAGTGATTACCTTAAGGAAGCAAAAAGAATAAAGTCTCAATTCCACTATGGTTCGATTCTTATAATGCGTAATTTGTAAAAGCGAAATAAGATATATGTCTCAATTCCACTATGGTTCGATTCTTATCTTGAAATATTTTTCTAATTTGGAGAAGCAAGTTTTAAAGGGTCTCAATTCCACTATGGTTCGATTCTTATTACAGAAGTTTCGATTGGAATTGCAGAAGAGCTTCTAAAGTCTCAATTCCACTATGGTTTGATTCTTATATGGCAAGATAAGTATTTAGATTTTATTTACAATAATAAGTCTCAATTCCACTATGGTTCGATTCTTATCAACTTCCGAAAATGGATTCGGAGTCCCGTTCATATTGTCTCAATTCCACTATGGTTCGATTCTTATGGTAAATCGGAGAAAGGATTAACAAAATGGACGGAACAGGTCTCAATTCCACTATGGTTCGATTCTTATGGAATTGCAGAAGAGCTTCTAAATGCAGACACGAAAGTCTCAATTCCACTATGGTTCGATTCTTATTTAGTGTTTTTTTTGTTGATTTGTTTTTTTTCTGCGATGTCTCAATTCCACTATGGTTCGATTCTTATAAATGAAAAAAAGATTTCTGATGTAATTACTGTAAAAGTCTCAATTCCACTATGGTTCGATTCTTATTAAAATATACCTCAGATATTAAATATTGGTCAGATGAGTCTCAATTCCACTATGGTTCGATTCTTATTAACTTTAATTCATTTTCTAATCCTGCCATTTCTTGTCTCAATTCCACTATGGTTCGATTCTTATAAAAGATTGTTAAAAATGTTTAAATTAAGTTTTGAAGGTCTCAATTCCACTATGGTTCGATTCTTATAAATATTTTTTAACTTAAAATTAATAAAAATGCCAAGTCTCAATTCCACTATGGTTCGATTCTTATACTTTCGGGTCCTGTATTGCTTACATTAATTCTCTTGAGTGTCTCAATTCCACTATGGTTCGATTCTTATTTTGATACTGCTTTAACCGAAAAAAAAGTAGTTGATACAGTCTCAATTCCACTATGGTTCGATTCTTATAAAAGATTGTTAAAAATGTTTAAATTAAGTTTTGAAGGTCTCAATTCCACTATGGTTCGATTCTTATAATTGAATATCGCCCTGTTTTTGTCTGGAAATTTCAAGGTCTCAATTCCACTATGGTTCGATTCTTATGATGGAGAAAATAATGCCATTTCTTAGATTCGTTGTAGTCTCAATTCCACTATGGTTCGATTCTTATTTAAGGACTTTGGGTACGTTTACTTCTCTACCTCTGCGTCTCAATTCCACTATGGTTCGATTCTTATAACCTAATGTTACATTAACTGAGTACAGAAAATTCAAAGAGTCTCAATTCCACTATGGTTCGATTCTTATAAACGAGTAAATGAGGAGATGAAAGGATTAGAAAGAACTGTCTCAATTCCACTATGGTTCGATTCTTATGAAAGTGATGAAGATGAACAGAAAAATGAAACTTAAGTCTCAATTCCACTATGGTTCGATTCTTATTAATATGTTTGATTTCTGTTGTAGATTTCAAACTATTTAGTCTCAATTCCACTATGGTTCGATTCTTATTAAAATTACGGTAACCGAAAATGATTTTATAGAATTAGGTCTCAATTCCACTATGGTTCGATTCTTATTATGTAATAAAAGTGGGTAAGTGTGACGAGACAGACGTCTCAATTCCACTATGGTTCGATTCTTATGAAATCCTTTAGGCAGGATTTGGAAGCGCTTGCTAAATGTCTCAATTCCACTATGGTTCGATTCTTATAAGGGGACAAGCCTGACAAAAAATATGGCAGCAACAGTCTCAATTCCACTATGGTTCGATTCTTATACATGCAAACTGTCTTTAATAAGCAAATAAAAGCTATTAGTCTCAATTCCACTATGGTTCGATTCTTATAGAACAAAAGAGAATATTAGCATATTTCGAAAGAAGATGTCTCAATTCCACTATGGTTCGATTCTTATAGAAGAAAGAAGAACAGGACCACAGAGCCGAAAAATCGGGTCTCAATTCCACTATGGTTCGATTCTTATCAACGCGGAACGGCGCAAGAGCAATGCTTGACATGAGAGTCTCAATTCCACTATGGTTCGATTCTTATCTTATAAAGGAAAGTAAGGGTTCGAGTCCCTTTTACCCGTCTCAATTCCACTATGGTTCGATTCTTATTAGTGTGTTTGCAACACGAACTTAGCACGGCACAAATAAGTCTCAATTCCACTATGGTTCGATTCTTATTCACGTAAACAAAAAAGAAGCTTCGATTGGAATTGCAAAGTCTCAATTCCACTATGGTTCGATTCTTATATCAATATACTGCCATATTAAAATCGAAATTAAAAGGAGAGTCTCAATTCCACTATGGTTCGATTCTTATTTCAAACATATAAAGTTTTTGAAAATGTAAACGAGAGAAGTCTCAATTCCACTATGGTTCGATTCTTATACATCAAACAAAAGGTCTAGTAAACGTGCTCTTCCATGTCTCAATTCCACTATGGTTCGATTCTTATTTACACGGACAGCACCAAGTATGGCGGAAAGGTTACCAGTCTCAATTCCACTATGGTTCGATTCTTATTTAATTTAAAAAAAATGATAAGTAAAAAAGATCTCAACAGTCTCAATTCCACTATGGTTCGATTCTTATTCGAGTGGACACGGATATATACGAGCCATTTGAATCATATGTCTCAATTCCACTATGGTTCGATTCTTATAAGGATAGAAATGCCAAACGATCGAAATGAACTCTTGAAGTCTCAATTCCACTATGGTTCGATTCTTATGGCAAGGATAGTTTACGATACGGACTTTTTTGAATATGTCTCAATTCCACTATGGTTCGATTCTTATATATTCTTGAATAATATTAAAATAGTTATAGCAGGCTTCGTCTCAATTCCACTATGGTTCGATTCTTATCAGGCTTCCCCCGAACGGGGAAGTCCTGCTTCCGGGAGTCTCAATTCCACTATGGTTCGATTCTTATATTACAGAAGAAAATAAAATTATATGTGCCTCTGCGACGTCTCAATTCCACTATGGTTCGATTCTTATTAGTATTGAATAATATTAAAATAATAATAGCAGGATTGTCTCAATTCCACTATGGTTCGATTCTTATTAACACTAATGGCATTACTTACGGTAAAGAAATATAGGGTCTCAATTCCACTATGGTTCGATTCTTATGGAGGATAATATTATGTTGACAAAAAAAGAAAAAGAAAAAGTCTCAATTCCACTATGGTTCGATTCTTATTTCATTCGAAATTGACAGAGAGCAACAACTTCGTGCTAGTCTCAATTCCACTATGGTTCGATTCTTATGAACGAAACATCAGCGTATATGAAAAAACTTAAAAGTCTCAATTCCACTATGGTTCGATTCTTATATAATTATGTATAAAATATTGACATGCCTTCAACATGTCTCAATTCCACTATGGTTCGATTCTTATGTGAAAACGAATACAAGGTGGAGTTCTCCACCAAAAGGTCTCAATTCCACTATGGTTCGATTCTTATGTTCTTGAGGAAGTCGAATGTAGAGTAACAGTATGGAGGTCTCAATTCCACTATGGTTCGATTCTTATAGATTCTATTTCTACCATTTGTGGTTACCCGAGCCTCAGTCTCAATTCCACTATGGTTCGATTCTTATAGGTGTAATCTCGTCAAATGCATCATCGCCTACAGCTGTCTCAATTCCACTATGGTTCGATTCTTATTTGTTCGTAAGATTAGAAAGAAAGAGTATTCAAGATGCGTCTCAATTCCACTATGGTTCGATTCTTATAAATAATATGAAAATAAATGAAAAAAATTTTTTTACGGTCTCAATTCCACTATGGTTCGATTCTTATAGTTAAGGGAAATACGATATAGTTCCCTTAACCCAAGTCTCAATTCCACTATGGTTCGATTCTTATTAAGGTGGAATTCTCCACCAAAAACAGGGAAATTGTGTCTCAATTCCACTATGGTTCGATTCTTATACAAACACAAAAAACTGTATGACAAACACGAAAAACTGGTCTCAATTCCACTATGGTTCGATTCTTATAACATGATAGTAGCAACTTTAATATTTGTTTTTATTAAGTCTCAATTCCACTATGGTTCGATTCTTATAACTCTTCCAGGTAGGAAGGAAGTATTATTCGAGACGGTCTCAATTCCACTATGGTTCGATTCTTATAAATAAAGGTCACGAAAGGAAAAGATGGCAGTCTTAAGTCTCAATTCCACTATGGTTCGATTCTTATCAACTTTCACGGAGTGTTTATGAGTGTTTTTGGAGCTGTCTCAATTCCACTATGGTTCGATTCTTATAAGTCAAGATAGGTAAATATACTTTTGTTAAGTCAAAGAGTCTCAATTCCACTATGGTTCGATTCTTATGCTGCAGCAGCAAAGAAAGATTCTATTTCTACCATTTGTCTCAATTCCACTATGGTTCGATTCTTATCTATGTTAGCTATGTTAACCATATCGATGGCATAGCTGTCTCAATTCCACTATGGTTCGATTCTTATAGATATATTAAAACTCTTTGCTCATTCCGAAAGGAGTCTCAATTCCACTATGGTTCGATTCTTATATGAAAAAGAAGAAGAAAAAACTTCTTCTTCCGGGCCGGTCTCAATTCCACTATGGTTCGATTCTTATAAATAAAGTAAAAAGAATTGGAATTGTTGCTGATTAGTCTCAATTCCACTATGGTTCGATTCTTATCATTTTGTAAGTAGCAGTAATTACTACTTACACTATGTTAGTCTCAATTCCACTATGGTTCGATTCTTATGTATATGCTATCCGTAAGATTGGAAAACAAGTGGGTGGTCTCAATTCCACTATGGTTCGATTCTTATGAAAATTAACTTTCCTGTGAAGTTGTCTAACGATACGAGTCTCAATTCCACTATGGTTCGATTCTTATAAATAATTCAAAAAAATGTTAATTAACTAACAGTGAGTCTCAATTCCACTATGGTTCGATTCTTATTAACAGGTCGCTCTACTTATGGGCATATTGGTGGACCTGTCTCAATTCCACTATGGTTCGATTCTTATCTATGACAGAAAAACCAAGGACTACGATATTCGGATAGTCTCAATTCCACTATGGTTCGATTCTTATGAAAAAAAAGTTTAATATTATAAAAAATAAATTCGGGTCTCAATTCCACTATGGTTCGATTCTTATAAATTCTGCTTTTATAGATAAGAAAAATCTTCAAAGAGTCTCAATTCCACTATGGTTCGATTCTTATGATATGATAGTTGAACATGAATACGAGTTCGAAGGAGGGTCTCAATTCCACTATGGTTCGATTCTTATACATTTAAGATAATTAATAAGGGATACCATTTCTTCGTCTCAATTCCACTATGGTTCGATTCTTATTAAAAAAATTCAAGTATTCAAACACGAGAAGTTTCTCGTCTCAATTCCACTATGGTTCGATTCTTATTCCAATAGGAAGCCCGGCATTCAATTTCAACCTCGCTGTCTCAATTCCACTATGGTTCGATTCTTATTTATCCATACGAAGTGATATACAACCTCACACTAAACGTCTCAATTCCACTATGGTTCGATTCTTATAGTAAGATACATTTTGTAAGTAATAGTAATTATTACGTCTCAATTCCACTATGGTTCGATTCTTATCTGTGGATTTTAGGATTTTTAAGAAAAATAGCAGTAAGTCTCAATTCCACTATGGTTCGATTCTTATTATGGCAATAAATTTGATTATTATTTTACTACTGAAAAAGTCTCAATTCCACTATGGTTCGATTCTTATCTTGAACAAGCTTTATATGATAGTCAAAAAAGAATTGAAGTCTCAATTCCACTATGGTTCGATTCTTATTCATTTACAGCACGGTAGGTTGGGATGCACATAAGTAGTCTCAATTCCACTATGGTTCGATTCTTATATATTCCCTTTCATTTTGAATGTGGTGAAGTGGGATGTCTCAATTCCACTATGGTTCGATTCTTATGTATAATCAGTTAATAGAAGAAATTAAAATGTTGCTTGTCTCAATTCCACTATGGTTCGATTCTTATCACAAAAAGAAACAAGGTAAATTTGCAGAAGTATTGTTACGTCTCAATTCCACTATGGTTCGATTCTTATAATTTTCAGAAAAAAATAGCAGTAAAAAATAAGTCATGTCTCAATTCCACTATGGTTCGATTCTTATTAATTACAGATATTTTGAAAGTGGAAAGAAGTGATTAGTCTCAATTCCACTATGGTTCGATTCTTATAAATGTTCCAAGACGAAAGGGGGATATGGATATAATGTCTCAATTCCACTATGGTTCGATTCTTATTCAATCACCCCAAAAGGTTATTTATCTATAATTGAATAGTCTCAATTCCACTATGGTTCGATTCTTATAAGTGTAAGAGTGTAAGCATTAATTTACTCCGAAAAGTCTCAATTCCACTATGGTTCGATTCTTATAATATAAGTTCGTATGCTTTTAACCAAGATATCATCAGTCTCAATTCCACTATGGTTCGATTCTTATGATTATTTGGGAAATGTAATGACGGCGAAACCTAATGTCTCAATTCCACTATGGTTCGATTCTTATCTAAATTCGATTACTATTTCACGACAGAAAGAACTAATTTGTCTCAATTCCACTATGGTTCGATTCTTATACGAAAGACCGTCTGACAATCGAAGAAATCTTCGTGAGTCTCAATTCCACTATGGTTCGATTCTTATAATGTCTCTTGTTTCTGCATTAATATAAGTTCGTATGCGTCTCAATTCCACTATGGTTCGATTCTTATACAAGAGGCTTGAGGTGCGGGAGTTTCTAACAATATTAGTCTCAATTCCACTATGGTTCGATTCTTATTAATCTACACGGTGCTAATTTACAAGGTGCTGATTTAGTCTCAATTCCACTATGGTTCGATTCTTATGGAATTAAAGCTAATTTAAGAAACGCTGATTTAAAAGGTCTCAATTCCACTATGGTTCGATTCTTATAAACTTCAAAAAAACAAATTAAAATTTTAAAAAATTGTCTCAATTCCACTATGGTTCGATTCTTATAAAGTGCAAAATTCGTTATAAAAGATGTTGGAAAAACGTCTCAATTCCACTATGGTTCGATTCTTATACTTACTGCCTTTGTGCTGTATCTCATAACGCAGTATGGTCTCAATTCCACTATGGTTCGATTCTTATTTGTTAAGCGATAAACACGGCGATTATTCTATGATACTGTCTCAATTCCACTATGGTTCGATTCTTATTATGTTATCAAGGATTTGGGAAAAACGGAAGTAAGAGTGTCTCAATTCCACTATGGTTCGATTCTTATCTGCATACCTGGAATTAAATAACTTAAAACACCCCTGTCTCAATTCCACTATGGTTCGATTCTTATAATCGAGTGCGAGTGTATCGTTGTAAACGCCCTGCCTTGTCTCAATTCCACTATGGTTCGATTCTTATAATGCGGGTTCAGTTAGGTTGCTTTGATAGGACTGTTGTCTCAATTCCACTATGGTTCGATTCTTATTTATACGGAGAAAAAATAAAGTATCTTATTCGGCAACGTCTCAATTCCACTATGGTTCGATTCTTATGGATTTTAAGACATTCAAGAAAAAAAAATAAGTCATTAGTCTCAATTCCACTATGGTTCGATTCTTATAAAAATTGAAACCTGCATATGAAAAATGTATGCAGGTCTCAATTCCACTATGGTTCGATTCTTATATTTAATGATTTGTCTTGGAATCCAGCAGACCATTGGCAAGTCTCAATTCCACTATGGTTCGATTCTTATAGTCTACAATTAGTTTATGATGGGTTTGACAAAAAAGGGTCTCAATTCCACTATGGTTCGATTCTTATTGTTTTTATACTTTTTTTGATTATATGTTTAATTTCAGGTCTCAATTCCACTATGGTTCGATTCTTATGGATTGCAAATTATGGGGATAAGTATGACTATTATTGTCTCAATTCCACTATGGTTCGATTCTTATAAAAAATCGGGATGCGTCTCGGTATTACCGGTGTGTCCGGTCTCAATTCCACTATGGTTCGATTCTTATTATAAAAAACAATTTGAGAATTAAACTTATTCATTTTGTCTCAATTCCACTATGGTTCGATTCTTATCCACTAAAAAGAGAAAGAGTAAAAAGTGAGTAGAGTAGTCTCAATTCCACTATGGTTCGATTCTTATATTTTTTATAATATAACGAATAACATTCCATCAATAATAGTCTCAATTCCACTATGGTTCGATTCTTATAAGATGAAAGAAGAAATAAAAAATAAGGAGAAAAAAATGAGTCTCAATTCCACTATGGTTCGATTCTTATTTCAGACAAAACTAAATTAATAGATGTTGATTTGAAATAGTCTCAATTCCACTATGGTTCGATTCTTATTATTTGTATAGAAAGATGAAAGAAGAAATAAAAAATAGTCTCAATTCCACTATGGTTCGATTCTTATAAAAGAATTAGACATAAACGAACTGATTAAAAAAATAAGTCTCAATTCCACTATGGTTCGATTCTTATAAATAAATTCTATACAAGAGGGATTAATTTTGCAGTAGTCTCAATTCCACTATGGTTCGATTCTTATGAACGTTTGGTTATTTTACATCCGAAGGAAAACTCTTGAGAGTCTCAATTCCACTATGGTTCGATTCTTATAATCCCTCACACGTTCGGGAGGGAATTCGGAGACCCGTCTCAATTCCACTATGGTTCGATTCTTATGAGTATCACGAAGTACTCCTCGAAGATATAAGAAAAGGTAAGTCTCAATTCCACTATGGTTCGATTCTTATACAAAACCACCTCGGAACTCGGAGATGGTCTTGCTAAGTCTCAATTCCACTATGGTTCGATTCTTATCAAATCTTCCCTGTCAGATTGCTTGAAATCATATTTGTCTCAATTCCACTATGGTTCGATTCTTATTTCCAAAAGAGGGCATTCATAGAGGAATTTCCATTCCGTCTCAATTCCACTATGGTTCGATTCTTATTATATATAAGTAGCATCTTTGTAATAACCAGGACTTCCGTCTCAATTCCACTATGGTTCGATTCTTATCGATGTGGCTGGCACATACTGTCGGACACATTTTCGGGTCTCAATTCCACTATGGTTCGATTCTTATTGAAATTGTTTAAAATTAGGTTTCAGGATGGAATCCTGAGTCTCAATTCCACTATGGTTCGATTCTTATGGAGAAGATTTGTCAAACCGCACTTGCTTAAAAGCATGTCTCAATTCCACTATGGTTCGATTCTTATTAATTTTTATTGACAGAAAGGACTTTTAAAAAATGGAAGTCTCAATTCCACTATGGTTCGATTCTTATCCAAAATGATAAGGGAATAATCGAAGTCGCCGATTGCGACGGGTCTCAATTCCACTATGGTTCGATTCTTATATTAACCAAAAAGCAATGATAAAATTAATTTCTACCGAAGTCTCAATTCCACTATGGTTCGATTCTTATTACGATTAAAGCACTCAAAGAAATTAAAAAAGAAACAAAGTCTCAATTCCACTATGGTTCGATTCTTATAAAAAATGAAAAGGAATTATTCCATAAAACTTTCTGAGTCTCAATTCCACTATGGTTCGATTCTTATTTGAATGGAAAGGCACGGTATTGCAGAAAATAGCAAGTCTCAATTCCACTATGGTTCGATTCTTATTTAATAAATGTTGATTTGAAATAAAAAACAAATATTCGTCTCAATTCCACTATGGTTCGATTCTTATTGTCAGAAAACAAAAAGAAGATTGCAGTTAATCATTGGATGTCTCAATTCCACTATGGTTCGATTCTTATTAAAATAATCTGTCAATGTAGCAGTAGGAAATATGGTGTCTCAATTCCACTATGGTTCGATTCTTATGAGTAAGCAGAAGCTGACTTCGGGAACAGCAACAGCAGGTCTCAATTCCACTATGGTTCGATTCTTATTCAACGTATCTCTTGATTATATAATTAATCTCCTATTTGTCTCAATTCCACTATGGTTCGATTCTTATTCTTTTTATTGGTCTGCTTATTTTCTGTAATAGATTTGTCTCAATTCCACTATGGTTCGATTCTTATAATACGATAGGGCCATGCATTAGAAACCTAAGCAAAGTCTCAATTCCACTATGGTTCGATTCTTATAAAGATTACAGGAGGAATATGGTTCGTGGGAGATGACGTCTCAATTCCACTATGGTTCGATTCTTATAAAAAAAATACTTTCACCTAAAGAACAGATAAAAAAAGTCTCAATTCCACTATGGTTCGATTCTTATGTTGTAATTTCACAGGAAACTGTGAAGAAAATTAAATGTCTCAATTCCACTATGGTTCGATTCTTATTTATTCAATTCCTTTCGTCCTCCACATTCCCGAGAATGTCTCAATTCCACTATGGTTCGATTCTTATGGCGTGTTTAACGGGTTTAAGTGCAACAGGATACGGGTCTCAATTCCACTATGGTTCGATTCTTATAGCAGAGAAGTTGTAGAGGAAATCCTCGATAAAGACGCGTCTCAATTCCACTATGGTTCGATTCTTATGCAAATTGGAAAAGTTTAAATGTGGATTTTACATCCGTCTCAATTCCACTATGGTTCGATTCTTATGGTTCCTTGAAGCATCTGAAAGTCTATCTTCTGTCTACGTCTCAATTCCACTATGGTTCGATTCTTATATTTCGGTTTCTTGTGCATTCAGGAAACCACCAACGAGTCTCAATTCCACTATGGTTCGATTCTTATTCGACACGGACGGAGTCCGTGAAAACCAATACAAAGTAGTCTCAATTCCACTATGGTTCGATTCTTATTTTTGGGAACATCTACTTCTAAAACTTCCATCGCATCGTCTCAATTCCACTATGGTTCGATTCTTATAAAGGTCTTGACCCTTTCAGGCAGGAAGGAGGTATTATGTCTCAATTCCACTATGGTTCGATTCTTATACAACACGATGGACAAAAATGAAATATTAAAATCTTGTCTCAATTCCACTATGGTTCGATTCTTATCATTCAGTAGAAAAATAAACAAAACTGCCCCGGAACTCGTCTCAATTCCACTATGGTTCGATTCTTATAGAGATAAAATACAGCTCTCTCAACCCGAAGTCGAAACAGTCTCAATTCCACTATGGTTCGATTCTTATAAGACTGACGCAATTTACCGACTCTGATGGATTAAGACCGTCTCAATTCCACTATGGTTCGATTCTTATTTCCGAGAGGAGTATCTCGTATTCCTCACTCCCGTACAGGTCTCAATTCCACTATGGTTCGATTCTTATGAAAGGAGCAACAATGTCACTGTTCAAATTTAAAGCTAGTCTCAATTCCACTATGGTTCGATTCTTATTCTTGCTAAAAATAGCAAGTTTAATAGTCGTAAGAAAGTCTCAATTCCACTATGGTTCGATTCTTATTTGCAGCAAAAGGAAATATTT
>Ga0208828_1000636_pt1 | contig 15215 bp, 11 predicted proteins | sample Kivu_160m_FD_185487 | JGI IMG/M metagenome (GOLD analysis project Ga0208828, IMG submission 185487) | Freshwater microbial communities from Lake Kivu, Western Province, Rwanda to study Microbial Dark Matter (Phase II) - Kivu_160m (SPAdes)... | ecosystem: Environmental > Aquatic > Freshwater >... | reverse complement strand
GTGTGTTTGTCATTAATCCCTGCTCTGCTTTTTGCGCAGACCGGTGAAATCAAGGGTCGGGTCTTGGATAAAGCAACCGGCAGGGGTATTCCTGGCGCCAACGTGATCATTGAGGGGACCACATTGGGGGCCGCATCGGATGTTGATGGTCAGTTCATCATCAGTGCCGTTCCCGTAGGTGCAGTAAATATTGCTGTGTCCGTTATTGGGTACGACAAAGTGACCCGGACGGTCAATGTCGCGGCGGGTAAACCAATTACGTTGAATTTTGAACTGGCTCGGGGCGTTCTGGAGTTAGGGGCACTGGAAGTACTGGCTTCCCGAGCCACACGCGAAACACCGGTAGCTTATACCGATATCACCAAACAGGATATGGCGCTGGAACTTGGTTCGCGCGATATTCCGATGGTGCTGAATACGACTCCCAGCGTTTACGCTACGGAACAGGGTGGCGGTGCCGGCGATGCACGCGTCAATGTGCGTGGATTCAATCAACGAAATGTGGCGATCATGATCAATGGTGTCCCGGTCAATGATATGGAGAACGGCTGGGTTTATTGGTCGAATTGGGATGGCGTAGCGGATGCCACTTCTTCGATCCAGATGCAACGCGGGCTTTCGGCAGTCAATTTAGCCGCGCCATCTGTAGGGGGCACGATGAATATCCTTACTGATCCGACTGCCATGACCAGAGGTGGTCTGGTGAAACAGGAGTTTGGCAGTGGCGCTTTTCTGAAAACTACCGCTACCTTCCATTCCGGTTTAATAAATGATAAACTAGCGGTCAGCGGTACGGTTGTGCGCAAAACCGGTGATGGGGCGATTGACAAGACTTGGACTGATGCCTGGGCTTATTATTTAGGAGTCAGTTTTGCCGCCACAAAAAGCCATCGCTTTGAATTTTTTGCTCTAGGGGCACCCCAACGCCATGGCCAGATGCGTTATGCTCAGAATATCGCAAGCTATGATCATGAATATGCCAAAGAGGTTTTCGATAAGTCAGTACTTGACTCAGCGGAAGCGCACCCGGGAACTGCCAAAGACGTATTTGCCGTTTTTCCGGATGCTGGACGTACTTTCAATGAAAACTGGAACACCGTTTCCAAAGATTACAAAGGCAAGCAATATTTCTATATGTACGGCGACAAAGAAGTTGATCGCTATGCCGAAGATTATCTGAACGAGAATGAAAACTACTATCACAAGCCGCAGGTTAATTTGAACTGGTATTGGACGCTCAATGAAAAAATGCGTCTATCCACGGTAGCCTATTTTTCAGGCGGCTCCGGCGGTGGTAGTGGCACGTTTGGCGATATCAAATGGTCAAGTTATGGAATAGGTACTGATCTACCCTCCCGCATCGCAGACTGGGATACGACTATTGCGATCAACAAAGATACTCTAAACCGGAAGAATAAACTCAAACCAGCCGGCGAAGCGGTCGGTTTCCTGCGTAATAGTGTCAATCGGCAGTGGACCATCGGTGCAATTTCCAAACTGAATTTCGATCTCAGTGCAAACCTGAAAACCCAGATCGGGATAGATTGGCGCACCGCCGAGATAACCCATTTCCGTGAAGTCCGTGACCTTTTAGGTGGCGATTATGCGGTCAACGCAACCTACGATAATAGCAAAACGGGAACGGCTCGGTACAAGGCTTTTCGTGATGAATTTAAACCATCTACAATTGACGACAATAAAGTCTATTTAGGCGATAAAATTGATTACAACAATACCAATTCGGTCGATTGGTTTGGCACTTTCGCCCAGGCGGAGTACAAAGCCAACCTCTTTTCGGTGTATGGGATGGCAGGCTACAGTATGGTTAAATATGGTCTGATCGACCATTTCAAAAAAGCCAGTCTGCATGCTAAATCGTTCGTTGACTCCACCGATAAGGGGGAACTGATGATTGTTTCGGACTGGATCACGGCTTTTCAGTTCAAAACCGGTGGTCTATATAAGCTGACCAAGAATACGGAAGTGTTTGTGAACTTTGGTTACGTCGAAAAAGTTCCTATTTTGGACAATATTATTGATGACGTAGAAATCGCCTTGGCTCCCGATCCGACTAATGAAAAATTCATCAGCACGGAATTCGGGCTGAATCAACGCGCTTTAGCAGATAAATTAGCCGCCAAAGTCAACGTGTATATGACCAACTGGAAAGATCGTAACCTGATTAAACCGGTCACCTCCGGACAGGGATCCAGCGGCGACACCGATCTGATCTTCCTGACCGGCATGGATCAGAATCACAAAGGTCTGGAATTGGAACTGGCTTTTCAACCGATTAATCTGGTTCGATTCGATGCCGCTTTCTCCTATGGTATCTGGAAATACCTGGACGACGCCGTGGGCACCTACAAAGACATCGAAAATGATACAACCTACGAGTACACCTACTCCATTAAGGATTTGATGGTTGGTGACATGCCGCAAACGATTCTGGCCTTCACAACTTCCCTGTACCCGGTCAAAGGGCTGACCCTATCAGCGATCTATAATTATTATGACCGGTACTGGGCAGATTGGAATCCGGCGAGTCGCGAAATTCAAACCGGCGTCACTCCGGACCGCAAACAAAGCTGGCAGGTGCCTTCCTACAGTAAAATTGACCTGCATGCGGCTTATGAGCTGCCGATCCGTCCCGCTGGTCTGAACTTCCAGGTCTTTTGTCACGTTTTCAATGTCCTGGATGCGATTTATGTTCAGGATGCGATTGACAACAGCGCCTACAACGCCTTTACGGGTGATGGTAAAAACCATAAAGCTGACGATGCAGAGGTTTTCGTCAGTATGCCGCGCCGGATCAACTTTGGTCTGAGCGTGCGTTTCTGAGTTCATTAATGTTTTCTGATCGAAGGGCTGGCTCTTTGCGGGTCAGCCCTTCTTGTTTTATTTCCTTGACATTATAAAACCAAGTTGATTAATATTTGCCCGCTTTTTAACTAATCTGGAAACTTAATGACCTCTTTAATCAATAACCTGCGGCAAAAAGCAGAAAGCCAACCGGACGCGCCATTTATAATTTTCGGTTCTGAAACAATCACCTATCGAAAATTTCTCTCACTGATCAACGAGTATTCGAAATATTTAAGAAACCGGAATATCAGGCCGGGACAATTTGTGGGTGTATTCCAAAAAAATAATCCAGAATTCATCTTAGCCTATTACAGTTTGGTTAACTGCTCCGCTGTTCCGGTGCTGTTTCAACCGACTCTCTCGACCAATAAACTCACTTATCTGGTCAATAAAATCAAAATTGAAACTGTTATTTATCATCCGGACTTCCAAAAGATCATTGATGAAGTTGAGTTAAAAAAAGGATCGCCTTTCAACAAAATTAACCTTAATAACCTTAATGCACTCCCTGAGACAAATCAATCTGCCGACAATTCTGCGCCTTCCGGAGTGTCTGAATCAACAATTTCACCCACTGCGCCATTTACGATTCTTTTCACTTCTGGTTATTCCGGTTACAACCGAACGGTCGTCCATTCAGAACAAGGCTTTATACACAATGCTGAAAAGTGCCGGCATCTGTTACCTGTGCGAAATCCTTCCCGGATCCTATCGACATTTCCTTTATATCAATATCCGGCAGTCTCCTTCTTTACCCATACTCTGGTTATGACCGGCAGTACAATCGTACTATTCTCTAATCCTCAAATTGACGAAATCAGCCGCACGATCAAAGATAACAAAGTCAATGTACTGATAACGACGCCGGACTTTGGCCAAAGGCTGATGGCTAATGAGAAATCGGACACTGCTCTGCTTGTTTGTTTAATTACCGGCGACCGGTATGCTGATGAGGTACTGAGCAAAACCTGTAACGGTTTGAATATCGAAATTACACAATTTTACGGTACAACCGAGACTTTAGTTACCTTGATCAATCGACGTCGAGTTGAAGTAAATCTAACCGCTACCGGTCAACCTTTTCCTTCCGATGAATTACGCCTCGTCAATGAACAGGGGGCGCCTGTCAGGACAGATCAAGTAGGCGAGCTGCAGGTGCGGGGTGGTTCAGCTATGTTGGGTTATTTTGATGAATTGTTTCATCCGCATCATTTTCACAGTGACTGGGTCAGGACTGACGATCTTTTCAGTAAAGATGCGGATGATTCTTTTTACTTAGTCGGGAAAAAATGCGATTTCATCCGACGCTATGGATATTTTATCAATCCCCTTGATATTGAAAAAGTTCTCCGGGAATCGTCCAAAATCAAAGATGTCGTAGCCGTACCAGTTCACCAGACGGAATACAATGATGCGATTAAAATCTGCATCATCCCAGCTGATGATGCCCAGCTATCAACGGATGAAATGATGAATATCTGCCAAAGTCGATTGCCGCGTTTTCTGACTCCAGAAATCGTCGAGTTCTATAATCACTTTGAACGTGATCAGAGCGGGAAAATTCTTCGCAATCTGCTCAATAAAAATTAAATTTAATACTCAATTTATGGAGGCAAATTTTGAAAGAGTATCAGACCGATGAAATCAGAAATATAGTCTTACTGGGCCATGGCAGTTCGGGAAAAACTTGCTTAACCGAAGCCATGCTCTATAGCTCCGGTGTCACCTCACGTCTGGGACGAATTGACGACGGCACTACGGTTTCCGATTACCATAGTGATGAAATCGAGAGAAAATTCTCCATCTCCTCTACCCTTTTATTCTGTGAGTGGAATAAAACCAAAATAAATATCTTAGACGCGCCGGGATATTTGGATTTCGTCGGTGAATCCAAGGCGCTGACCAAAGTTGCGGACCTGGCATTAATCGTTGTCCATGGTCAGTCCGGTGTTGAAGTCGGCACCGAACTGGTGAGCAAATTTGCTAAAGAAGACAATTTGCCGCTCTGGTTTGTCATCAACCTGTTAGATAAGGAACATGCAAATTTCGATAAAACGCTCGATAGTCTGAAAAACTCATTTGGCAAGAAAGTCATTCCGCTGACTGTTCCAGTAAATGCCGGACTGGAATTCGATTCAATAGCCGATGTCTTATCGGGTAAGATATACAAATACAGTAAAGATTTAAAAGGTTCAGCCACCGAATCGGAAGTCCCTGAGGCCATTAAGTCCAAATTAGCAGCCATTAAAAATGAATTGATCGAAGCTGTAGCTGAAAGTGACGATGCTTTACTGGAAAAATATCTGACTGAAGGGGTATTAAGTGATGCCGAATTCATGATAGGATTAAAAAATGCGCTGGTTAATAAGACCCTCCTCCCCGTTTTTGCTACTTCAGCCTATACAAATACAGGTGTGACCAAAGTTCTGGATTACATTGCTGAATATGCCCCCAATCCTAAAGTCAAACAAGCCGTTAATGGCTCCTATAAAGGCAATACCCTGGCGAGAAAAATCTCTGACAGCGAGCCTGTTTCTCTTTTTGTTTTCAAAACCATCAGCGAGTTGCATGTAGGGGATTTATCTCTCTTCAAAGTCATTTCAGGATCTGTAAAAACTGGTGTGGATCTTTTTAATGCCCACAACGGGAAAACCGAAAGGATCGGCCAAATTTACGTCGTCAATGGTAAGGAAAAGGTAGAGATAGCGCATCTCCACGCTGGTGATTTGGGGACCGTCGTGAAGTTAAAATATACCCAGACAAACGACACCCTTTGTGATTCTCGCTCTCCCATCGAATATCCCAAAATCCAATTCCCCGCGCCGGTAATCCAGATCGCGATTGAACCCAAATCCCGCGGCGATGAAGAAAAGATCAGCGCAGGTTTGCAATCTTTGGCTGGTGAAGACCCAACCATGACCTGGCATTACGATCCGGAATTGAAGCAGACTATTCTTTCCGGTCAGGGTGAATTGCATCTTACAATCATTCTACAGCGGCTCAAACAGAAATTTAATGTCGAGGTAGAACAATTAACCCCGCGGATTCCCTATCGTGAAACCATAAAAAAACGGGGTGATTCCAAATACCGGCATAAAAAACAAACGGGTGGCGCGGGTCAGTTTGCCGAAGTATGGATGTACGTCGAACCAGGCCCCACGGGTTCCGGTGTCGAATTTGCCAACACTTTGGTCGGGCAAAATGTCGATCGTGTTTTTGTACCTTCCGTTGAGAAAGGTGTGCGCTCAGCCTGTGAGGAAGGGATTTTGGCGGGTTATCACGTGACGGATGTGAAAGCTGTATTTTATGACGGCAAAATGCATCCTGTTGATTCCAAAGATATCGCTTTCCAGATTGCCGGCAAAGGCGCTTTTAAAGAATGTTTTATGAGTGCCAATCCAATCCTACTCGAGCCGATTTATAATCTCGAAGTAATTGTACCCGAGGAATTCATGGGCGATGTCATGGGCGACATTTCTGTCCGCCGGGGAAAAATCCAGGGCATGGATGCTGAAGGACCCTTCCAAAAAATCACGGCCAAGGTACCTCTGGCTGAATTAAATCGCTATAGTACCGCCTTACGTTCGATGACCCAGGGACGTGGTATGCATCGTCAAAGTTTTTCCCATTATGAACAAATGCCTAAGGAATTGCAAGATAAAGTCGTCGAATCTTCTAAAAAACACAAAGTTGAGGAATGATGACGACCGAACGACTTTGGGCTCCCTGGCGTATAGAATATATTACAAATCCCCATGAAGCAGGGTGTTTTTTATGTGATTATCCCCGTGAAAACGACGATAAAAAACGTCTGATTCTCGCTCGCGGTAAAAAAGTATTCGTCATTATGAATTACTATCCCTACAATAATGGGCATTTGATGGTGGCGCCTTACCTGCATACAAGTACCTTGACCGAACTAGACTCGGAGACCAGGCTTGAGATATTTTATTTTCTCGATAAATCCATGTCAATCTTGCATTCGGAGCTAAAAGCCGAAGGTTTTAACGTTGGATTGAACTCGGGCTCGGTCGCTGGAGCCGGATTAAAGGATCATCTGCATTTCCATATCGTACCACGTTGGACCGGCGATACCAATTTTATGCCTGTATTAGGACATATCAAGGTATTAAGTGAAGGTTTGACGGAAACCTGGACAAAATTACGTCCCAAGTTCTTAACTCTTTGAAATAAGAGTAAAATTCAATTAAATTAGCACCGCTTTTTAATTTTATTCTGGAGTAGCTCAACCGGCAGAGCGGGTGGCTGTTAACCACTAGGTTGGGGGTTCAAGTCCCTCCTCCAGAGCACGGATACCCACTCGAAATACTACTTGTATATACTTTATTCAGAGAGTCTAAATAGTTTCTACACCGGTATCACCAACAATCCTCTCCAACGACTTGAATATCACAATCGTCAAAACAAAGGATGGAGTCGAAGAGGACGGCCTTGGATCCTTGTCTTTCAGAAAGAATTCAATTCCAAGTCCGAAGCCATTTACTGGGAAAGGTGGATTAAAAAACAAAAAAACCGGTCACTAATTGAGAAGATAATTGCAAATACGTTCAAGTGGATATGACTGGTGGCTGTTATCCCGCCAGGGCGGGATGGGGGTTCAAGTCCCTCCTCCAGAGCACGGATACCCACTCGAAATACTACTTGTATATACTTTATTCAGAGAGTCTAAATAGTTTCTACACCGGTATCACCAACAATCCTCTCCAACGACTTGAATATCACAATCGTCAAAACAAAGGATGGAGTCGAAGAGGACGCCCCTGGATCCTTGCCTTTCAGAAAGAATTCAGCTCCAAGTCCTACGCCATTTACTGGGAAAGGTGGATTAAAAAACAAAAAAACCGGTCATTAATTGAGAAGATAATTGCAAATACATCTAAGTGGATGTAACTGGTGGCTGTTATCCCGCCGGGGCGGGATGGGGGTTCAAGTCCCTCCTCCAGAGCACGGATACCCACTCGAAATACTACTTGAACGAATAAATTTCCTGCAGTTCGTCGTCTGGTTTCTATAAACCGCTTAACGGTTGACGCGACCACTGAACAGATATATATTGGTCTAATCAGAGCAGATAAGAGAAATTTCATTTTAATGAAACAAATTTTAATCATATTAATATTCGGACTTGCGACTGCGGTGGTTAATGCCCGGGCAGATTCGATAAAAAGACCAAAAGTCGAGTGGCTGAACGTTTGTAGCGGTTTTTCTAAGCCCCTGAATCTCAAATGGAGTGACGGCTCAGTTAAAGCCATCAATTTTAATTTTGGCAGTAAGTATTTCTACCAATTAGGATTCACAATAGCTGAAGGTACTCATAGCCGTGGAGCGAATTACGAATTGGATAGCTTCCACGCCGGAATCGGAAGACGCTGGCAAACAAATTTCATGTTATTAGCTGGTTTTATTGGTCCCTCCTATAATTATGGGAAGGTAAAAATCCCTTTTGTCGAAGGACTTAGCAGCGATTTAGGATATACAGATGGTTGGGGCACTTTCTCCATGCTCCAAATTATCTTCCGCCACCCACTTATTCCGGAATTCGGCGTGGGGACAGAGATTTTCACTAATTTTAACCGAGCTATCAATAACTACGGAATCCGTTTCGTGTTGCAAGTGAGCGATGGGCGCTGAAAAGGGAAAAGATGTTCATTAAAAATCTTCAAAAATTAATTCTGTGTACAGCCCTACTGTTATGTATCAAGTGCCCGGAAAATCCGATAGCTTATAAAAGACAATTCGATCAGGAATACCAAATAACTTTCCGGGTTATTGGGACTCCCAACATGCAAAAATTGTTTATTACTTACAAAGACGCCGAAGCTTTTAATATTGAGTTAAAGGACGTCCCCAATCCGTGGGAATTATCATTCACCAATAAAAATGACTACGACGTCTACATTTATGCTCGTTCACCTTATACTATTGGACAAGAGGGATTATTGGAAATCCAAGTACTGGTCAATGGTGTAATCCTCTTTCGCGAAGTAAGCAGTGAAATTTATCATCATGTCGTTTTAGCCAGACGGATTGATGGGACCCCTTTCACTTATCAGGTTACTGAATATTATTAATCGGTCAGCGTATGGTAACCTGATAAATTGCTACTGGTTTTTTCAAAGGTTCAATTTTATAGCATGCTAATCCTGCCGGGATGAAAATACTCTGCCCGGTTTCAATGTTCTCAGAAAGGTCTCCTCTCCAGCTTATTCTACATTTTCCCTTAATTACCAGAAAGATGTGCGGCTTGTTATTGGTAAATAATGTGAGTGATTCGCCGTCTCTGGCCCAGTTAATATGGCTTACACTGAATACTTCTCCCGGAATATCATAAATAGTCGCGATACCTTGTTTAATCGGTTTCAGTTTTCCGGTTTTTTCCGGCACTACAGCCAAACCCGTTACAGCATTTTCAAGGTCACAATATTTATGGGTCAACCCCATTCTTATGACATTATCAGAATTGGACATGCACTCGATCAAATTACCCCGGACATAAGCGTGAGGAATGCCCGGCTTTATAACAATTGCCTCCCCTGCTCTGAGTCTGATAATCTTCATGAGCAGTATCAATATTAATCCGACGTCAATACTGGCGGCCGTCCGGAAGACTGCCTGATATAATGCCTCGGTAGAGTCAGATGGGGTCATATTTATTAATCGATTGTGGATTAGACTGGCCGTTTCGGCCACCATGGCTGGACGTTTAATCGCCATCTGAAGGACATTTTTAAAAATTGATGGAACATTAATGCTCCATTCGGCTTGATTAGGTTTGAAAGACTTCTGGGGTAAAGACACGGGAATTAGTTCAGGATATTTTTGGAACAACCTTCCGACACTAACCGAATCGTTATAACCAATCAGAGCGATCAACTCGTCCAGAGCTATCGCGATTTCCGATTTATAATTCGGATCAGGATAATGTTCCGGATCTTTTGCATACAGACGTCGAGCATGTTCCTGAGTGGGATGGACTTGAATAGATAGCGTCTGACCTACCGACAGTACTTTGAATAAAAAAGGCAAATCTCCAAAACGTTCATGACAATATTTTCCGATAAATTCAATCGGATGATCTCGGATAACGTCGCGTAAAGGGCTTAGTGTGCCATTTAGGTCGATTTCTGACGATGCCTGGGGATGGTCACCCATCCATAATTCAGCGTAGGGTTGGTTATCAATGGGCGGGATACCTAATAAGTGCGGGATATAGGCTTGAGAACCAGTCGTTCCCCAGGCGTAAGGTTGGATTTTGTTAATTAATAAAAACGGTCGTAACTGCAGAGAAATTCTGACTCCTTGATTCTACATACATCGCAAAGGTAAACCTGTATTTGAATATCAAGCAAGTAAAATAATCAGACTTAAAATAGAATGGTCTGCTGGCGCAGACCATTTGTGAGGAAGGATCTATAAGGAGATGAGGATTTATTTTAGGTACTTTACCAGCAGGGTGTCATCCATACCGGCTTTGTATCACAAATCAACTGTCAGAGTACGACATTTAGACTACCCGCTACAGGAAAAAGTTGTCTGACCGAATAATTTTTTTCGAGCAGAGGGAAAATTGCTGTAAATTGGTTTGTTTAATCAAGTATTTTATGTCATGAACTGTTACAGATTAATCCAACATTTTTCTATGGTAATTCTCGTTACTGCAATTGGTCTTGGAGGTGATCAACCTTCTAAAGCCTATACTTATGCCTATGGTGGAATTATCCGGGGTGATCAGACAAAGAAACAAATCGCCTTGGTCTTTACAGGTGGCGATTTTGGCGAAGGCGGCAATTTGATACGTGAAATCCTCCACCAGCGGAGGACTCAATCATCATTTTTTTTCACCGGCGATTTTTACCGCAATAAAGCGTTTGATTCCACAATCAATGATTTAATCCAAGATGGGCATTATTTGGGCGCTCATTCGGACAAGCATCTGCTCTATTGCAGCTGGGAGAAACGCGACTCGTTGCTTGTCAATCACCAACAATTTTATGAAGACTTGTCAGCGAATTATGCCGAGTTGAAAAGGTTTGGTATTGAAAAAGACGAGGCACCATTTTTCATGCCTCCGTACGAATGGTACAACGATACTATAAGCGTCTGGTGTAACCGCGAAGGTATTCAACTGATTAACTACTCGCCTGGAACTTTAAGCAACGCTGATTATACCATCCCATCCATGCATAATTATCGTTCGACCGAAACCATCTTCAGGAGTATAATCAATTTTGAAGAAAAGGAAAAGACTGGTTTAAATGGTTTTATTCTTCTGCTTCATATTGGTACTCACCCTGACAGAACAGATAAATTTTATTTTCGTCTGGGTGAATTGATTGATGTATTAGCTCTTAAAGGTTATCAGTTCGTACGCATTGATCAGCTACTGCAACCATAATCAGGAGTAAAATGTCCGGAGAATTATTAATTCAAAATTGCCGGCTTAGCGATGATGCTACAGCAGGATTTCTTAATATCCTTATTAAAAATAAACAAATCGCCTCTATTTCCGAACAAGCACCCCTGATAGCCGTTAACAACGTCATAGATGCGGGTGGTCGCTATGTTGTTCCCGGATTTATTGATGTACACATTCAGGGAGCGGGCGGCGCTGATGTATTAGATGCAACCGAAAAAGCGATTAAAACGATTTCCATAACCCTGGCACAATTCGGTGTTACCGGTTTCCTGGCCACTACGGTAATTAAACCTGATACCGGTAATCAACATTTAAATACCTTGACTAACTTGTGGCATCAAGACCTGGGGGGAGCCAAACTGTTGGGCATACATCTGGAAGGTCCTTTTATCAATCCTGCAAAACGAGGTGGCATTGCCAAAAATGCCATTTTACCGCCATCACAGGGGGTTTTAGGGGAAATTTTAAAAATAACCGGTAATGCTTTAAAAATGATGACGCTTGCTCCGGAACTTCCCGGCAACCTTGATATTATCCGCTATTTGAAAAAGTATCATATTGTCGCTTCGTTTGGGCACTCGAATGCAGATTATACCGAAACTCTGGCAGGTTTTGATGCCGGTATTTCACATATAACGCATATTTTTAATGCCATGCCCGGCTTACACCATCGTACACCAGGTCCAATTGCCGCCATCTTTGAAAGCGAGACCGTCACCGCACAAATAATCAGCGATGGCATCCATTTACACCCGGCTATCGTTAATTTGATATATCGTAACCTTCGCAGTGATCGTTGTATTTGCATTACAGACGGCATTCAGGCGATTGGTTTACCGGACGGTCATTACGTCTACAATGGGCGTGAGTACGAAAGTCGCGATGGTTCCGCAAGATACGACGATGGAACACTTATCGGCACATCTTTAGATGTACATGAGATTAGTCGTCGCTTTCAACGTTTCACCGCCTGCACCAAAAATATTGCTCTGCAAACGATAACCTGCAATCCGGCACGGGTGCTGAATATTTCCGAAAAAACAGGGGCCGTAAAACCCGGCTACAATGCCGATCTTGTACTGCTCGACTTCGATGATTCAGTCTATATAACAATTGTCGACGGCAAAATAGTTTACCAGAAAAAAACCGATCCGGTTTAGAATTCGTTTAACTATTTGTTTTTGGTCAGAACAATATTAGACCGCTGCAAAAAGATAAAACATTACATACCAGGGATAAGGTCAGAGCCATAATCCACCTGAATTCCAATAACTTGCGATATATGATCGTTTCGATAATAAGTGCGAATAACTCGGCGGTAACAACAAACAAGAATCTGCTCGGAATGCAGTTTGGAATAACAAACCAAACGTAGGGTAACGTCAGAGCGGAAGCGAGAATGCCGACGCCGATTATTCTATCCGCGTGAATTTCCCGCGCACTAACTTTAAAAACAAATCTGATCAATGCCATCAGCGCAATCGTTTCGACAACGATGGTAATTAGTAGTGCAATTCCGAATTCACCGATGTAGTTCAGCGGCAGATCTGTCATTAATTCAGCTGCTAAGTATTAAATCTATTTACCAACCTGTTCTGACTACTTTTCGTAAACCCGTCGTCTGGGGAGGGGCAAATATCTCGGTTTTAGGCTTTTTACTTCGAAAAGTCGTAGTACGCTTGGCCATGTAAATGACAATCTGATTCCCGGTAAATCCGGCGATTTTATACTCGATCTCTTCAGATATTCGGTTATCGGATTTTGGAATATAACCGCCTTCTGGATTGTCCCCGAAATTTGTCCAGCAGACATTAGGATCGTTATGAAAATCCTCATGGTCAAGTCTATTGAGATCATAACCAGAATCAACTGCTAAGATATACAGCGTATTGAATTTGTACCCAATTATCAGACAGGAATCAGGATTAATTTTATATAGCAAGTGGCCAGGATCTGTAACCATCTGGATATATCCAATAAAGATCGTGCCACCGAATTCCTCGGTGTTGACCAATCTGGCACATCGGGGTAGAAATTTTGAACCGTGGGGAGTGATATCACCGGTACTCAAATTGAACAAGAATAATAGCGATGCAATAACCCGAAATATGAATTTTACCTTCCGCATACCTTTTTCCTCACTGATTTACGGTATTGCCCTGAGATTATTTTAGTAGGATACATTTTCTGACTGCCTGGAAATGCGGAGTCTGGAGTCTGATGAAATAAACGCCCGAAGTCATCCGACCAGGTTGCCAATTGATTGTGTACTTTCCTCCGGGTAAACCGTTCTGGATTAAAGCATCCACCTCGCGTCCGTTAAGATCATAAACAGTAAGAGTAACCTCAGAAAAATACGGCAAATCAAACTCGATTGTCGTCATCTGATTGAAAGGATTGGGATGATTGGCATACAGATTAAACCGGGCGGGTACTACCTCTTGTTGTTTATTGATTATTTCGACGATAGGCGCAGTCGAAATTATCGTACCTGCGTCACCAACTGCCCAACCTTCGGTCGCCGATGGGAAAAAGATACTGTTAATGGCTCCAAAAACCTGGCTGTATTGCCGTTCCCAGGTTAATCCACCGTCGCTGGTTTTGAGAATCAGACCATTCATACCCGCGATATAGCCTTCGGTCGGAGACAAAAAATATACTGATTCCGGAGAATAAATAGTGATATCAGTTCGTAATACCCAGTTATCACCACCGTCATCGGTCTGTAATACCGTCCCATTATAGCCGACAGCCCAGCCGTCATGTTCATTGACGAAGAACACTGATTTCAGACGCATCGAGGTGGGAATAGAGGTGGTTGGTAAACGCCAGGTTATGCCGTCATCGGTTTTTATCACTGTTCCATTATCACCAACCGCCCAACCTTTAAAGCTGGTACCGGAAGGCAGAATGAAAATTGAATACAGATGCTCAGTCGTCGGACAGGTCTGAAGCGACCAGGTACTGCCATCATATTTTAAAATAGTGCCGTTCCAACCAGCGATCCAACCATTAGTCGCATCAATAAAATAAATTTCTTCAAGCGAAGATCCGGTTCCGGATACATCGGCAGTCCAGGTTTCTCCGGCATTTTCCGTTTTTAAGATTACTCCTCCATCGCCGCAAATCCAACCGTGTTCCGTATCAAGGAATCGAACCGAGTACAAAGTATTTACTGTATGACTTATCTGACTTTCCCAATGACTGCCGGCATCGGTTGTATGTAGAATCACCCCTTCAGTTCCCACTGCCCAACCGGTGTTTTCGGTAGTAAAAAATGTCGAGGTAAAATTACACGCATGATTACGGTCCTGGTTGTTCCAGTGCTCACCACGGTCAGTAGTATTTAGAATAATGCCATTCGAACCGACAACCCAACCATGATTTAGATCGGTATCGTCAAAATCAGATGATACAAATAGGTTAGTTACACCGAGACTATATTTGCTCCAGGTATAGCCGTCGGTCGTGTGTAAAATCACGTTATTGCCGGTGATCCAACCTTCACTGGGCGCGGCGAACAATATTGACCACAGGAAGCTATCTGTTCCACTGGTTTGCTCATCCCAGGTACTTCCTGCATCGGTAGTTTTAAATATTTTACCACCTCCGCTTATTAAATATCCGTTGTTCTCATCCAAAAAGTAGATGCCATTTAGCTCAATTGGCGTGGACATACTTGTACTTTCCCAAGTAGTGCCTCCATCAATTGTTCGTAAGATTACACCATTTAATCCCACCGCCCAACCATTTGTTTCCGAAATAAAAAATACCGATCTCAATATTTCCACAGTCGGTGCAGATTGTGCGCTCCAGTTTTCACCTCCATCATTAGAATAATATATTTGTCCCCAAGGACCTACTGCCCAGATATGATTTTCATCCAGGATGAAAGCAGTGTTGATCGTTGCAC
>Ga0208828_1000635_pt1 | contig 15223 bp, 10 predicted proteins | sample Kivu_160m_FD_185487 | JGI IMG/M metagenome (GOLD analysis project Ga0208828, IMG submission 185487) | Freshwater microbial communities from Lake Kivu, Western Province, Rwanda to study Microbial Dark Matter (Phase II) - Kivu_160m (SPAdes)... | ecosystem: Environmental > Aquatic > Freshwater >... | reverse complement strand
GGGCACGATCGGGATCATCTCCCGCTCGGGGACTCTGACCTACGAAGCCGTCCAACAGGTGTCGCAGCAGGGCTACGGACAATCCACGGCGATCGGCATCGGCGGCGACCCGATCGTCGGCCTGAAATACATCGAGCTCCTGAAACTGTTCAAGGAAGATCCCGGCACGGAAGCCGTCATCCTCATTGGGGAGATCGGCGGCACGGCCGAGGACGAGGCCGCCGCCTTCATCAAGAAGGAATTCCCCAAGCCCGTCGTGGGCTTCATCGCCGGCCAGACCGCCCCGCCCGGGCGGCGGATGGGCCACGCCGGCGCCATCATCGCCGGCGGAAAGGGGACGGCCCAGGAGAAGATGGACGCGCTGCGGGCGGGCGGGGTCCACGTCGCCGTCAGCCCGGCCGACATCGGCGCGACGCTGAAGGCGGCCCTGCGCTGAAGGGCGGCTGGGCGAGATTTTTCCGGAGGCCGATCAGGGGACACGTACCGAATTCTCTCGAATTCGGCACGTGTCCCCGGCTCGTTGACTTTTACCCGAACGGATTCTCGGTGGGGTAAGGCATCCCCGCAGGCCGGTTGAATCCGATATCCTCCACCCCGAGCATCAGGACGGCGGCGATGAGCGCCCGGCCGGCATGGTCGAAGGCGACTGCCGTATGGTGGGGGAACCGCTTTTCGATGAGGACGTGCCGGTAGAACCGGCCCATCTCCTTGATCGCGAACACGCCGATCCCGCCGAAGGACTTCGGGTCGATGTCCAGGACCTCGCCCTGGGCCGCATAGGAGCGAAGCTCAGTCGCGGCCGTGGACTGCAGCCGGAAGATCGTGACGCGCCCGGCTCTGATCCGGCCTTCGAGCGTTCCGCGGGTGATGTCGGGCGTTTTCTCGGGCTCCATCAGGCGGTGCATGATGAGCTGGTATTTCATCCCGCCGCCGACGAGGCAAGCCGAGGGCGTGTTGCCGCAGTGGAATCCCATGAACAGGTCGGTCGGCTTGTAGTCGCCCACGGCCTTCTTCGCCGCCTTGAACATATCAGCGGGCACGGAGTTGTTGATGTCGAGAAGCGTTGCCGGCAGCTCCGTCGCGCACGTCGCCATGTATTCGCTCAGCGTGCCGTAGATGTCCACTTCGCACGACACCGGGATGCCGCGGCCCGCCAGCCGCGAATTGACGTAGCAGGGGACGAATCCGAAAAACGGCTCGTAGGACGGCCAGCACTTGTTGGCGAAGACGCCGTATTCGGACGCGCCCAGGTTCCCTTCCATGAATTTCAGCAGGGCGACCTCGTACTGGGCGAGCTTGTCGAGGAGGTCGGGATAGGCGTTGCCCGCCCCGAGCTCGCGGGCCATGTCCCGGGCGACGGCTTTGACGGCGCGGTCTCCTTTGGCCTTGAGAAAGACGTCGTAGAGGTCGAGCTCGCTGTTCTCCATGATCTCGACGCCGATGTCGTAGAGGGGCTTGATCGGCGCGTTGCAGGCGAGGAAGTCCTGGGGCCGCGGGCCGAAGGCGAAGATCTTGAGCTTCTTCAGGCCGAGCATGACGCGGGCGACCGGGATGAAACCGGCGATCATGTCCGCGACCTCTTCGGGAACGCCGACGGGATATTCCGGGATGTAGGGCCGGAGCTTGCGCAGGCCGGTATTGTAGGACGTGTTCAGCAGGCCGCAGTAGGCGTCACCCCGGCCGCCGACGAGGTCTTTGCCCGTCTCCTCGGCCGCCGCGGCATACATGACCGGGCCGTCGAACTTCTGGACAAGGATGGTCCCCGGTCCTTCGGGACCGAAATTCCCGAGGTAGAGGACCAGGGCGTTGACGCCGCGCTCTCTGAGCTCGGCGAGCGCTTTCAGGGAGTCCTTTTCGTTCTCGACGATCGTCGCGATCTCGACGATGGGGATCTTTTTGGCCCGGCAGGCCTTGACCACGTTCATCCGTCTTTTTCGGGAGAGCTCGATGGGAAAGCAGTCGCGGCTGACGGCTACGATTCCCAATTTGACCTTGGGGATGTTCTTCATTTCTTGGGGCTCCTTTTCTTGGCCGCAGGGGCTTGTTTCTGCCCGTAATACGCCGACGGGCCGTGCTTGCGCAGAAAGTGCTTTCGCAGGATGTAAGAAGGAAGGGCTTTGGCCGCGGGGTCGGCGAGGCGGGTCATGATCGCCATCTTGGCCGTTTTCTCGAGGACCACGTTGTTCCGAACCGCCTCGGCTGGCGTCTTTCCCCAGCAGAACGGGCCGTGGCCGGCGACGAGCACGGCCGGCATGTCGAGAGGATCGAGGCGGGCGAATCGCTCGATGATGACCGCGCCGGTCAGTCCCTCGTAATCGGCCTCGACCTCGGCCGGCCTGAGGAAGCGGGTGACGGGGACCGGGCCGTTGAAATGGTCGGCGTGCGTCGTCCCGAAGCAGGGGATCTCCTTGGCCGCCTGGGCGAAGGACGTGGCGTATTCGCTGTGGGCGTGGGAAATGCCGCCGATGTCCGGAAACGCCTTGTAGAGAGCGAGGTGCGTCGGCGTATCGGACGAAGGATTCCATTTGCCCTCGGCGCGCTTCCCGGCGAGGTCGATAAGGACGATGTCGTCGGGACTCATCTCGTCATAGGACATGCCGCTCGGTTTGATCGCCATCAGCCCTTCGCTCCGGTCGAATCCGCTGACGTTGCCGAAGGTCAGGACGACCAGGCCGTGCTTTGCCAGCTCCAGATTAGCCTGAAATACCCGTTCCTTGAGCTCGTTGAGCATGGGTGGTTACTCCGGTTTTTCTCTTCTATTCTTCCACGACCATTAAATCGGGGACACGTCCTAAATTCGAAGGAATTTAGGGCATGTCCCCATTAAATAAGCTGCTGGTCGCGGATCGCCAACAGCTCCTTCATCACATTATACATCGAACCGTACCAGTCCTTCGTCCCGAACGCGTCGTGGAGTTGGCGATAGAGCTTGTAGATCTCGCCGTACACCGCTCGGCTCTTAGCGTCGGGCTTATACGTCTTTGGCTTCACCCCGCACATGGCGGCCTGGGCTTCGGCGAACGTCCCATATCCGCCGGCGGCCCGGCCCGCGGCCACGGCTCCGGCGATGGCCGACCCGAGGGCGCACGTCTGGGCCGACCGGGCGATCTTCATCTCCTTGCCGGTGACGTCGGCATAGATCTGCATGACCAGCGGATTCTTTTCGGCGATGCCGCCGCAGTTGATGACCTCGTCGATCCGGACGCCGTATTCCTCGAACCGCCGGATGATGGTCAGGGCGCCGAAGGCCGTACCTTCGATCAATGCCCGGTAGATCTCTTCCGGCTTCGTATGGAGCGTCTGGCCGAGGAGGAGGCCGGTCAGCCGCTGGTCGACCAGGACGGTCCGGTTGCCGTTGTTCCAGTCCAGGGCGAGGAGGCCGGATTGGCCGGGCCGAAGCTTCGCCGCGCCTCGGGTCAGGGCCGCGTGCGAGCTGGAGGCAGCGCCGCCCTGCCGGAGGTATTCGACGAACCAATTGAAGATGTCGCCGACCGCCGATTGGCCTGCCTCGAGCCCGAAATAGCCCGGCAGGACCGAGCCGTCGACGATGCCGCACAAGCCGGGAATGTCGGCGAGGGGCCGGTCGCTCGGCCAGACGCAGATGTCGCATGTGCTCGTGCCGATGATCTTGACGAATTTTCCGGGGGCGACGCTCGACCCGACCGCTCCGAGATGGGCGTCGAAGGCGCCGACGGCGACGGGGATCCCCGCGGCTAAGCCCAGTTTTTTCGCCCAGGCCGCCGTCAGCATACCCGCCGGTATGTCGGATGTATATGTCGCGTCGTAGAGGCGATCGCGGAGCTCCCCCAGCCTGGGATCGAGCTTAGTCAGGAAATCTTTCGCCGGCAGGCCGCCCCATCGGGCGTTGAACATGGCCTTGTGTCCGGCGGCGCAGCGTCCGCGGAGAAGGCGATCGGGGCGCGTCTCTCCGACCAGGACGGCCGGGATATAGTCGCAGCATTCGACCCAGCTCGCGGCGGCGTCAAAGACCTTGGGATCGATTCGCAGGCAGTGCAGGATCTTGCTGAAGAACCACTCCGAGGAATAGGTCCCTCCGCACTTGGCCAGGTATTCGGGATGCCCGGCCGCGGCCAGGGCCGTGATCTCGGCCGCTTCGGCGAATCCGGTGTGGTCCTTCCACAGCCAGGCCATGGCGTTGAGGTTCTTCCGGAACTCCTTCCGGAAGGCGAGCGGCGTGCCGTCCTTGTCCACGGGGAGCGGGGTCGAGCCCGTCGTATCGACGCCGATACCGATGATGCGGCCGGGGTCGAAGGCCTTGTCCGCTTTTTTGGCGCGGGCCAGGGTCTGCCGAACCGCAGTTTCGAGCCCTTCGATGTAGTCGGCCGGATTCTGACGGGCCAGGTTGGGATTCTTCGAGTCGAGAAGGATGCCTTCGCGGCCGGATGCGTAGGGACAGATCGCCGTCGCCAGCTCGCGGCCGTTCCGGACGTCCACAAGGAGAGCCCGAACGCTATTCGTCCCAAAATCGAGGCCGAGGGTATACGCGGTTTTCATATCGCCTCCTATAAAAGGGGACAGGTACTTTTGGGACAGGTACAAAAGGGACACCTTCTTTTCCCCCCGGATAGAAAAGGGGACACACACTTTGGGGACACACACATTTGGGACACCTCCGTTGCGGTTATATAGGAAAAAGAAAGTATCCCTATTGTGCGTGTCCCGAAAGTATGTGTCCCCAAAGTGTGTGTCCCCATCAGGGAAGTACCTGTCCCCATCAGGTTAATTCGCGCTCGATCTGCTCGAGCGTCTTGCCTTTCGTCTCCGGCAGGCGCGTCTTGATGAAGACGAATCCGGCAACACAGATGGCGGCATAGATCCAGAAGGTGCCCGCCGCGCCGAGCCCGCGATTGAGCAGCGGAAAGGTGTAGGTCAGGATGAAGCAGGCAATCCAGAGCGACGCGGTGGCGACGGACATGGCCGCGCCGCGGTTGCGGTTGGGAAAGATCTCGGAGATCACGACCCAGGTCACCGGCGCCAGCGACATTCCGTAGCAGCCGATGGCCGCCACGACGAGGACGAGCATGTGCGGCCCGCGGCTGTGGGCGGCGTAGCCCGCGCCGAGGATCGCATAGATGACCGCCAGCCCGGCCGCGCCGATCAGCATCAACTTCCGGCGGCCCGCCCGGTCGACCGTGCCGATGGCGACGAAGGTGAAGACCAGGTTGACGACGCCGGTGAGGACAATGTTGAACAGGATCGCTGAGATCTCGTATCCGGCGGCGGCGAAAACCTCTTCGGCGTAGTTGAAGATGACGTTGATGCCGCACCACTGCTGGAAGACGGCCAAGCCGACGCCGAGGAGGAGGACTTTTCTAAGCGACGGTTTGAAGAGCTCCCTCCAGCCTGCCGTACGGGCTTCCTCGCCGAGCGTCGTTTCGATCTCGGCCAGGGCGGCGTCGGCATAATCTGCGCCGCCGAGCCTGGCCAGCACGCCGCGCGCTTTTTCTTTTCGCCCCTTCTTGGCCAGCCAGCGCGGGCTCTCCGGGACGGCGAGCATCCCGAGGAAAAAGAGCGCCGCGGGGATGGCCGTCACGCCGAACATCCAGCGCCAGCCGGTCTGACCGTTCCACGAGGCCAGGATGTCGGCCGCGGTGGCGTCGGCCGCGACCTTCTCGGCGATGAGCCAGTTGTCGACCTGGGCCAGGAGGATGCCGATGACGATCGTCAGCTGGTTGATGGACACGAGCCTCCCGCGCGCGTTCGCCGGGGCGACCTCGGCGATGTACATGGGGGAGAGGTTCGAGGCCATGCCGATCGCCATTCCGCCCAGAATCCTCCAGACGACGAACCCTGAGAGGCTTCCGGCCAGGGCGGTTCCGATGGACGAGACGATGAAGACGAGGGCCGAAGCGAGGAGAAGCCGCTTGCGGCCGAACTTGTCACTGAGAGCGCCGGACAAAAGCGCGCCGACGAGGCAGCCGACGAGGGCGCAGCCCATGGCCCAGCCCTGGGCGGCCGGGTCGTTCAGGGCGAAGAACTTCTCGTAGAACGGCTTCGCTCCGCCGATAACGACCCAGTCGTAGCCGAAGAGGAGGCCGCCCAGCGCCGCGACGAGGGAGATGAACCAGATATAGGCCATGCGGGCGCCGGACGAGGTTTGGGAGGGGCCGTCAGCGTGAAGCGTCATGGCCGACTTTCCCCGCCACTATATCGCCGGGGGTTTAGGCCTGTCAATAGAATCGGAGCCGGACGAGCGTGCCGGCGTATGCTTTTGAAAATATACGTCCCCCCCCCCCGCATTTCTCAAGGTATCCTGCACATGACGTCTTTGGACTCTTACTTGATGACGCGGCTGTCCGTGTCCACGGTGAAAAAGCGGAGCGGCAACGAGGTCCGGCTGTATCGACTTCTCCGGAATGCTGTCCAGACCCACCGCTTCCTATGCACAATAAGACATTCATGTTATGTGTAAATTATTATCATAAAAAATATTTGATAAATGCACGATATTCTCTTAAACTATAGGAAGCGGAGAGAACATGAGGACGACAGTGACCCTGGAATACGAGATTCTCGACGAGCTCATGAAAAAGACCAAAGCGAGGAGCAAGACGTCGGCCGTCAAAGAAGCCGTCATCGACTATCTGCGCCGGCTGAAGATCAGGGATATCAAAGCGATGAAAGGACGGCTCGAGTTCGACCTGACGGCCGAGGAGATCCGTCGCCGTGAGCGGTGAGAGGATTCTCGTCGACACGTCGGTCTGGATCGAATATTTCCGTGATGCCGCGTCGCCGGTCGCCGAAAAAGCCGATCGGATCCTGGACGATGACGAGGTCTTCGTCCCGAGGATGGTCTTGGCCGAATTGATCCAAGGGGCGAAATCAGCCAGGGAAATCAAGGTCATCGACGATTTTTTCGAGGCATTTCACATTATCGATCAAGACGAGGAAACGTGGGTCAAAGCGGGCCGGCTGGCCTATGAACTGAAGAAAAAAGGAAAAACCGTCCCCCTTTCCGACTGTTACCTCGCCGTGATCGCGCGGAACCATAAGTGCAAGGTCTTCACCTTGAACCGTCATTTTCAAGAGATCCAACAGCTGGCCGAAATCGATCTGGTTTAGAATCCGCAGACATATCCGTAAGCATGTTATCGGTATGTGTCCGGCGCCTGGTTAGGAGTTTGAGTTGTCCGGCACCGAATTTCCGTGATATAAAAAACTCACTCGGATCGAGGAGGCACCATGGTCACAACGTCTTTCAAGAAAATCTTCGTCGGCCTTTTGGCCCTCACCTCACTTTTTGCCTCGTTCGCGGCGGCGCAGGACCGCTTCAACGAGGGCCTATTGAAAGGTTTCACCTTCCGCAACCTCGGACCGTTCCGCGCCGGCTCGTGGGTGACATCCTTCGCCGTCCCCGCCGCCCCGCTCAAAGAACACCTCTACACCTTCTATGTCGGGACGCGGAACGGCGGCGTGTGGAAGACGATAAACGCCGGCACGACGTTCGAACCTGTCTTCGACGGCCAAGCCAAGCTCTCCATCGGAGCCCTTGCCGTCGCCCCTTCGAACGCGAACATCGTCTGGGCCGGGACGGGCGAAGCTTACTGCGCCCGGAGCTCGAATTCCGGCGATGGGATCTATAAATCGACGGACGCGGGCAAGACCTGGACGAACATGGGCCTGCGCGATTCGCACCACATCGCCCGGCTGGCCGCCCATCCTAAGAATCCCGACATCGTCTATGTCGCGGCCATGGGCCGCCTGTTCTCGGACAACGCCGAGCGCGGCGTATTCAGGACGCGGGACGGCGGCCGGACGTGGGATAAGGTGCTCTACATCAGCGACAAGATCGGGGCTATCGATATCGTCATGGTCCAGTCCGCTCCCGATACTCTCTATGCCGCCATGTACGACAAGGTCCGACTGCCCTGGCATTACGAAATGGGCGGCCCGGAGAGCGCGATCTACAAGACTATCGACGGCGGCAAGACGTGGAAGAAGCTCAGCGGCGGCCTGCCCAAGGGCCGGATCGGCCGCATCGGCCTGGACGTCTTCCAGAAGAATCCGGCCATCCTCTACGCGGTCGTCGAGAACGGCAACCGCCGGCCGCCGACGCAGCAGGAGATCGACCTGGCCAAGAAGCGCGGCCGGGAGCCGGGGCAGATGACGGCCGGCAACGAAGTCTACCGCACGGACGACGGCGGGCAGAGCTGGCGCAAGGTGAACGCCGGCTATGAAGACGCCCTGAATAAGGCCCCTTACTCCTTCAACGAGCTCAAGATGGACCAGAACGACCCGAATACGGTTTACATCACTGGTCAATCGCTGGCCTCGACCGACGACGGCGGCAAGACCTGGAAGGGGTTGAGCTGGCCGTCGAACGGCGTTTTCCAGACGGCCTTCGGCGACTGGCGGGCGATGTGGGTCGACCCGGACAACTCCGACCGCCTGCTCTTCGGCAGCGACGGCGGCGTGAACATCTCCTACGACCGGGGCAAGACCTGCCACCATTTCTACAACATTCCATTGGGCGAGTTTTACGCCGTCGGCGTCGACATGGAGGATCCCTACAACATCTACGGCGGCTTGCAGGACCATGATTCCTGGAAGGGTCCGTCGAACGGCTGGGCCGGCGACGTCACGCTTTCGGACTGGGTGACGGTCGGCGGCGGCGACGGCATGTATAACTGCGTCGACCCGGTTGATGGCCGCTATATCTACAACAACCGGGAAATGGGTACGATGTGGCGGTTCGACCAGAAGCTCGGCGTCCAGACGCCGATCACGCCGCGCCGGGCACCCGGGCAGAAGCCTTTGCGCTTCAACTGGACGCCGCCGATCGTGCTTTCGCCCCACAATCCGGCCATCGTCTATACGGGAGCCCAGGTCGTTTTCCGCTCGCTCGACCGGGGCGACCATTGGACCGAGATCAGTCCGGACCTGACGACGGACGAAGACGCCAAGCAGCACGGCGAGGGGAACATCACGTACTGCACGCTTACGACGATGTCCGAGTCGCCGCTCGTCCCGGGCGTCATCTGGATCGGGTCGGACGACGGCAAGGTCCAGGTAACGAGGGACGGGGGAGGGACCTGGCTCGACCGGACGGCGAAGGTCGCCGCCGCCGGCGGCCCGGAGAACTTCTGGGTCAGCCGGGTGCTCGCATCGCCCCATGACCCGGCGACGGCCTTCGTGGCCAAGACGGGCTGGCGCCTCGACGATTTCCGGGCTTGCCTGCTCAAGACGACGGATTACGGGGAAACCTGGACGGCGCTCAGCGCGGGAATGCCCGCAAAACCGGTCAACGTCGTCGTCCAGGACCGCAAGAACAAGGACCTCCTCTTCGCCGGCACGGAGCAGGGGGTTTACGTGACCATCGACGGCGGCAAAGCGTGGCTTCCTTTACGGGGCGGCATGCCCTGGGTCAAGGTCACGGACCTGGTCATCCATCCCCGCGAAAACGACCTCGTCGTGGGGACCTACGGCCGGGGCCTGTGGGTCGCGAACATCACCCCGCTCCAAGAATTGACCGCCAAGGTCCTCGAGGAAGATGTCCACCTCTTCGACATCAAGCCCCAGGCCCAGCGCGTGACGGGAGGCATCGGCAATTATCAGCTCCTGGGCGACAGCCATTTGATGACGCCCAACGAGCCCAACGCCGTGGCCGTTCATTATTATTTGAAGGACAAGGCCGCCGCTAAGGTGAGCATCAGGATATCCGACCCCTACGGCAAGGTCCTGCGGGAGCTTGCCGGCAAGCAGGACGCAGGGATGAACGTCGTGCTCTGGGACATGCGCGCGCTGCGGCCGCAGGGACAGGGAGCAGGCTTCGCTGGAGGCGGATTCGGGCCGGGCGGGGGATTGGTCGACCCCGGCGAATACGTCGTGACTCTCGAGATCGGCGACAAGAAGCTGACCAAGAAAGCCCTCGTCACCAAGCGGACGGGCTGGGCCATCGGGCCGTTCCCGAGCGTCATCAAGTGAGCCCCTGCCCATGACGTTCGCGAAAATGCGGCCCCGCGCTGCGATGCTCGCCCTGTTCGTCGCCGGAGTCGCATGGCTGGCGGCGGCGGATAGCCCGAAGAAAGACTATCCCATCCGGCCCGTTCCCTTTACAAGTGTCACGGTTTCCGACGCGTTCTGGCTGCCGCGGATCGAGACCAACCGCACCGTGACCATCCCGTTCATCATGAAGAAAAACGAGGAGACCGGCCGCGTCGACAACTTCGCCATCGCCGGCGGGCTGATAAAGGGAGCCTACAAGGGCGAGCGCTATAACGACACGGACGTCTACAAGGTGATCGAGGGGGCGGCCTATTCGCTCCAGGCGCGCTTCGACCCGGACCTCGACAAATATCTGGACGGGCTCATCGCCAAGATCGCCGCGGCCCAGGAGCCGGACGGCTACCTGTTCACGGCCCGGACGGTCGACCCGGCCCATCCCCAGCCGGGGATCGGGGCCGAGCGCTGGGTGGAAGAGAACGTCAGCCACGAGCTCTACAACGCGGGCCATCTCTACGAGGCCGCCGCGGCCCACTTCCAGGCGACGGGGAAGAAGACGCTGCTGAATGTCGCCCTCAAGAACGCGGACCTCGTGGCGAGCGTCTACGGCCCCGACAAGCGCCGTGGCTTCCCCGGCCACCAGGAGATCGAACTGGCCCTGGTCAAGCTCTACCGCGTGACCGGAAACGAAAAATACCTCGACCTGGCCAAGTACTTCCTCGACCAGCGCGGCCACGACGTCAAGCTGACCCAGTATCCTCCGGGAAACCGCTTCGCCATCTACAACGACGCGGAGCAGATCCAGGCCCACAAGCCCATTTTCGAGCAAACGGAGGCGGTCGGCCACGCCGTGAGGGCGGCCTACATGTTCACCGGTATGGCCGACGTCGCCGCCCTGACCGGCGACGCCAAGTACCTTCAGACGATCGAACGGCTCTGGGAGAATGTCGTCGGCCGGAAGATGTACTTGACGGGCGGGATCGGGGCGCGGCATGACCGGGAGCGGTTCGGCGACGACTACGAGCTGCCGAACCTGACCGCCTATGCCGAGACGTGCGCCTCGATCGGCATGGCCCTCTGGAACCACCGCATGTTCCTCCTGACGGGTGACGCAAAATACCTCGACGTCATGGAGCGGGTCATCTACAACGGCGTGATCTCCGGCGTATCCCTCGGCGGCGACGCCTTTTTTTATGCGAATCCGCTCGAGTCGGACGGAACATTCAAGTTCAACGAGGGGCAGCTCGGCCGGGCCCCCTATTTCGGAACGGCTTGCTGTCCCGGCAACATCAGCCGCTTCCTGCCGTCCTTCCCCGGCTATATCTATGCCGTCAAGGATGACGCGATCTATGTCAATCTGTTCGTCGGGAGCTCGGCGAAGGTCGATCTCGCCGGGAATCCCGTCGAGATCGAGCAGGACACGCGCTATCCCTGGGACGGCGCGGTGAAGATCACGCTCGCCCCGGAGCGGGAAGGCGCGTTCGCCGTCTTCATCCGCCTGCCCGGCTGGGCCCGGAACCGGCCGGTGCCGACCGACCTCTACCGGCAGGCGGAGGTCGGCGACCAGAAGATCGAGGTGAGGGTGAATGGGCAGGCCGCGGCTATAGACGGCGACAAGGGATTCGCCCGCCTCCGGCGGACGTGGACGAAAGGCGACGTGATCGATATCGTCTTTCCCATGGACCCGCGGCGGATCGCCGCGAACGACATGATCAAGGACGCGGCGGGAAAAGCGGCCGTCGAGCGGGGGCCGCTCGTCTATTGCGCCGAGGGCATAGACAACGGCGGCCGCGTCCTGAACCTCGCGTTACCCGACGGAACGGCGCTCAGCCCCGAATGGCGGCCCGACCTGCTGAAAGGCGTCATGGTCATCAAGGGGAAGGCCCGAATCGCGACGAAAAGCGCCGAAAGCTCGGCCGCTTCGTCGAAGGACCAGGATTTCCTGGCGATTCCCTATTACGCCTGGGCCCATCGCGGGAACGGCGAGATGGCGGTCTGGATTCCGCGCCGATAAGAAAAGCGCCTGCTTTTCTCCCGCCCTCCGATAATCACCCCGCCCGGTCCGACTCGGCTTTTTTGAAGGGCGATTCGCGGAGAAAGACGGCGAGAACGACGGCGACGACCCCGAGTGCGGCGAGGATGAGAAGCGGAGCGGTCATCGATCCCGTGGCCTTGTCTTTCAAGGCGTCCATGCCCAAGATGAAGGCGATCCCCGAGGCCTGCCCCATGACCAGTAGAAGGCTGTTGGAAGTGCCTTCCGGCGCGGGATAGGTGATCTCGGCCGCGTACTGAAAACCGATGGGGCCGGCGCTGAGTAGAAAGAACCCGAATACGAAGCCGGAGAGAAGCAGCAACCAAGAGTGAGTCGCATACGTCAGGCCGAGCAAGCCGGGGATCAATCCGGCCAGGGCCAGGACGACGAAAGGTTTCCGCCGGCGGGATAGGTCGGAGAGGACGGGCATGACGACCGCGCCGACGATGCCGCCGACAAGCATCAGGCCGCCCAAGCGGCCGGCCTGGGAGATGCTGAAACCGCGCGGCCGGACGATGTCTTCAATCCACGTCGAAACGCTGTTGAACAGGCCCAAGCCGACAAAGAACATGGCGAGGAGGAAGAGGAAATCCCGCTGGCGGAGCATGGCCTTGAGGCCGTCGAACATCAGCGCGCGCTCGTCCGCGCCGGCCGGGGTGGGGGGATGCTCGCGGGCGACGATCAAGAAGAAGACGGCCGCCGCGGCCGTGGCGATCCCGTAGACGAGCAGCATCCGGTTCATGCCGATGCGAACGAATAAGTACGGACTGAGGAGCATCGCAGCGAGCGGGCCCAGGTAGAGGGCCAGCGTCCCCAAGCCCGCGGCCGTCGCCCGTTCCCGCGCCGGAAACCAGCGGGCCGCGATCTTGGTGATGGCCCCGATCACGAAAGGCTGGCCGATCGCGATCCCGACCTGGGAGAGGAAGACGACGGTGAAGTTCGAAGCGAAGAGCCCGCGCAGGAGTGCGAACACGGCGCTCAGGACGGCTCCGAAGCCGACGGCGGCCTTGAAGCCATGCGTGTCGATCACCCAGGCCGAAGGAATGACGATCAGGATGTAGACGACCATGAAGCTCATGGAGAGGAGCCCGATCATCAAATCGGACGTGCCGTAGAACTTCGCCGCGGCGCTCGTGATCGGGGCGAAGGTGATCCAGAGGACCTGCGTCATCAGGGCCACGGGCACGAACGCAGCCAGAACGAGCCAGCGGTGAGGGTAAGCTTTTAAAGATCGATCGTCCATCGGTCGAACCCCCTCTCCGACCGGATCCGGTTTCTTAATGGATCAGGCCGAATTCCTTTCCGACTTTGTGGAACGCGTTCAGGATCTTGTCCATGTGCTCATCTTTGTACGTTCCGATGAGGCTGAGGCGGATGAGCTGCATGCCGGGAGGAACGCCGGGCGAGATGACGGCGTTGGCGAAGACGCCCTCCTGCATGAGCCGCCTCCAGAAGCGGAAGGTCCCCAAATCGTCGCCGATGATGACGGGAAGGATGGGCGTCATGTCGCCGATGAGCTTGAATCCCTGGCTCTCCAGACCCTGGCGCATTTTCTTCGTAATCTCGGCCAGCCGGGTGACGCGCTCCGGCTCCCGGCGGATGATCTTCAGGGAAGCCCGAACCGAACCCACCGCGGCGGGGGACATGGAGGCGCTGAAGCGGAAGGCCTGGGAGTTGAACTTGATGTAGTCGACGACCTTGCGCTCTCCGGCGATGAAGCCCCCCAGCGAGGCAAAGGACTTGCTGAACGTGCCCATGGTCAGGTCCACGTCGGTGTTCGTCAGGCCGAAATGGCTCGGCGTTCCCCGGCCGCCCGTTCCGAGAACGCCCATGGCATGGGCCTCGTCGATCATGATCCGGGCCTTGTATTTCTTGGCCAGGCGGACGACCTCGGGCAGGTTGACGATCCGGCCGGACATGCTGAAGACGCCGTCGGTCACGAGGAGCTTCGGGTCGTCGAGAGGGATCTTCTGCAGCGTCGTCTCCAGCACCGCCATGTCGTTCGTGCGATACCGGTGGACATGGCCTCCCCGGGCTTGGACGATCCAGGCCCCGGCCACGATGCTGGCGTGGTTCTCGGCGTCGGAGATCAAATGCTGGCCCTTTTCGACGAGCGCGGAGATGACCCCTTGGTTCGTCAGAAAGCCGGTGGTGAAGACAAGGCAGGCTTCGGTCCCGAGAAAATCGGCCAGCTCCTCTTCCAGCTTGGTGTGGAGGATGGAGGTCCCGTTCAGGTATCGCGACCCGGAGCAGCTCGAGCCGAACGCGTGGGCGGCCTGGCAGGCGGCTTCGATCACCTCTGGGTGCTGGGACAGCCCCAGATAGTCATTGCTCCCGGCCATGATGACGTTATGGCCCTCCATTTTGACGATCGGGCCGTGGTTTTCCTCGATGGTCTGGAAATAGGGGAGGAGACCGGCGGCAATGACCTCATTGGCCCGGGTGAACTGATAGCATTTTTCGAAGATGTCCATACCTTGTCCTCCTTCTTATTAAGTCATGCGGCCGGGCTTTTCAGCCCGCCCAAGACGATCTCGAAGCTCGTTCCGATCAGCCGGTCGAGGCTTTCTTCCTTGATCTGGCGGGATTCGGCGAGCTGGATAATCCCGTTGAGCATCCCCCACAGGATGAAACTGACCTGGACGGAAGAGCGGCCGGCCCCGACCTCTCCGGTGCGCAAGCCCGTCTTGAAGATCTTCTGGAGCTCTCGGAGGCAGGCGATCTTCATCTGCCGGATCTCCTTGAGCAAGGCGTCCGGGATCCTCTCCTGGTCGCTGACATGGTCGATGAAGAACAGGAGCCGAAAATACTCGCGCCGCTCCCGGTAGAAACCGACATAGGCCTTGGTCGCGTTCTGCAGGCGTTCGGCCGTCGTCCGGCCGGAGGCGGCCGCGTCCTTGAGGGAAGCCAGCAGGATGTTGAGGTGGTCGAGCAGGACGGAGGCGTAGATCTCCTCCTTGCTGCCGAAGTGGTTGTAGATGGTTCCCTTGCTGAACTCGATGGCCGCCGCGATGTCGTCGAGCGTGACGCGGGAGAAGCCGTTCCGGAGGAAGAGGTCCGTGGCCGTGCTCAGGATGAGCTTCCGGCGCTTCTCGATGTCCCGTTCCTTGCGCTCGCGAATGCCCATTTCTGACTCTAAGTAATATTTTGACCGGGGGTCAATCGAATTGTAGGGCGATCCGGGGCCGTTGTCAAGGAGGAGGCCGGGCCTCTCCTCTTGCAATCGTC